>Ga0180433_10000383_pt1 | contig 75712 bp, 80 predicted proteins | sample SS_ome_8_FD_132980 | JGI IMG/M metagenome (GOLD analysis project Ga0180433, IMG submission 132980) | Hypersaline lake sediment archaeal communities from the Salton Sea, California, USA - SS_1_D_1 metaG | ecosystem: Environmental > Aquatic > Non-marine Saline and Alkaline > Hypersaline >...
ACTGCTATGCTGTTTGAAACGTAGTCAAGGCCGGTTATGATGGCATCCTTTGTTGTCGTATTGTCCTCTTCCTGGAGCACCAAGGTACCAACCTGGTTATCGTTGTTGCCTGTGGATATGTAGGTTGTTGATGGTGCTACCCAGTCTACTGTGAATGTACAGGCTGTTTGATTTGAGATACCAATTTTGTATGCTACCTGTCCAACTTGGTAATCGTATATTTGTTGTGTGTTTGTAATATTTGTTGCTATTTCAGTGCCATTAATGATAAATCGCATTGGACCAGTGCCTGCAGCAGTGCTTATGTTGTGTGCAGTTATGTTCATATCGCCTGTTGGAACCTCTATTATTAAATTACTACCTACAGCTTTCGTTTCTGTTGCTCTGCCAAGCGTCTGGTTCTGAACAAAAGTTATGTATTCGCCGCCTGCCAATCTGATAAGCGGGAACACTGTTGTCTTTGCTCCTGTGTCGCCGTTGCTTGCTGTTGTATCACCCCATGTGAAATTCATCTTGTTGCTTCCGCTGGCATTGTATGCATAGTATGTCTGCCCGTCCATGTAGAATGTCTTGAAGGCATCCTCGCTGTCAAAGTAATACTCCATTGATGTGTCACTGAAGGTATCTTTTATTGTGAACCTTGGGTTGCTGCCTGATATGCTTGTCATGGCAGTCAGCTGCATGAGATGCCCGAAGTCCGATTCCTGCTCTGGCGCAAGCAATACATAGTCGTTAAGCGACACAGTTTCGCCTTCCAATACATGTATGGCCCTTGTTGCTGATGAATTCAGCTGCGGCTGTGTTGTGCCGTTGTATGCGAACTGGAATGACGATAGTTCGTTGCCTCTGTAGTCTGTCATTGTTACCAAAGCTCCGGTTGTCCCTGAATTGTCTATTGTAATCGAGTCCCTGTCATCAGAATCCAATGTCGGTGTCAGTCCATGGAACGCCATCTTGAACGTTCCCAGGACAGGGTCTGTGAATGAATCGCCTGCTTCAAGGGCGTTCTCGCCCGATTGCCTTGATACGGAAAGAACAAGCTTGCTAATGCCGCTATCATCTCCTGTGATAAAGACCTGTGTGCCCTGTATAGTGTCTCCTTCTGTTCCTGTTTGTGCTGACTGATGATTGGCCAGTGTTATCTTATCCGCGCCAATGACAAGCTCAATGGTTCCTGTGCCCAGGTTCGCGTTGACACCCATATACTTGCAAAACACCAAGACGTCTCCTGAATATGAACTGAATGTCTTGGTTTGCTCGTCGTCGATGGAATCCAAATCACCATCTACCTTAATGTTCACTGTATTGGCATCAGTAACACTGACAAATTCTACATCATATGTAGCGTCACCGCTGCCTACAGTTACTGTGTCACCAACATTAAGAGTTGCCGTATTGGCTCCTCCGAGCAATACAAGCTGGTTCTCTGACGCAGTATCGGATGAATTGGATTCAGAGCCGATCGTGTATTCAACACCTGTAATTTTTAGCGTGCCTCCGCGCACACTACTGCTCTCAAGGTCCAGTGCCTTTGAAAAAACTATTGTAAGGTTGTATGCTGGCGTTGTCAGGGCACTGGTGCCCATGTCAACGTAAAGCGTTGGGTCACTTAAAGCTCCGCTATTACTGTCAAATTCTGTTTGTATTGCACTAATCTCAATATACTGGTCAAAACTGTATGTTCCGGATAAGCTGGTATCAGCTGTGCCTGATGCCAAAAGGGTCGGAAGCTGTGTTGACGTAAGTGTGCTTCGTGCCCTGTTCAGCAGACTCTTGAAATAGAGTTTCTTGTTTGTTGTCGCGATGTCAGTGCCGCCTGAAACCGATGTTGTGCTGCTCCCTGATATTGAAACTGTCTCCGTGGCGTAGCCTGCCATACCTGCCGCAATGTCCCCGGCCGCTGCAACGTCCTTGGGATACTCTGTTGCATCACTTGCGCTGCTGCCGATTACGATTGAAGGAACAGTTGAACCGTCAACGTAACCGCCGAGGTTGGAACTTGTTGCTACCGCACCAAATGCCAGTGTTGCGCCAGCCATAGCCGCTGCCAAACCACCTGCTAACAGTTTTCTAATTTGCATTTAATTTCCCTCCTGTTTTAAAATCATAACTCCGCAAAACGGAGCCATGTTCATAGTTTGTCCTTGGGGGTATATTAAATTTGGCTGAAACGGTTTCAGAATCATGAATAAAAAACAAAATAATATTTTTAAAATAAAAAAAAGTTTAAATTAACCTTTTTAAATGTTCCAAACGAAATAAAAATGATTAATTAAGTCTAAAAAGACTTTTTATTAATTTTATGATTTGGGATTGAATCCGGCCTCATTTTGGCCTTTTCTGGGAAAGTTTGCCGTCTGGGCATACAAATTATATAAAACAGCTAAAACAAATAATCTCTATGGAATTCCCATTCAACCTGTTTGACCTTGACAGCCTGTATGAATTTGCCACATCGCAGTCAGCAAGCTACTGGATAAGCCTCGGAGTCACATTCCTGTTGTCAAGCCTCATAACAGGCATCTTGCTTATCGTTGTGGTGTCAGTGGCGAGCAGGGAAACAGGCGAGCCGGTAAAGGCAGCCAACGCATTCCTTGTGGCCCTTCTGGTGAACCTCATAAATTTCTTTGGGCTGATGGGAATAATGCTGTCTGTTGTGAATGCGGTGCCTTTCGCCGCCATTTTGCTGCCAGCTGTTGTATGGATAATCATGCTTAAGCTTTTCTTCGGGCAGATGAACTGGATGCATATTATTGTGATAGGAGCAATATTCTTTGCAATCACACTGTTCGCGGTCCCTTACATGACATCATTCATTGCTGGGTTTATTCCTCTTTAATGTTTCTCTTAGAAAAAGAAAAGCCGAACAATTCAATCTTTTAAATAAATCAGTCAACTCTGTACATTTTGGTTTCAACAGCCCGGGTATGGAAAGAAGAAGGCAGCTCATTGGAATGCGCCTTGGATTGCAAAACGGTCCCATTGAAAAAAAATATTGCAAGAGCGTTCGGAGGATAACCTGAATCCGGATTACTGGAACCGAAAAAAATAAGCAACGCTTTATGCGACCTCACTGAAAACCGCCCTGCACGTTGACGGTATCTTCGCGGAAGCGAGCTTCAGGGCCCTTTTGGCGCTGTTCTTCCTGTTGCTGTCAATCCGTATCTCAATTATCCTCTGCCCTTTGCTCACTTGGGCTGCCGTACTCATTGGCTTGCCGAATGCCTTCCTCATGCCGGTCTGAAACCGGTCCGCTCCGGCACCTGTTGCGAGCGCGTTCTCCCTTATGACGTGGTGTGGATAGACAAGCACCTTGAGCAGGTATGCATCAGCCCCCAGAGAATTCAGATGCTTTGATGCCGATACGCGTGCCGCCTCAAGCGCATTGTGCCTGATTTGCACGTCACTTTCAACCACAAGATAAGCGCTCATATTGAACTTTCGCTTTTTGTTGCCTGTCTCAAACCTGTGTATCTTCTTCTCGGGCACACCCTTAACATAGCTTTTTCTGGGCTTTTTCTTGCTTTGCCTTGTGTAAGGCTTTTCATGCTTCCTATAGCATTTGGCTGGTCTCAGGGCCATAACAATACCTGAGTTAAGATAACAACTGTTTATTTAAATAGGTTTTATTGGATGTCCTCATGTATCCTGCTCTGTTCAATGTTCATCTGCCCGCTGTATTTTGAGTCCTTTCTTTTGTTGTATGGTGTTTGGCTTGGGGATGTCATCCCAAAGAACATTATTTTGCATATCTTCATACCGGAATAGAGTATCACAGGCATTTTGCCCAGGTTGGCTATCTCAAGGACGAGCTTGCCCTCAAACCCGGGGTCAATCCAGCCAGAGGTTATATGGGCTGTTATGCCAATCCTGCCAAGAGACGACTTGCCATCAACATATGCGACAATATCTGACGGCAATGAAACCCTTTCCCTGGTTATTCCGAGTACAAACTCGCCCGGATGCAGTATGAATTTGTTGTTGTCCATTATTATGGTTTCGGTATACTCCTTCGGTTTCTTTGAGTCTATGCAGGGTTCCTTCGTGTGGCCGAATGTCCTGAATTCCGAGCCCAGGCTCAGGTCCACGCAGGCGGATTTTATCTGCCCCTCATTCAATGGCTCTATCTTTATCCTGCCTTCCTCAAGATATCTTTTTATCTCATGGTCCGGTATTATCATCAAAAACCCCTTTTTGATATTTCAACTGAAACAATAAAAGTTCAAACGAAAAATGAATCAATCCTTACCTGCCTCAGTATTTCCCTATATCGCCTCTTCTCCTGGCGGTTCTGCACAATGCCTTCCTTTATCTCCCTTTTTACAGAGTCGGGGACAGCAGATGAATTTTTTTGTGAAATGTTTGATGAAACAACCAATTCCCTATCCTGTTCATATCTGCTGTTGTTCCGAAGCGCTGTCTCGGCCTTCCCGAGTTCCGAGCCCAGATAAATTGCGTGCTCCGTATTCAATCCACCCCTGAATGCTATTTTTGTGTAAATCTCTTTGGCAGTCCTGCCATCAAACCGCTCAAGTTCACTTCCGGTGTGTGGATCAAGAAGCCTTGAAATAATCATGCCGTCTCTGAGCTCAACGAGGAAATTCCCCCTCGCGTCAAAGTGGCTTTCTTCGTGTCTCCTGAATTTTTCCAGCATGTCTTCAACCTGCTTGTAGTAGTGCTTGTATATCTGGGCGCTCCCTGATATTATGGTCAGCAGCCCGGGCTTTACGCCAATGCCGTCGGCAATCTTCTTCTGTATTGCAGCGCATCCATAGGCATTCTCAGGCCAGCCCTGAACCATGTCATGGCTTCGGAAAAATACGGTAAGGTTAAGCATTTCGTCCTGCACCAGCGCCTGCAGCATCACAAGGCATGGGCTGCTCTTGTGCTTTCTCATGAGCTCTTCATGCACGTGCCATGTTATTGCAATGCCGGATTTTGAATAAAGGTTCCTCTTAAGAGCATCTATGATGTCTTCAACCTGGTCAATCTCAGCTCCATGTTCTGAATATCTTACATTGGCATCCAGGTGCGGGCCCTTGCCGAACTCGAAATCCTTATAACCTCCACTGTTCACAAGCTCTTTTATCTCCCGGGGATTTGAATGAATGTATGCTCTGAGCTTATTCCCGTAAGTGTAGGCCTTGCCCTCGGGGAGTTCTGGGGACAGGATCTCTTTCTGGTAGGCTGCAATCTTCTCCTGTGTCATTGGCACTGGGAAAGGGTTCACAGAAAGCTCCGTGTTCTGCGGATTGTGTATCACCGCAACGAGGTTGTTTATCTCCTTCACCCACCTGTCGGTGTTAGCGTCCATCAGGTTCTCGTGGCCATAGCGGTGGATATTGTGCATTATCTCAATCCATGTCTTAGGGATTGTTTCAGCCCTTACAATCAGGGGGCCGCCCTCATAAGGGAACGATTTTACTGCCTTTTCATAATCAAATGTCACGGGCTCTGGCATGAAGGGGTTCTTTCTTGGCAGCTCCCTAATCAGCCTGTTGGCTTCGGCTATCTTTTCCTCAAGCGGGCTGTCCGGCATCTGCCTGTTAAGGTCAATCAGTTCCACGCCCTGCCTAACTTTCTCAAGCATTTCCTTTGGTATGTTCCTGTCAAGATATAGTGCATTCTCAAAACCCGGAACCCGCCTGTCTTTGTCAATTCCTTTCTCAAAGAATGCCCTGATTGCATTGGCACTTGTCAGCTCGCTGCTTCGCTCCTGACCCGTTTTGGATGAGTATTCGTTTCCCAGCATTATTATGTATCGTATGTTCGGGTTACCCAGTATGTTTCTTACCATGCCCTCGAGACCTGCCGGAGTGTAAAAGTTGGCCGCAATCGCAAGGTTGCTCTTCTCAAGTTTTGGGACAACTACATCCCGTATTGTCCATAAAAAGGTAACCGCAACATTGCTTTCATTTTGTTCTGCAAAAGCAATCCTGTCGCGCACGCATACAGGCCACCCCCTTTTGCCGTCAGAGCCCGTCTGCTTGCTTATAAGCTCGATAATGTTATTTTCAGAATTCATGACTCTCTATTGCATCTAAATAATTAATTCTTTTGCACAATTGGAACAGTTCTGGGAAAAAGTTCTTAAAGCTTAGCACGGGTTATAATCATTGTTTACTATGTGTGGAATCATCGGCTTGATATTGAATGAAGAAACAGGCATCTCCGAGCCCATGCATATGCTGAAGCGCCTCGAGTATAGGGGCTATGATTCCTTTGGTTTTGCGAGTAATACCGGATTCCTTGACAAGCATGTAGGTGAGATAGGCAGGTTTGAAACAGTTGAGTCAGGCTCAGACAGCAAGGCCAGGGTTTTCATCTGCCACACGCGCTGGGCAACGCACGGTGGCGTAACCGAGGCAAACGCCCACCCGCATATCTCATGTGACGGTAAGATTGCAATCGTGCATAATGGCATAATAGAGAACTCCCAGGAGCTGAGGAAGATGTTCGAAGGCAAGGGCCACAGTTTCAGATCTGAAACAGATAGCGAGATAATAGCGCACTTCTTTGAGGAGGCGCTGAAGAACGGCAGGGAGTTTGAGGAGGCAATACCAGACTTCCTACAGGAAGTCAAAGGAACATTTGCAACACTCATAATAAGGAAAGGCGATGATAGGATTTATGCAATCAAGAGGGATTCGCCGCTCGTGCTCGGGCTTCTGAACAGCGGCTTTGCATTGGCAAGCGACATCTATGCCTTCTCTGATAGGACTAATAAGGCAATATTCTTTGAGGACAATGAATTCGCGGTTGTTGATAAGGATGGATATCAGTTCTTCAACAGCATGGGCGCATGGATAGAAAAGCAAACCAGGACATTTGAATGGAGCGGAAGCAGTGAAACAAAGAAGGAATACGAGCATTTCATGCTCAAAGAGATAATGGAACAGCCTGAGTCATCTGAAAGGCTGATAAACTCGCTAAAGACAGAGCAGAAAGACAGGCTTGAGAAACTGAAGGGGGCGATACAACATTCTAAAAAGGTGATGTTTGTCTGCGCTGGTACGTCTTACCACGCATCCCTGCTTGGAGTCTACTTCCTCAAGAAGGCGGGGATTGATGCGCAGAGCGTCATCGCCTCGGAGTTTGAAAACTACGCAATGGCCGACAGGGACACATTGGTAATAGCGATAACCCAGAGCGGTGAAACAATGGATGTTATGAAGGCGCTGAAGCTTGCCATGGGGAGGGGATGTAGGATAGCAAGTTTTGTGAATGTTCCATACTCCAGTGTACAAAGAATGTCGGAGACATCAATAGATATAATGGCAGGCCAGGAGGTCTGTGTTGCTGCGACCAAATCATTCGTCAATCAAGTCATAGTTCTTCTTCATATTGCATCGTTTCTGGGTTATGAAACTGGCAGTGAAATAATGGAAAAAATACCGAAGAAGATAGCTGAAACAATAAAAACCAACCTTGATAGGGTGAAACAATTAGCAAAGGAACTCTCCGGCAGTAGGGATATCTATATGATTGGCCGCGGCATGTCATATCCTGTTGCCCTGGAAGCTGCCCTGAAGATAAAGGAGATATCCTACATCCATGCAGAGGGTATGATGGGCGGCGAGCTGAAGCATGGCACACTCGCATTAGTGGAGGACGGAACGCCTGTGATATCCTTCATCTTCAACGATGAATGTGGAATGGTTTCAAATACGAAAGAGGTTGAAGCAAGAGGTGCGAGAACTATAATCGTTTCAAATCATAACAACAGCTACTTCAACATACCTACAAATGATAGCGGCACATTTGTTATTCTATCAAGTATCATAGGACAATTAATCACATACTATATTGCCCTTGAAAAAGATTTGCCGATTGATAAACCTAGATCACTTGCAAAGTCGTGCACGGTCGAGTAATTGTTTATAAATATAATCATCAAGGCGATAATATGCAGTGCGTAATTCTTGCAGCAGGCAAGTCAACAAGAACATACCCCCTTACAGCAGACAGGCCGAAGCCACTGCTGCGATTAGCCAACAGGACTATTATAGAACACAACCTGGAGCAGCTGCAGGGGCTCGTGGATGAGGCCATCATTGTGGTAGGGTTTAAGCAGGATATGCTCAGGGAGTTCCTTGGCGACAGCTACAACGGCATAAAGATAAGCTATGTCGAGCAGCCGGAGCAGCTGGGCTCGGGGCATGCCCTGATGCAGGCAGCAGGCCTGCTGAATGAGCGTTTCATTGTGATGAACGGCGATGACATATACAGCAGAAAGGACATTGAGGCTTGCACGGAATTCAGGTATTGTGTTCTTGCCAAAAAGGTTGATGACGTATCAAGGTTTGGTGTTTACTCTGTTGAGGGCGAACTGGTCAAGGACATCGTAGAGAACCCCGGCGAGCTCTCGGGCGAGCCGCTTGCCAACACCGGACTGTATGTTCTGGACAAAAGCATATTTGAGACCAAGCTTCAGAAGACGGAGCGCGGCGAGTATGAAATCACTGATTACGTCAGGGAGCTTGTGAAATGGAAAAGGAGGGTGCATTGCAGAATTGTGAAGGGGCACTGGCTTCCGATAGGGTATCCATGGGACCTGCTTACAGCCAACGAGCAGCTTCTGAAACAATTGGAGGCCAGCGGCGTGGAGCCGGAGAGAAAGGGAACCACCGAGGAAAGGGCAACGCTGAAGGGGTATGTCTCTGTGGGCGAGGGCACTGTGATTAAGGACGGCGCCTACATCGAAGGACCGGTGCTTATCGGCAAGAACTGCACGATTGGGCCGAACTGTTTCATAAGGCCATACACCAGTATGGGTGACGGATGCAAGGTAGGAAACGCGGTGGAGGTAAAGAACTCTGTGTTTGGCAACAATGTGAGCATAGGCCACCTGTCATACTTCGGCGACTCTGTACTCGGAAGCAACATAAACATAGGCGCCGGGACAATCACAGCAAACCTGAAGCATGGCAACAGCAACGTCAAAAGCCATGCTAAGGGGAAGCTGGTTGATACATGCAGAAGGAAGCTCGGGGCCATCATAGCCGGCGGCGTGCATACAGGCATCCACACCAGCATCTATCCGGGCAGGAAGATATGGCCGGGGAAGCATACGCTGCCGGGGGAAGTCGTGAAAGATGATGTGGTCTAAATCTAAACAGAAGAGAGCCGAAACTCTTAATATTCCTATCAATCAGCCATGGGCCCTTTAAACTGGAGCCTAAAGCTCTGGTTTTGACCCTGGTTAACAAACCAAAAAACACCTTTCACGCCCTCAAGCTGTTCATGCTCAAAAAAGCCTTTGGGTAAATGACTGCTTAAGTCTTTTGTGCCCTTTCTTAATTCTATCCAATATAACCCATTTGGCTGATAACCCGTGCTCTCATGTGAGTCCACTGCGATGATGCTATGATGGCGAGGAGATATTTTGTTTGTTGTGCACATGTCATGATATGATTTTTCATACTCTTGAAAAACCTCTTGCTTGCAACAATCACTTAAAACAGGCAGGTCTAGCAAAGACATCCTATATGCAAACTCGTCTATGCCATATGCCTCAAAAGTCCTAATCCCTCTATAGACATCATCAAAGGTAAAAGTCTTCAAAGCGTTCTCGCCAATATGGGCTTTAACACGGATAGCGTGATGCTGGCCCTTTCCGCCGAACGGCCCTATTTCCGCATAAGTAAAGGGCTCACAATCTGTTGGTAGAGCCTCACCCATTTCTGCAATTTTTTCCCTTACAGGATACATAACTTTTAGCCCTTCTGCCTGAGGCACAAAAACTTCTGTATCACCGGATGTTAACTGGGGGCCTTTTGGACCGTCCTCGAAAAGTTTCACGCGTAATTTTCTATCGTGAGCAATGCTTGCCCTGTTGGGTGCTGCTGTCATGAAAGCATGCGTGTAAAAATCGTCAGGGTCTAATAATGCATCTGTCCCGCTCACGTCAAAAGAGCCAACATTACTCCTGTGCCAGATGCCAAGATATGCATCATCATCAAGCCCTGTTTGAAGTATGATATTTCCTACAATACCGACGCCATTCTTTCTGTGAAGAGGATATGAAAAAACTTCTTCACATAGCACCACACCAAGCCCTTTCGGATGCTCGCTCTTGCCATTATAACTAAAACCAAACATGATACTCCTTACGGCTTTGTTAGGGTTATGTTGAACCAGAAAACCGCTATTTTCAAATAGAGGGTGGATGCACCAACCGGTTCAACAGACATGCCGAACCAACAAACCCCGGACTTTAGTCGGGGTTGCATAGAGGCATGCTGATATTATTTTAGCATATGAATATAAATTGATTTGTTTTTATTTCAGCACGTCCGCAGCCGCAGCGCCTATTGAGGAGAAGAAACCCACGAAAACCACCAGCTTGCTTATCCAAAAGGGGTCGGTGACCTGCCCTATTACTCCGAACAGCCACAGTATGAAGAAGGCTGAAGAGTATGAAACAATGAAGAGCGAAAGCAGGCGTTTTGGCACGTGGAACCTGCTTATCTCCTCAACCGCAATCCTCTGGAAATTTGTGTAATAGAAGATAAGCGCCGAGACAAGTATTGTAAAGAAAATCATGATGACCATCTTGAGGGGGTCAAGCGAGTTCGCAAGTGCCCAGACCTCCTCTGTGACAGCAAAGGGTGAAGACAGAATGAATGCGCCGACTATCTGCTGCGCAAGGTCACTGAGGCCGAACCTTTCAAATCTGCTCTTGCCTGAAATAGAACCATTCTTTGTTTTTTCGGCTAAGAAAATCACACGCATTTTCCCCCTTTTCAGACCTTTCTCTAACATAGTCCTCATTCCTTGTGTAATCCGGGGGTTCTACACTACTTTCCATTAGCTGAATTCACCTTTATTGGCTATATATTGCATCAAATATTTAAAAGGAGCCGGAATCAGTTGTTCTTCGGCGTCCCTTCGGCAGGCAGCTTTATGCCCATTACCTTTGACTCGCCGCCTTCCATGGTTACGCCGTATATCTGGTCCGCTTCCCTGACAAGCGAATTGTTATGAGATATTATTATGAACTGTGCCAGCTTGGCCTGCTTCCTTATCAGGTCAGCTACCTGCTTGGTATTCTTTGCGTCAAGGGCCGCGTCCGCCTCATCAAGCATATAGAATGGGGCGGGCTTGTATCTTTGTATGGCAAAAAGGAACGTGAATGCAGTGAGCGTTTTCTCACCGCCGGACATGCTGTCTATGTTCAGCAGCTTCTTGCCGGGTGGCTGTGCCTTGATTAGCAGCCCGGATTCAACGTTGTTTGGTATCTCCAGCTCCAGTTCCGCTTCTCCGCCGGTAAGTTCCCTGTAAATCTTCCTGAAGTTCTTTGATATCTCGCTCATTGTGACGCTGAATGCTTTGCTTTTCTTCTCCTCTATCTTGGATATCGTCTCCTCTATGGACTGCTTTTCCTCAACTATCCTGTCAACTTTCTTCCTGAAGTCATTGAACTCGTCCTTCAGCGACCCGAAGTCCTGGAGCGCCTTCATGTTTACGGGCCCGAGGGAATTTAGTTTCCTTATCGTTTCCTTCTCCTCCGAATCGAGCATGGGAACTTCGTGCTCAACGAAGGGCTTGAGCCCTGCTACAATTTCGGATTCAGCACCCTCCGATTTGGCTTTTTTAGAGTGTTTGCCCTTATCATCCTTTCTGCTCTGCACGTCAAGAACATAATTCTTCCATTGGAGCCTGAAATTTTCAAACTTTGACTCTATTTTTGCCTTCTTTATGTTTAACTTACCGATTTCCTGCTGTATAACAAGCTGCTTTTCCGAAGCTTCTTTCCGCTTCTCCCTTGTTTTTTTGAGTCCCTCATCAAGCATTGACCTCTCCCGCTCAAATTTGGATGTTTCAGTCTTCTGCTCTTTGGACGCAAGGCCATCCATTTCTTTATTCATTCTTGTTAGCTGCAGCTCAAGTTCATCCGTTTCCTTTTCAAGTTTTCTTTTCCGCTCGCTGTACTTGTTAAGCTCAGGCGAAACCCTGCCGGATTTTCTATAGAAACCGCCTGTTACAGTTCCGGATGCTTCCATCAGATCGCCGTCAAGCGTCACTATCCTTGCCCTCGCTCCCTTGCCAATGCTTTCGGCCTTCTTTATGTCATTTACGCATGCCGTTGAGCCGAAAACGAACTGCATTGCGGGCGCGAGCCTTTTTTCATAATGGATAAGCTCTGAAAGCCAGCCCATTGAGCCTGACGGCGCGGAACCTCCCCACCTGCCGCGAATCTTGTCCAGGGGCAGGAACCTTGCTCTGCCTATCTTATTGTCCTTCAGATAATTTACGCAGGACACCGCAGTTGTCGTATTTTCAACTACGACATCGCTCAGGTGCCCGCCACCCGCCACATCAACAGCTGTCCGGTATTTGGGCGGCACAACGATAAGGTCAGACAGTATGCCATGAACACCCTTCATCTTGATTACCGACTTCACTGCCGGGCCATATCTTCTGTCCATTGACCTGAGGCGCTCAATCATACTTCCCAAACGCTCTATCTCCATACGGTTGGATTCTATCCTGCCCTTCTTGACCTCTATCTCAGCCCTGAGATTCGCAAGCTTTTTTGTCACCTCTATCTGGCTGGATGCCTTCAAAACGTCCTTTGTAAGCTCCTCCAATTTGTCCTCTTCATCATTAAGCTTCTTGTCATATCCTTCTATTTCCTCCTTGAATTTTTCTGCCTTGGCTTCCTTTTCCGCGAGCTTTTCGGTTATTTCTGAAATACCCCTTTCGCTTTCCTTATACTGCTTCCATATCAGTGCAGCTTTTATCTTATCAAGAGCTTCATTCAACTCCTTGTATGCCAGCGCAGCATCCCTTTCATTACTGAGCCGCGTCATCACAGACTCCTTTTCCTGGAGTATGAGCTCAGATTCCTTCACCTTGTCTGCTATGCTTTCAAGCTCGCGCTGCGCTTTTTTCTTCTTATCTTCATAGTCCGCTATCCCTGAAATTTCGTCTATAACCTCCCTCCTTTCAACAGGGTCCATCTCAACTATCTGATTTACCTCACCCTGCTGGATTATGTTATGGCCGCTTGCGCTAAGCCCGCCTTGTGAGAAGAAATCAAGAATCTGCTCCTTTGTAACAACCTTTCCGTCAAGCCTGTATGTGCTGACGCCTTTGGGGTTAATCCTTCTGCTGACCGAAACCATCTTTTCCTTTGAAGGCAGAAAGAATTTGCTGTTGTCAAAATAGAGCGCAACGCTTGCATATTCGGCAGCTTTCTTGCTTTTGCTTCCATGGAATATAAGGTCCTGCGCCTTCCTTGCCCTCATCAGCCTTGATGAACCCTTGCCCAATACAAAATTTATTGCGTCGCCTATGTTTGATTTTCCAGAGCCATTTGGACCCGTTATCAGAGAGAAGCCGGTTGGGAACGGAACTGATGTCTTCCTCACGAAAGACTTGAAGCCCTGCAGAACAATTTTTTCCAGTCTGACCATACAATATTAATGGCAGTCCACGCTTTTATTAATTTTGCAAGACAAATAATTATTGGAATGTGTCATAACCAACAGCAGGGTGTAAGAGCGTTTGCCCGACACCATTGAGCGAACAAATCGGGCGTCATAACCAACAGCAGGGTGTAAGAGTATGCTTGAGTCGTTGCTTGATTTCGGGGAGATTAACAGAAAGCCATATCTTATGTTCATATGGGCCTTCATAATCTGTTCTGTGTCAATAGCAGTTAGCCTGCAGATATCTTACCGTGTTCCGCTTGAAAACACCATATTTGATATGACCGGAATATTTTCGGTCCTTTTCATAGTCCTGTCCTCGGTCTACCTCATAACGACAACGATAAAAAGAGAGGAGGAGATGGAAGAGGACGACATTGACAGGCACCACCAGCAGAATTTCTGGCCAAGGCACAAAAAGGACATAGTAATGATAATGTTCTTCTTTGCCGGGATGACGCTTGCATTTTCAGTCTGGTCCTTTTTTCTGCCGCCGGATACATTTATGGTTCAGATATCAAAGATAAACGAGATACAGTGCATAAGCGGCTCTGCTGTGGACTACAATGCATTCTTCGGGCAGATACTTCTCAATAACCTGCAGGTTACAATGTTCTCTTTTTTCTTCTCCTTCATATTCGGCGCAGGCGCCTCCTTTATACTGACATGGAATGCCTCAATACTCGGCGTCTACATAGGCAGGATATCAACGTCGTTCTGGCATATACCAATAGTCAGCATGGCGTTTCTGCCGCACGGTGTACCTGAGATAGCCGGTTATGTGTGCGCAGGGCTTGCCGGCAGCCTGATATCGGCAGCTATAATCCGCCAGCACAAGAAAGGAATACTCAAAATTATAGCAACGGACAGCTTCAAGATACTGCTGCTCGGCGTGGTGCTGATAGTCCTGGCAGCAGGAATAGAAGCGTATTTATAAACTGATCCCTTCCTTTTCGAAAGAAAGGTCTAAGTGTCATCCCAAAGAAAGAATTTACAATATAAATGCTTTATGAAAATATATATCATGCCTCGGTGGCTCACCTAATCCCTTTCTTCCCGAAGAAAGGTCTAAGGCTTACCCCAAAGAAGGGATATTGTGATGCTATTGATGCAAACAAATATACATGCCTCGGTGGCTCACCTAATCCCTTTCTTCCCGAAGAAAGGTCTAAGGCTTACCCCAAAGAAGGGATATTGTGATGCTATTGATGCAAACAAATATACATGCCTCGGTGGCTCAACGGTGGAGCGCTGCGCTCATAATATCCTTTATGAGCAATTAGCGAGTTCGCAATGATATAAGAAACGCAGAGGTCGCGGGTTCAACTCCCGCCCGAGGCATCATTATTCTTCAGGTGACCAGCATTTTGCGGGCAATTTTGCCCTTTGTTCTTCTAAAAAAACCCGCAAGTTCACTATCATTCCCATAAAAACTTTCTAAACACTCAGAACTTAGAAAACCATCTGTGATTGTATTTGAGTTATAAATTCTGCGTGCATCTTCATTCGGAATGCCATGTACAACAATACCGTGCGGGAATTCGAGGTTTCCGCAAACACAGCACCTTCTAACCTGCTTTCCTCCTTCAATTAAAGGAAGCATGTCGGTCTTCACCGCCTTCCCTGATGGAAATCTTACCGCATATAGCATACCAACCACGTTCCTTTTTAATCAAAAAGGCTTAAATACTTAACTATAGAGTGAAACAATAGGTAAACATGCTGGAACTTAGATACGAACCGAAGAAAGGCATCTGGGCTGAACAAGAAGAGACCTTTCAGAAACTCAGAAACAATTTCTTCGGGGACTGGGACAGAAAAGAGAAGAAGCTGTTTCTTAAGATAGAGGAAGCCCTGTATCTAATAAACTTCCAGAATGCAGTGTGCTATGGAGCCGACAGCAAGCAGATCGGTTTCAATGAGCTGGCTGCGCATTTTTCTGTAAAACAACCCAGGTTTTTCATAGACTATAATAGCTTCAGGGACTGGCGTGACAGGGGCCTAATAGCAAGAAGGTTTGAGGAAGGTGTCCGGGGGACAAAAAAGGAAAAATCCAAAAAGAAATATCCGTCCAGGCCGGCAAAACCTAAAAAAATAAAGGCCACAGCTTATTGGTATCCGAAATCACAGTTCTCGGTGATAGATGACGAAAATTCCGGCATGAAGCTTTTCGGCGAGCACTGGTTCGGCCAGCTTGGCATATACAAACAGGAGAGAGGCACGCTGCTTAAGCTAAACTTCCTTGAGACCATATTCCTTGCCAGACATTCCGGGCTTAAACTCATTGACAGTGAAACGGGGAAAAAAATAACGGACACTGATGTTCTCCGTCAGGTAAGGAAGGAAAGGGAATACACGAAACAGCTCTATGAGGTCTACGAGGAATGGAGGCTCAACGGCTACATAGTAAAGACTGGCTTCAAATTCGGCTCGCATTTCAGGATATATTTCCCCGGCGCATCGCCCCTTAAAAGTGACAAATGGATTCATTCAAGACATGTGCTTCACATATTCCCAAAGCAGCAGAAGCTTCTCATATCCGAATGGGCACGGGTGGTCAGGGTGGCGCACAGCGTCAAGAAGACATTCCTGCTCTCAATACCGAAATTGAAGAAGGATGAGTTTATGGACTACCCTGCAGACTTTGTTGCGTACCGCAGAAAGAAGGAGAAGAACGGCTGGGTCAGGGAGACGCCGAAGGACAGCCCAAGATACCTTTTAACTGCTGTGGGAGAGGATGAGCATATAGGCGGGATTGAGCTTGCATCGCTTCTAAAGAAAGCAGAGTCGCTTGGGCTTGAACTTCTGCTTTCAATATCAGACAGAGAGACCTCCATAACCTACTATCTGCTCAAGAAGATAGTAATCAAAAATGCCCAAAAATCCAAAAATGAATACTATGAGATTGAATGGATGAAGCCCTAAGGCCTTTTACAAGAGGCTGCCGCCTTCTTCAAATGCCTAAGGTTTACTCCAAAACTTACCGAGAAAGGCATCTACCAAAGAAACGGTATACCTAAGATATTGGTTCTATTAAAAGGGTTATGGTGATTGTCTATGCGAGTTCTTTATGCATTTAAATGTTTTGCGCCAATTTCTACTCATGCCAAGGCCCAGGATATCCATCATAGGTGCAGGCAAGATAGGAAGCAGCACAGCCCTGAGGATAGCGGAGAAGGAGCTCGGCGATGTTGTTCTGGTGGACATAGATGATAAGCTTCCCAGAGGCGAGGCACTTGACCTGATGCACTCCGCGCCGCTTGCCTTTGATGTCAATATCAGCGGAAGCGCGGACTACAATGACATCAAGGGCTCTGATATCGTGATAATCACCGCAGGGAGACCCAGGGCGCCGGGCATGGACCGCATGGATCTTCTGAAGACAAACGCTGGGATAGTCAAAACAATCTGCGAGAAAGTCAGGGAAAAGGCGCCAGAATCCATTGTCATTGTGGTGTCCAACCCTATGGACATGATGACATTTGTGGCATACAGGACGCTCGGGTTTCCAAGGGAAAGGGTACTGGGCGAAAACCTGCTTGATTCGCTGAGGCTGTCGTACATCATATCAAGAGAGCTCGGCGTTTCTGCAAAGAGCGTAAGCTCAATGGTGATAGGCGAGCACGGCGAAACAATGGTGCCGCTTCTTTCACATTCATCGGTAAATGGCACGCCTGTCAGCAGTTTGATTCCCAATGAAAAACACGGTGAGCTAATAGACAGTGTAAGGAAGAGCGCCATGGACGTCATAGAGACCAAGGGCGCAACGATATTCGCGCCCACACTGGCAATAGCCCACATGGCAGAGGCAATACTCAGGGACAAGAAATCCATCATGCCCGTTTCAGCCTACCTTGAGGGCGAATACGGTGCAGAAGGCATCTGCATCGGGGTGCCCGCAAAGCTCGGCAGGAAGGGTATAGAAGAAATACTCCGGCTCGAGCTGAGTGATAAAGAGCGCGAATCATTCCAAAAATCCGCAGAGAAGATAAAGGGCATTGTGCAGGAGATGCAAAAAGAATGAATTTTTTTCTTTATATCCCTTTAAGTGGACAATAGAAAAAGGACCCGGGAACTTCCTCAGGTCCTTTAAGCAGAAAAGGGTCGTATGGGACAAAAATATATTTTTTAGTCTGCAAAGACAAATATAATGTATGAAATCCAAAGTCCTGTTAATTTTGATGTTTTCTATCATTCTTGCTGTGGCTGTGAGCGGATGCACATCACCTCTGGCAAATGGTGGTACAGGCAATGGTGGTGCAGACGGGGGTTTTGTTCCTGTTTGCGGAAACGGTGACTGTGAGACGGGTGAGACAGCGGCAAACTGCCCTGCTGACTGCGCCGCACCCTTAGGCGCACCCGAGCCCTCGCAGTGGCAGGGGTGGTCCAAGCAGACAAGTGCCCACGGCTTCTCTGCATATACCCCGCAGGACTGGTCCATAGACGTGCATGACAGCGGGCTCATAAGGATAGGCGAGAACCCCGCCAGCGGCACCGGCTCAATGGTCTTCATCTGGACAATTGCGCTGAATGAGCAGACAACAGAGGAGTCCCTGTTCGGCGAGGTTGTTTCAATTCTCCAGTCAATAATGCCCGGGCTTCAGGCAACGGGCGGCCGGTATGTGTCGGAGTATGACGCCTATGCGGGCGCTGTTGAATACGGCAGCTATGAAGGCGTCCTGATTGTTTCAATAGACGGCATGAACGCCTTCCTATCAGGGATTATTGCACCTAAGCTCCAGTATGAACAGAGCCTGGACAGCTTAATAAGGGTGCTCTACAGCTTCAAATACGAGCCCGGTTTGATGGAGCCTGACGCCGTTGGCATAACCCAGATGGTTGAATGGACAGACCCCATAGAGGGGGCATTCTCGCTCAATGTGCCGGAAGGCTGGGTAATGCATCAGGATGAAGAGAACCGAAACACAGCCAATTACATGGGCTCGGGCCTGAGTAGGCCATACATAGACGCCGGTTACGTTATAAACGTTTATTCGGATGACGCCGGCATGGGCGTGTATGCCGCAAACCCCTACGGATATATATACGTTGTGCCTACACCGGCGCTTGAGTGGTCTGGATTCACCGAGGGCACGGCTTACAACCCCACAGCAGGCATGTTTGAAGACATGATTGTATGGCATTACGTTGATGCCCGTGAATACCTGAGCGAGTTTATAGAGCCTGTTTTTGAGGATGCGGGCTGCGTGGCTCAGGGCATCACAGACAGACCCGAACTTGTGGAGTCATACCAGGAACTTCCATGGGTAACAGAGGTAACGGCCGCAGAGGAAAGCTTTGGCTGTTCGGGCACGGTTGAGACAGTCATCGTAATTGACACGTATTATGAAATGTGGGGCATTGGCCTGTGGGTCGTGTCCCTTTCAGACTACTGGGCCCCTGAAGGCAAGACAGGGCTTGTTGAGAAGATATACAATGAGATGCAGGGCTCTTTCCGGCTCGATCCCGAGTGGGCAGCAGAGGAGCAGAGGCAGGTGGCAATAAGGACGGGAATCATAAGCGAAACAGGCAGCGACATAGCCGACATGATAAGCTCCGCCTTCCAGAGCCAGAGCAGCACAATGGACGAAACCGCGCACGAGTTCAGCAATGCCATACTTGGGCTTGAGGACGTTTATGACCCGGGCACAGGGGAGCAGTGGAGCGTTCCTTCGGGTTCCAGCCATTACTGGAGGGACATATACGGCAATGTCTGGGGCACGGGAACCTATACACCGCCGACATACAGTGACGACTGGCAGGAGCTGTACTGCCCGCACTGCTGATTCCCTGACGTGCCATGCCACTGTCCGGCGTATCACGTCACCTGCAAAAGGCTCATTTTCCGTTGACGCTTTTGTCCCTGTTAATATCCGTTAGAGCTAACCTGCCATATCATTATCTGGCGTCAATAGGTATCCGTAAAAGGCTCATTTTCCGTTGACGCTTTTGTCCCTGTTAATATCCGTTAGAGCTAACCTGCCATATCATTATCTGGCGTCAATAGGTATCCGTAAAAGGGTCATTAGCTTTTTATAGCAACTGATTAAGATTTTAATATGGCCCGTGATTCTGAGAAATCAATAGTGAAGCTCTGTGTTATAGACATAGACCACAACGTGGGCGGCGAGCAGGCTTTAAGAATCTGGTGCAAGACAAGAGGCGGAAAAACGGTGCTGCTTCTTGACGATGAATTCAGGCCCTATTTTTATGCAGAGCCGGGGGATGAAACAGAAATTCCGGTTCTGAAAAAAAGGATAGCCCGTACCGTGATTGAAGGCAGAAGGCCCGGAAAAACCGAAACTGTTGAAAAGAAGGTTTTTGGGAAAGCAAAGAAACTGATAAGGATAGTCATACCATCATCAACCGATGTCCCAAAATTCAGGGAGGCAATAAAGGAGATTGACGGAATCAAAGCGACTTACGAGTATGCAATATCATTCTACAGGCGTTACCTTATTGACAGCGGGCTGGTCCCCATGCAATGGGTTGAGGTCACCGGGAAAGAAATCCGGAACTCTAAAAACATGGGCGCGGATGTGGCCATCAGGCCCGAAGAAATAAGGCCGCTTCCTGACGAGCCCGGTTATCCTGCCATGCATGTCATGGCCTTTGACACCGAGATAATACGGGAGCGCGGAACAGAAAAGATGGTAATGGTTTCATTCATGGATAACAGAGGGTTCAGCAGGGCAATAACATATGGTTCCGCAAAACCAGGCAGGAAACTCATCGTTGTGAAAAATGAGAAAGAGCTTATTGAAAGTTTCATTGAAACGCTCAGGCAAAGGAACCCGGACATAATCGTGGGCTACAACTCGGATGCATTTGACTTCCGCAGGCTCAATGAGCGGGCGGCGGCAAACAAGGTTCCGCTCATTATAGGCAGGGACGGGACAGAACTGGTATTCCGCAGAAGGGAAAGGATATCCGCAGGAAAAACATTCGGGAGAATTCATGTGGATTTATACAACTTTATTGAGCGCATAATCGGAAGCTCGCTTTCAACAGAAGCGCTGACGCTTTCAAAGGTAGCTAATGAGCTGATTGGGGCTGGAAAGGAAGATATGCAATGGTCTGAGATAGAAAGGGCATGGAAAAAGAAGGAGCTTAAAGTGCTGGCAGAGCACTGCCTGAGGGACTCCGAGCTTGCCCTGAAGCTTTCTGACTACATACTCCCGCAGGTCTATGAGCTATGCAAGGTTGTGGGGCAGGTTCCCTTTGACATCTCAAGGATGAGCTATTCCCAGCTTGTTGAATGGCTGCTGATAAGGAAGGCCGTGCAATGCAATGAGGTGGTTGCGAACAGGCCAAAGTATGACGAGATTAAAAGGAGAAGGCAGGCAACCGCATACACCGGCGGCTATGTCCATCCGCCCAAGGAAGGGATACACGAAAAGATAGCGCTTTTTGACTTCGCATCGCTGTATCCGTCCATAATCATAACGCATAACATATCGCCGGAAACCCTGGACTGCGACTGCTGCAGGAACACGAGGAAAAACTCGGTTCCGGATGAAGCCGGCTATGCCGGGGAGAGGCACCATTTCTGCACGAAAAGGGAAGGCTTCATACCAGGGGTTATAAAGGAGCTCATTGACCGCAGGGCGTCAATAAGGAGAAAAATGGCAAGGCGCGATCCAAAGACCATTGCATACAGGAACCTGAACAATATGCAGTATGCACTGAAGATACTTGCCAATGCCAGCTATGGATATTACGGCTATGCCGGCTCAAGATGGTATTCACGTGTCGCGGCAGAATCCATAACAGCGTGGGGAAGGTTCTACATCAAGAAAGTCATAGGCATGGCGCGAAGGATGAAGGTGCCCGTGATATACGGCGATACTGATTCGCTTTTTCTCAAGATAAGGAACAGGGAGCAGGTAAGGGCTTTCAGGGACAGGGCGAACAGCTCCCTGCCCGGGGTCATGGAGCTTGATTTCCGGAGCACATACAAATCAGGCATATTCGTGAGAACCAAGACCGGCGCGGCTGCCAAGAAAAGATACGCGCTCATAGACTATGACAACCGGATAACAATAAGGGGCTTTGAGAGGGTGCGCAGGGACTGGGCCCAGGTTGCAAAGGACACTCAGGAAAAAGTCCTGCTTGCCGTGCTTAAGGACAGATCGCCTGAAAAGGCAGTAAGGATAGTGAAGTCAATAATTGATGATGTAAAGGCAAACAGGACAAAAAAGGACGATTTCATCATATACAACCAGCTTACAAAGCCGCTTGACAAGTATGAGCAGGTCGGGCCCCACGTTGTGGCGGCGAGGAAATATGCGGCAAGGGGCAATAAGGTCAGGGCAGGTTCAACAATGGCCTTTGTGATAACCAGGGGCACGGGCTCAATATCCGCGAGGGCAGAGCCGGCAGAGTATGCCGAGAACTATGACCCGGACTATTACATAAACAACCAGATAGTGCCCGCGGCGATGCGCGTCCTGTCCGGGCTCGGCTACAGTGAAGAGGACCTTGTGGGCAAAGAGAAAGAGCGCTCAGGCCAGGCAAGCCTTGAGGGTTTTTTGAAGTGGAAGGGCTGAAGCCGGAATATCACTTCCTTTTCCCTGCCTTTTTGGCCGCTTTCTTTTCATTGCTTTTGGGGTTCCTTTTTGGTTTGGGCTTTACGGGCACGGTTTCGGCCTTGATGAATTTGTATATCACGCCAAACAATATCAGTGAAAATATGAAAATCAGGAGCATGCTCCAGTTGCCGAGCAGCTCGCTGCCGAAATAACCCATCCAGCCAAGTGCAGTGTATGCTATTATCTTTCCGATGATGTTTGCCAGCATGAATCTCTTTATGCTGTAGTTTATTATGCCGGCTATTATGCCCACTATGTCATCGGGCAGGGGTGTTGCAGCGAACAGCACTATCAGCGGGAACAGGCCGTGCCTTTCGGACCATGCCCTGGTCTTTTTCAGCAGGCTTTTATATTTGCGTTGTATGACATATCCGCTGCCGCGGCCGAGCGCATATCCGCTCAGCTCGCCTATTGCCGCACCCATGCCGCCGAAGACGCCAAGCAACCATGGGTTCATTATGCTTCCTGCCGCGACTACAATCAGGTAAGAGGGCACGGGCAGAAATATTGAGGCGTTGCCTATAAGGCTGATGATGAATATGCCCAGATAGCCCCATGAATTGGCAAAGGCAATGCCCCAGTTAACGAATTCGGTGAATATGTCAGCCATATTTATTTATGCCTTGGTGGGCTTATTAAGAATATGGACAAGGAAGTTCTTGAGAAATACAAAAGGGCAGGCAGCATCTGCGCGGAGTCCAGGAAGCTGGCGGAGAGGATGTTCAGACCCGGGCTCAGCTTGCTGGAGCTTGCCGATGCTATTGAGGCCAATATAAGGGAGCTTGGAGGCGAACCAGCATTTCCTGTGAACATAAGCATCAACGAACTCACAGCTCATTATACGCCTTCAGCTCAGGACCAGCGCAGCGTAGAGGCAGGGGACCTTGTCAAGATTGACGTTGGCGCGCACGTGGACGGCTATATCGGGGACATGGCCTTTACTCTATGTTCAGAGCCAAACAACCCCCTTGTAAAAGGCGCAGAAAAGTGCCTTGAGGCAGGGATAAAGGCGGTTGAACCCGGCGTGACAGTGGCTGAGATAAGCCATGTGATTTCAGATACAGCAGAGAATGCAGGGCTCGGTGTCATTGTGAATCTGACAGGGCACACCCTTGACAAGTATGTTTTCCATGGAAGCCCGTCCATACCGAACATAAAGAATAACTCCACGCACCAGTTTAAGGAGGGCGACGTCATAGCCTTGGAGCCCTTTGTTACAGATAAGAACAGTATTGTAAAGGAATCCGGTCCAACTGAAATATACAGCTATGCGCAAGACAGGCCCGTGCGCCTGGCAGAGGCGAGGGAAATACTTGCGATTGCTCGGGACGAATACCACAAGCTGCCGTTCGCAAAGCGCTGGCTTCTTAAGAAATTCTCGCCCATAAAGGTTGCACTGGCGCTGCGCCAGCTGGAGCAGGCCTATGCCATCCAGCCCTATCCCACATTAAGGGAGGCCGATGGCAGGCCCGTTGCCCAGGCAGAGCACACAATTATTGTGGCAAAGAAACCGGTTGTTACCACAAGACAGGAAACGGCAGAAAAGAAAGGTAAGAAATGAAATTCCGGGAAGATGTTCTAAGGTCAATAAAGCAAATACCCAAAGGTAATGTTTAGTTGCAGGAGCTTATTAACTCATCTTCATGCTCCTCAAAATCAGGCTGTGCTATTATCCCGAACTCGCTGAATACCGATAAGCAGTTTGGGCATATGAACGCCTCCGGTTTTTTGTTCCATGGCTTCCCGAACGTTCCGCAATGCGGACAATGTCTCTTTAACATGTTACCTACCAAACCATTCAATGAATCCTGAATTGCTGCTTTAAATATCTGTTTTATGCAGTGCACTGGAAAGACTTATATGTTTATTTGCTGTTTGACAATTTTATCTTCATCTCTTTGGCCTTTCTGAGTATTTCCATTCTCTTTCTCTTGCCAACGCCGGCTGCTATCTGTGCCCTTTCTTCTTTCCTGTTGACAGCCTCAAGGTCCTCTGGACGGAAAACCCTTACCGGCCTGTATCCAAGGCGGTCAAGCCCGCGGACTTCGCGCGGCGATCCGTAGCCCGGGCCCGGGAGACTGCCCCGCGCCTTTTCATGCTTCCTCATCTTTGAGTGCTTGCCTTTCGGCCTTCTCCATTTCCTTTTCAGCATCTTCTGTACATTAAGCTCCTGCCTCTTGAATTCGGGTTTCCTCCTCTTCTGCCTTTTCCTTAAATTGAGCAATCCCATATCCCACACCTCACATCCTATGATGACGCCTGATATATGCAACCTGTTAACTCAGGCATACTATACTTATTTCTTACTGCCATCCTTCCTTTCTTCGGCCTGTTCTTCCGACTCTGATACCTTCTGGACTTCGGCCTCTGCTTCACCGCCAACTACAGCAGGCTTTTTTGTTATATAAATTCCGTCTGAGAACACGCGCCTGTCATAGCCGGTAATGTGAGTCGCCCTTTCTATGCGCGAGGCGGTTATCCCAACCCCCTCCTTGTCGGGACCCGTGACTATGATTTCGTCCTTTTCAACCCGGATTTCGGTTCCGGGCATTGCATTGGCAATCCGCGGCCTTTTCTCACCGAGGAAGTTCTCTATGATGAGCTTTGTGCCTTCTGCCTTTATCCTTACGGGAAAGTGTGAATAGATTACCTTAAGCCTTGATTCATAACCCTTGCTGACACCGTTTATCATGTTCCTTAGGTGAGCTGCAAATGTCCCTGTCATTGACTTGCTTCTTCTCCTATCGTCAATAGAATCAAAGCCTGTATTGCTGCCGCTTATCTTGACCTTAACCTTCGGGTGGCTGAGCTTGCGCCTGAGTTCGCCTTTCGGCCCCTTCACAACAAGCTCCTGGCCTTCCTGTGATACCTCAATCCCTTGGGGGACAAAAATTTCTTTTATCATGTAGTCTTTTTTTAGAAACAAGTATTTAAATTGTTATGAAGTGATGTTTCAGTGCACTATTTCTTGGTTTTCGCGGATTTCTTCCTCGGTTTGGCCTTCTTCTTGAGTTCCTTCATTTGGCCCTTTAGCCCGTGAGGTATCTCAGGTATGTGGCCGACGAGGTTGAATGCACCGGTTCCCACAGGCGCCACCTGGTTCATCATGATGTTCTCAACAGTCCCTCTCAGGTGGTCGGTTTCACCGTGTATTGACGCATTTATGAAATGCTTCTTGGTTTCCTCGAATGATGCCCGGGCAAGGACAGACCTTTTCTGCCCTGACAAACCATAGCGCCCTATGGCCCTTATGTCGCCTTCCCGCGTCATCAGGTCCGCGAGTATCATGATGTATCTCATGTCTATGCCAAGGCCCTGCTCCTCTATTGTGTATCTCGCCTGCTCTATTATGGCATTCCTAGCAGCCTCGACGCCGAGAACGCTAAGCACCTCAAATATATTGTTGCTTGTTGTCCTGTCCGCATCAACACCTTCAATCTCAAACACCTTCTTCAGGTTTGATCCAAGCGTGTTTATGACCCATTCTCCGCCCTCCTTGTTTACAACGACCTGTGTTATGCCCTTGATTCCTTTTATGTGCGTCTCAAGCACAGAGAACTTGAGTTTATGCAGGTTGCTGAGGTCTGATTTCTTAGGTGCGGCTATGAGTGTGTCGCCTTCCGCTCTTACGTTTATGTTTCTTATCTTGATGAGCTTCGGCAGCTTTTCGGTCTCAAGATCAAGCTCAGCAAGCTTCTGCGTATTCAGTTTATAGCTTATCTGCATTTCTGTGAGGTCTATCGTGTCTGATATGACAACATCCTTCATCCTTACCTCTTTGATGTTGCCTGCAATCTTCTTCACTTCATCAACAGACTGGCGTTCACCATCAAGGTAAACCGTCATTGTCGGCGTCCTTGGCTCCTTTCTGGCGTCAAATATTTCAAGCAGTCTCGGCAGGCCCAGCGTTACCTGTATCCCTGCGGTTCCTGCGAAATGGTAGGTACGCATTGTATTATGGGTTACAATACCTTCTGCTGTGGTGAAGGTCTCTGTGCCAGGCACGGTGAAATCATAGACATATTTACCTGAAGGTTTTACGTATGATATTTCCACTATCTCATCCCAGGTTACATCAGAATTATGTGCCCTTCTGAGGATGGCAATCTCCTTGCTTATATCAATGCCCCTCTTAGCGGCTTTCTCTTCAAAAGCCTTGATATGTTTCAGAAGGACTGTCCTTCCAATCTTCTGCCTCTTTGTGAAGCTGTTCATGTACCTTGACGGCTCTCCGAGTTTCTTGGATATGGATAAAAGGATGTCACCGAAACCGCCTATCATATCAACGAAATCTTGGTAGCTGTCCATATTTTCTTCGTAAAGGAAGCACAAATCATCCAACCTCTTGGCCTTTGATTCTATTGTGAATCCTATGGATTCCCTGAACATATGAGCATACTTGTATGGTATGACAAGAGAGAACTCCTTTTCAGTTTTCAGTTTTCTTGAAAAGATGCCCAATCTTGTAAGAAGCAGCGCCACACCATCCATAAGCTCCTCGGAAGCGGATGATATCCTTATGATCCTCCTATCAACAGATACATTGCCATTACCGTCAAAATATCCCCCAAGTAAGCCGCAGACGAACCCTATGTCAGCGCTGTATGCGAAAGAGGGGACGCGTTTTCTGGATGAGCCTGTTCCGCATGCGTTTTCCAGCAACTGAGATAGCTGTTTTGAATTTATCCTTATGTCATGTGATGGTGCAAACCCACACATATTGTCATATTCATTGAAGCTGAATCCATATTCTTGTGCAAAGTTCCTTATTTTTGAAAGGAAAAGCGGGTCTGTGTTTGAAATTGAAACAAAGAACTTGGTTGCATTGCCCTCGGCCAGGTATGCGCCAAAGATCCAGCCCAGCTCACTGTTCAACTTAAGTGTTTCAGGCAGGGGTTTTTTAACATAGGCCTGTTCACCAATAACATTCTTGGTTTCTATATCCTGAAGGCAGTTTTCCGGAAGGAACATCATGGAAGGAAGACGGTTTCCCGGATTGAGTTCCTTTCCTGAAACTGGTATAATTACGTTGTCCTTTCTTATGACAAATGAATGTGAATCCGTTGCCCTTATCTTTCTTCCCGAACGGGTTCTTATCTCAAGTATTTTATCGGGTGCTGTATGCCTGCTAAGTTCTTTGATTTTCGTCTCTTCTATTTTTTCATTGCCGTTTAAGCTGAATGCAAAAACATCATATTTGGAAACATCACAAACATTCCAGCCACCCATATCTTTTTTTCCGAGCTTCTCCATTGTTTTGTCAACAAATTCACCTATTGGGACAACCTTTATCATACCATCATGCTTCACTATGATTTTTTCGCTTGCATCAAGACTCATCTGTGTGGCGGGTTCTGACAGCGACTGGGCGCTGACCACGCCGACAGGCTCCTGCGGGCTGTAAAGCGCATCCTTATATATCATTCTGACCTTTTTCAGCAGCCCCTCCATGGCTGCCCCGCTAAGCCCTTTCTTTTGCGCGTATTCATCAACTTCCCTTTTTATCTTTGGCGGCAACTGTGTCATGTCACCCAACCCCCTTCAGCCTCTCTTTCCAGTCCAGTCTGCCCCAGTCTGATTTTGACGGGTCTATTCCGTCCTCGCCTGCTATGAACTGGACTATTTCGTTGTTGGCCGTCCTGATTGTCCCATCCTTGAAAACCTTCAGGTCCTGAAGCGCATTCATAAGCCTTCTCTGCATGTATCCGGATTTTCTCGTCCTTAGTGACTTGTCCATGAGCCCTTCCCTGCCGTTCATTATGTTCCAGAACAGCTCAAACGGGGTAAGCCCCTGTTTGAATCCCCTCTCAACAAAGCCGTGTGACATTGGTGAAAGGTCTCCCTTCTTTATGTGAGGAAGCGTTCTCCGGTAATATCCGCGCTTTATTCTCTTGCCGAGTATGGTTTCCTGACCCACAACGGCAGCCATTTGGGTGGTGTTTACTATGCTGCCCTTTGCGCCTGACTCTGACATTACGATAATGTCGCTCTTTTTTATGTTTTCCGCAACTATATCGCTGACCTTGCTTATTCCGTTTGCAAGGACATTGAGTATCTGCGCCTCAAGGGATTTTTTGGCTGTCAGCCCGGGCAGTATTTTAAGTTCCCCGTTCCTGTATTTTTCAATAAGAGAATTGGCCTCATCCTTTGCGTTATTGACCTTGTTTTTCACGTCCTTTTTGATTTTTTCCGGAAGCTCGATGTCTGATATCCCGAGAGAGAAGCCCCTTTTCATGAGGAATGCTATTCCAAGCCTTCCGCAGTTGTTTATGAAATCCTTGACGCATTCATCCCCGGCTATTGTGTTTATCTTGCTGATTATCTTTCCCTTGAATGCTCCCACCGCCTTGCTGTCTATCGCACCTGTTTTTACTCTGCCGTTCCTTATGCTTACCCATGCATCATGCTTGCATTTATCCTTGAGGCATTCCTCGCAGTTCTTGCAGCAGTTAGACCTGAACGTAATGTCCAGGTTTTTGGGGAGTAGCATATTGAATATCTCTTTTCCGGTGAAGCTGTCGCCGTCGGGGAGCTCTGCTTCTATGTTTGCATTTGCGAGAAGCTGTGATGCCCCTTCCCTGCTCAGAACAGTGCCCTTTCTTGTAAGAAGGAAGATTCCTGATATCTGGTCAAGGTCAAGGCCTATGATCGGCCCGCCGAATTTCGGCGATATTATGTTTTTCTGCACTTCCATTAGGAAAGATGATTCTGTTCTTGATTCCTCACTCTGAAGCGCATGAAGGTTCATCTCATCCCCGTCAAAATCAGCATTGTATGGCGGGCACACGCTTGGGTTTATACGGAAAGTCCTGTAAGGCATTATCCTTACCCTGTGGGCCATTATTGAAATCCTGTGAAGGGAGGGCTGCCTATTGAAAAGAACAACATCATCGTTTTGCAGCCGTCTGTCAACAACCCACCCCTCATCTATGTTTTCAATTATATCCTTCTTGTTGTCAGGCAGGACCTTTATCCTTCTGCCATCAGGTCTCGTTACATAGTTTATAATGTCATCCTTGAACATTGCCCTGATGCTTTTGATGTTCATGCTCGTGACATAAAGCGGTACAGTCAGCTCGTTTGCTATTATTTCAGGCACCCCGACCTCATTTATTGATATCCTCGGGTCAGGCGATATCACCGTCCTTGCAGAGAAATTGACCCTTTTTCCCAAAAGGTTGCCCCTCATCCTGCCCTCCTTTGCCTTCAGCCTTTGTGTCAGTCCCTTGAGGGCGCGGCCTGAGCGGTGTCTCGCAAGCGGTACGCCAGTAAGCTCGTTGTCAAAGTATGTCGACACATGGTATTGCACAAGCTCCCAGAGGTCGTTCAGTATGAATTCAGGTGCTCCTATGTCTATATTCTCCCTGAGGCTCTGGTTTATCCTGACTATGTCAACAAGCTTGTGTGTAAGGTCATCTTCGGACCTTTCTCCGCCTTCGAGGGTTATGGAGGGCCGCATTGTGACCGGGGGGATGGGGAACAAAGTCATTATGAACCATTCAGGCCTTACACCGACAAAACCCACCTTCTTGAGATCCGCTGTTGGTATATTCTCAAACCTTTCCCTTATCATGTCCGGAGTCAGTTCCTTTTTCTCCTCGTAAAAGCTGTAGGGCTTTACGAATATTATCTTTTTTTGCTGTGCCTTGCAGTGCGGGCATTTTGAAGGCATTGTGTGCACCTTTTCAACCGGCCTGTCGAGCAGCATAATCCTTCCGCACTTCCTGCATGCCAGCTTAAGAAGCTGATAAACCTGTTTTGTGTAAAGCACGTTGATTACAGGCTTGGCAAGCTCAAGGTAGCCGAAATGGCCGGGGCAATCGCCAATCCCGCCGCCGCATGTTCTGCAATGTAGTCCAGGGTCTATCACCCCAAGCCTCGGGTCCATTACGCCGCCCTCTACCGGATAGCCGTCTGAGTCGTAAAGGTCTGACGTGACTATCCTCACCCGTGCAAGAGACCTTACAATGTCCGGTGAAAGCACACTGAAAGACAATGATTTGATATAAGCATCTGTCATCTATATCTCCTCCAGCCCGATTTTAGGGTATATTCCCATTGATTTCAGCTCGTCAAGCGTGAGCTTGAACGCGTATGACGTCTTAATCCACATGATGTCGCTGTCCCTGCATATCGGGCAGTATGTTTTGTTCTTTATTATGTCATGGTTTGCGACCAGGCCGCATTTGCTGCAAACCGGTATCTTTATCGTATCCGAATCAAAACGCTCTTTGAGCGTAAGCACCGCACCATGCCCGACAAGGCACTGCTGCTCCATTTCCCCTATCCTGAGACCGCCCCTCTTGGCTCTTCCTTCGGTGGGTTGTTTTGTCAGGAGCGCAACAGGCCCCCTTGAGCGTGCATGTATCTTGTTTGCAACCATGTGGTCAAGCTTCAGGTAATATGAAAGACCGGTGAATATCATTGCCTCATAAACCCTCCCGCTTTTTCCGTCATACATTGTCTGCTTCCCGTCATTCCTGAAGCCCATTTTGTCCATCAGCCTTTTTATCTCGGCTTCATCCGTATGATTGAATGCAGAACCGTTAAGCCTTTCTCCCACGAGGGCCCCGGTTTTTCCGGCAAGAAGCTCAAGAAGCTGCCCTATGGTCATCCTTGAAGGTATGCCGTGGGGGTTGAAAACTATGTCAGGCACAATGCCGTCTGCTGTGAAAGGCAAGTCCTCATGCGGAACCAAAAGGCTTACAACGCCCTTCTGCCCGTGCCTTGATGCGAACTTGTCCCCGAGCTCGGGTACCCTCTCGTCGCGTATCCTCACCTTTATTAGCTGGTTTCCGTCAGGGGTTTCCGAGATAAGAATTTTGTCCACCATGCCCTCTTCCCCGTGCCTTACTGTTATTGAGGTTTCCCTTTTGTTCTCTATGTCAGCAGTGAATTCCTCGCCCGAAAGGAACCTGAGAGGCGATGTTTTGCCGATCAGCACAGAATCCGACTCTATGCATGTCTCTATGTTGATTATTCCATCCTCTGAAAGGTCTTTGTAGGCTTCCTCTCCCCTGTATCCCTTTATTCCGGGCTCGGGGATTGCTATCTCGTCTTCCTGTCCTCCCCAGTAACGCTTCTTTATTGTTTCATATGTCCTGAAATAGAAGGACCTGAACATGCCCCTTTCAACCGATGATTTGTTCATTACGATGGCGTCATTAAGGTTATAGCCGTCGTAGCACATTATCGCAACAACTATGTTCTGCCCCTCCGGATACTTGTCAAGGACATCGCATACCCTTGTTTCAAGCAGCGGTTTTTGCGGATATGCAAACGTGTTGAATTTTGTGTCAGTTCTCATGAGGAAATTGCTGGTCACAAGGCCTATTGACTGGCCGACCATCTTTGCCCCATAGTTGATTCTGTCGCCCCTGTTGTATTCGGGATAGGGTATAAGTGACGCTGAGAGTCCGAGCATGACCACGGGGTCCGGCTCAAGGTGCGTGTGCCTGGCCGTAACGCTTTCGGGATACATCGCTATGTAACTGTTCTCCTCTTCCATCGCATCAAGATACTCTATTATCCCGTGTTCAACAAGGTAGGCCCAGTCTGTCTTGCCTGCCTTCACCTTTTTGGCAAGTTCCTTTGTAAGCTTTGGGCTGCCTTTCTCAACCAGGATAAGCGGCCTTCTGACCCTGCCCTGATCGCTGTTTATCCTTACTTCACCAAGCTCCCTGAAATAAGCCACGTTCACCTGGTCAGATATGAGGTTAAGCCTCCTTTTCTTTCTGATTTCAGCAACCATTTCCACAGGCTTCTTGGTCTCGAACATGAACCTGCCGTTGAAATACACATCAGCGGAAAGGTTAGTGTGAACCTGCTTTGGACTGGCGTGCTTGCCCGCCTTTGGCGGCGTTTTCGCCCTTTTTGCGTTTTCCTTGCTCATTTTATTCTCCTGCAGAAGCTATGACCTTTCCAAGCCTCTCATTCTCGTTTGAGGTAACCCCAGGGGTTATTTCAGCAACAAGCGCCAGGTGTTTCCTGAGGCCTATTGAGGAGCCTTCCGGCGTTTCGGCCGGGCAAAGCCTTCCGAACTCAGTCGGGTGTATCTGCCTTGCCCTGAAGTGCTCCTGCGTTGAGGTAAGAGGTGATATTATCGACCTGAGATGTGATATGCTTTTTATATAAGAGCTTCGGTCGAGGCGCTGCGAAACTCCTGTCCTTCCACCTATCCAATTGCCAGTGGCAAGCGAGGAAAGTATTTGTTTCGTGACGGCATCGGCCTCTATTATCCCCTGTATTGACGGGAATTTGCCCCTTTTGATTAGCTTCTGGTAGTTGTAGCTCATCTTTGCGAGCAGCCCCCACCTCCCGAGAAGTATTGACCTGAAAAGCTGGCCGAGCAGCTCGCCGGACATGAGAAGCCGCTTGTTTTTGTAATGGTCTATGTCGTCCTTTGGTATTTTTCCTATGGCAAGAAGTATCATTTTTTTGACCACCTTTGTAAGTGCCTTGGCCTTGCATATCCTGTCTTCAGTTTTCTGTCCTATGTGTGGCAGCAGATACCTGTCAAGTATCTGGTTGACCCTCTCTTCCCTGTAATCTTCAGCGACCCTGAGTTTTTTTCCTATAAGCTCTATTGCCTCGGCGGTTGTCGTCACTTCGCTTTCGTATAGATTGATGTAAAGTTCGTTCAGGATCCTTGAGTCCTTTGAAATCTCATTGCAGATATCCATGTCCGTTTCAAGCCCGAGCGCCTTCAGCAGAACTATTACCGGAAGCTTCTTTATGTTGGCGAATGACATGGTTATCTCGCCGTTGGGTTTTCTCTCAAGGACATGCCTCTGCTTAAAGCCCGATTTCTCTGAATTTATCCTTACGCTTATGTCTTCCTCTTCCTTTTCAAATATCGGGTTGTTGGAAGCTATTTCTTCAATCAGGACCAAAACGCGTTCAGTCCCGTTAATTATGAAGTAGCCGCCCGGGTCATCCGGGTCCTCGCCGGAGGCCTCGAGCTCCGTCCTTGACAGCCCGCATGTTGAGCACAAGTCAGACTTGACCATCACTGGCAGGTTGCCTACGTGCACCTTTTCCGGCTTTTCCTCTATCCCGTTTGTTATGGGTGTTATTGTTATCCATATGGGAGCGGAATACGTTAGGTTCCTTATTCTTGCCTCATTTGGGTACATTAGCCTTGTTGAGCCGTCTGCCTCTTTGATCAGGGGCTTTCCTATCTGCACCTTGCCGAACTTCAGCTGAAAATCGCCCTCTTCGGGTATCAGCTTGACTATGTCTATCTCGTCTATGATATTCTGTATGCCAAAATTGACAAAATTGTTGAAGGATTCAATTTGAAAATTAATCCATCCTCTTTCCTCTTCAAATCTTTTTATCATTTCTCCAAACACCATATCAACGCTCCTGATCCTATCAGATGCAAAGGGGTTGACGCCTTCTGACCACTTTCGCAGTGAAACCCTTCAAATGAAGGGGTTCCTCATTAGCATGAAGGAAACACGCAGTGCTAAACCACGGCAATGTAACCCAAACCGAGGACACGCCAGTTTATTCGCTCACTATCCTGTAATAGACACACTGTCCCGCCGTTGCCGAATCCCTTGTTACCCGTATTATATCGCCTGGTTTTGCGCCAATCTTCTTTACAACGGCATCAGAAACCAGAACCTTCGGAAGGTGTTGCTTTTCTATATTGAATCCTTCCAGTATTCTCTTCTTTTCGTCCCTTGGAACAATCTCTTGTTTTGGCACTAATGTATGACTCAGTATGTCTACGATGTGACCACCCTTTACTGATGAACATGATTTGCATGTTTTGCAGTGGAACTCCTCTGACTTTCCACCATTATATTGTGTATTAAGAGGTATATATTTTTTGACGCTTTATATATTATCCTTTTCCCCTGCCTCGGCAAGCTTGCGCTCCTCAATATCGTCGTAATATTTGAAGAATTGCTGGTATTTCTCATCAAAAAGGCCCGGGTCTTCATCAAGAAGCTCATCCCTCGCTGTTTTGAGCCTGTATGCCAGTTCATCCATACGATCCTTGTTTTTTTCATATGCTTCTGCAGTTGCGACAGCACACGGAGTGGAGCGCGTTATTACCACCGGTTTATTGCCGTTGCAGTCATTTCTTATGAGCGCCAGCCTCTGCAGGCGTTTTACTATGCTGCTTCCGGTCTCACTCACCGTCGTAACGACAGGAAAATACCTTGCCATTGATTCCTCGCTTCCTGTTATTGGCGCCACTTCACCGGGTATGTCATAATCCGATAAAAAGGAAGCCATGAGATGCGCATATTCTGATGCCGCTATTGGTTTTGAGCCGTTGTTTTCCGAATAGTTTCTCAGGTCCCCTAATGTCCTTATGCCCCTTTCCCTTGACGTCAGCAGCCCCATCGCGCTTGGCTTGAACCTTAGGTTGGCAAGCTCAATAAGCCCTATCCTTTCAAGCTCCTCTTTCATCATATGTTCCCATGAACTTAAGGCTCCCTGCTGTCCGTTCAGCCTTGGTTTTTCTATTCTGCTCCTGTCCATTATGCAGTCATAACCGGTTACAAGCAAATCAACAGGCTCTTCGGAATCCGTCAATATGCTCCAGTGGTCCTGCGGCCTCAGCAATGAAAAAATTGAATCTGAATCTGCAATATATGCGTCTGCGGGCATTTTATCCCTGGGTTCATGCCCCGTGAGGACACTGCCATCTATATCACTGCGAAGGGGAACTCCTGCCTTGTACATGATTCTTATTGTTCCTTCGTAAAGGTCGCCCTTGGGCAAAACCACATGCAAACCCTTCAGCAGATGTGTATTCTTTTCCATATTATCCACCTAAAATATCAACCTTCCTTATGAATTTCGATGCCATCAGGTTATTCTTAAGATTTTTAAGGTTTCCATTGCACCGTGAGATATCGGCTATTACATTCCACTCAGCCAGCCTTCCCTTTGATATTGTACTGCTCTGGCTCATTATGATGTCGATGTCATATTCAGAGAGCATGGAGGCTATGCTGGCAAGGCTGCCCGGATGGTCATTCATCAGCAGCTTGAATTCAGCGGTCTTTTCCTTGATAAGCGGCAATATCCTTGCCTGCTTCTTTTCATTGTCCGGAATTATGATCATCTCAGTGCCGTTAGCGGCCTCTATCTGCTTCCTTATGTGAATCGGAATAAGAATCCTTCCCTTTGAATCAAGCTTTGTTATGTTTGAGTTTCTCATGAGATACCTCCAGGCCCACCAAAATTCCCACTTAAAAAATGTTAAATCTTATTTTGGCAGTAAGCTTTAAATGCTTTTCCCATTCAAAGTGGGAACTGTGGGAATATATTTACTAAAAAATAATGAGTGGGCCCAAGGGGATTCTCAAAGGTTGTTTCAGTGAACTTTGTGAAACAGGCAATTCGAACCCCTGACACCGGGGTATAGAGCCCTTTCTCCCTGTCATCTAACCTTCTCAGGTTATCAACATGCTTTTATCTGACAGATAAAAGCCCCGTGCTCTAACCAGGCTGAGCTATGGGCCCACGAGCGCCCCGGGCGGGATTCCCATTCCCCTTTTAGAGATTCACAGATTGAACCTGTAGACCTCTTCTTTTGGGGTGAACCTTAGGCCTTTCTTTTTGAAAGAAAGGCATCAGGATTTGAACCCGCGTCACGGCCGGACTGCCAGAGATAGCCCATAAACAACATGGGGCTGCCAACCGCTGACAGGGCCGTATGCTTGGCCTTCTGATTTTTTACAAATCAGAATTAAGCCGCTACACTACCGGAGCAATTCCATGCAGCCAATTCACTATTCTAAATGATATTTTTGATTTATAAATACTATTATTCCTTTTTTCGTTAACGTTTTTGGTTAGTTAATATCCGTTACAGTTAAACTGCCATGTGGGCATCTGGCGTGAGAACTAACAGTAAAAATGTTAAAGGCAGCGATCTGGGCTTCGTACCCGAAGACACTAACACCCAGACCATCGGGAGGCTTAACTTCCGTGTTCTCGGACCGTTTTCGTTTTTCCGCAGACGCTTTTGACAGCATCTGACCCGAAAAGGGTCTTTCGAAAAGGGAACGGGTGAACACTCCCACTTTGGCCGCCATTGGATATCAGTTGTAAGGAGTATTTATATATCTTTCCGTTTCCTTTAACACCGCCTGTCCGTCACAGCCAAACTGCCATGTAACTATCCGGCGTATCACGTCACCTGCAAAAGGCTCATTTTCCGTTGACGCTTTTGTCCCTGTTAATATCCGTTACAGCTAACCTGCCATATTGCTAATTGGCGATATGGTTACCAGTAAAAGGGTTATAAAGGAGAAGGGGCCCGAAGGCCCCGTGGTCGGAGGGAATATGATGGCACCGGAGCTTGTTTTGGCGCCGGTGCCCGGGTGGGAGGGAAATTTCATCTGGGCATCAGATGCATGGCTTGTAAATCAGGTCAAACTTGCCCTTGTCGGCAGGCATGTGTATTTCACAGAAGCCCGTTCGGTTCTCTCCTTTCTTGCAGTAATATATGTTTTGGCTTGTGCCGCAGACAATGCATCTCATAGTTATCTAAATAAAGTTCTCAAACTCCTTATAAATGCCTTTCCCAAACTCTGTTCAGTTCTTACCCAAATCTTTACAGAATCATGCGTGTTTTTTGGCTGCCATTTTCCGCAAGTCACTGGTAAAAGGGTCTATCTCCAGGTCACATAAGACAGAACAAGCAGGCCTGCCATCTCTATAAGATTCACCATGAAGTGCACTGTTGTGAAATCAAACTGGAGCTGCACTATCATCAGGTTGTAGAAGAAGAAGTTTGTTATGTTCTCCACAAGGAATGCAAGCGCAAAGAACAGCAGTCCAAGCGTCATCTTCGACTTTATTGCCTTATAGTTTCTTGCATAGACAACAACAAGCAGTATAGTCAGTATTATATTGACTGCAATCAGCCCCAGCGTCACCGTGTCAAACACACCGAATGCCATTTCAATCCGCCCCTTAATCTACCTGAACCTTTTGAACTATCTCATCAAATACGGCCTGTGACTGTTCAAACACCTGTGACAGGAAATACATCTTACCGTATTTGGCGTCGCCTGTCGTTATCAGCCGGTTTTCCTCAAGCACCCTGAGGTGGTGCTGCACGGTTTTGTAATCCATCTTCAGCACAGCACTCATTTGATTACTATTATAAGGTCTGTCTTTTAATAGTTTAAGTATCTTTATCCGCGTCGGGCCTCCCTTCGTGCCCGCAAGCACGTACCACAATACATTCTTTATGTTGGGGACTATTCCCATTCCTCCGTCCATGATATAATATTACAATATAAATTTAAAAGCTGTGTATACCACTATAGCGTAATAATTTAATGGGCCCAGAGGGATTCGAATTCGAGGGTTGTAGAGTTACCCATACAACCTCCCTCGACACCGAGGTTAAGAGCTTCACGATATATTCTTCTTCCGTGAACGTTTCTTTGCACGCTCGCACCGAAAGAAGGGTTCTCGTGCTCTAACCAGGTTCCTCACCCGTTTCGTTTTTCCGTGAACGCTTTTGAACGTTCGCACCGAAAAGGGTTCTGAGCTATGGGCCCATTGCTATAAAGTATATAATGTATATATAAAATTAAATAAACTCTCATAAAAGAGGTGATTACGTTCGCTGCGAAGAAGAAACCCAAAAAGGCAACAAAACCAGCTAAAGGGGCACAGAAGAAACCGATTGCTAAACACACTAAACCCCATGCAGGTCCGGCAATGGTACCGGAGGTCAACATAGGGCTCGTGGGGCATGTTGACCACGGGAAGACCAGCCTGACCAAGGCGCTCACCGGGAAGTGGGCCGACACACATTCTGAGGAGATTAAGCGCGGCATAACAATAAGGCTCGGCTATGCCGATGTCACATTCTACAAATGCTCCAAGTGCCGGGGCCCGCATTGTTGGGGTGTTACAGACAAGTGCATAAAATGCTTCAGCAAGTGCAGGGCAGAGAGAACGGTGTCCTTCGTGGACGCGCCCGGGCACGAGACCCTCATGGCCACGGTGCTCTCAGGTGCAGCTCTAATGGATGGTGCACTGCTCATCATCGCTGCAAATGAGAAGTGTCCGCAGCCGCAGACAAGGGAGCATCTCATGGCAATGGAGATTGTAGGGATCAAAAATCTGATAGTCGTGCAGAACAAGATAGACCTTGTCAGCGAGAAGGAGGCGCTTGTGAACCACAGGCAGATAAAGGAGTTCCTCAGGGGCACCTTTGCCGAAAAAGCGCCAATAATACCGGTTTCAGCGCAGCAGGGCATAAACATGGGCGCGCTGATTGATGCCATTGAGAAGCATATACCGACCCCAAAGAGGGATCCCGGCAAGCCACCGAAGATGTTCATCGCACGTTCGTTTGACATCAACAGGCCGGGCACTGAAATAAAGAAGCTCCGGGGCGGGGTTCTCGGCGGCTCGCTTGTGCAGGGCAGGCTAAAGGCCGGTGATGAAGTTGAGATAAAACCGGGCATCAGGACCAAGGAAGGCAGATACCAGCCGATTACAACAAAGGTAACGGGCATGCAGAAGGCCATGATTGATATAAAGCAGGCAGACCCGGGCGGGCTGCTCGGCGTCTCAACGGAGCTTGACCCCTACCTTGCAAAGTCCGATGCGCTTTCAGGAAACATGCTCGGGCTGCCCGGAAAGCTCCCGAACGCCGTCACTGACATAGCGCTCAAGACCAACATGCTGCAAAGGGTTGTTGGCACGAGGGATGAGGCAAAGACAGAGGCAATAAAGACGAATGATGTGCTAATGCTGACTGCGGGAGCCATGAGGACCATTGCAACGGTCACGTCCGCGGGTGCGGAAAAGCTCACAGCCACGTTGCGTCTCCCGCTCTGCACGGAGCGCGGCGAACGTGTTGCCATCTCAAGGCAGATAGCCGGCAGATGGCGGCTTGTGGGCTGGGGCGAAGTGTGCTGAATTAACAGCAATTTCTATTTTTTAAGGCGTAAAATCAAATATTATTCATGAAAACCACAGCCATGAGCAGAGAAATCGGGGGCTTCATACCGAAGCTAAAGGGTTTCCTGAAGAAGCAGGATTTTGTCAGCGTTGCCTATATATTTGGCTCTGCCGCGGAAGGCAAGCAGGGGCCGCTGAGTGATATTGACATTGCGGTCTTGATGGACAAAACGCTCAACAAAAAGGAAAGGGACAGAAAGAAAATTTTTCTGATTGGCAAGATATCATCCATCCTGAAAACGGACAACTTTGACCTCGTTGTGATGAATGATGCTCCCATGCTGATGAAATACAGCATCATAAAGACAGGCAGGCTTCTCAGATCAGGCAGGGAAAGGGTTGCAATGGAAACAGACATAATGTCGGAATACCTTGACCGGAAATTCTATGATGAAATGTATGCGAGGATGTCATTGGAAAGGATATCAAAAGAGGGAATAGCATGAAGCTGGAGATAGAGACCAAGCTAAGGGAATTGAAGAGGTATGCGCAGCTGCTCAAAGGCTACCAAAAGCACAGCAAAAAGGAGCTTGAAACAGACCTTACGCTGAGGGGGGCTGTTGAAAGGTATATGCAGCTTGCGATTGAGATAGTGATAGAGATAGGAGAGATGATAATAGCAGAGGAGGGGCTTAGCAAGCCGGAGACATACAGGGAAGTCATGGAAATCCTCGGCAAGAACCGTGTCCTGCAGCCAGCTTTTGCAAAGAGGCTTGCCCCGGCGGCAGGGTTCAGGAACATACTGATTCACCGATACGGGGAGCTTGACCTGAATGAGCTATACAGGCATCTGCAGGAAGATGTCAGCGACTTTGACACCTTTGCCATGCAGATATCAAAATATTTGTCTAAAAGATAGCAGGCCGCTGGCGACTCGTGGGCCGGGGGCGAGGTGTTATGAGCCCCGGCCGCCTATTTAAAGCCTTTGCCCTTTGGTTTCTTATGCGAAAGCCAAAACTGCTTCTGGTTGAGGATAATGAAATAATCAGGCAGGAATATGCCGGGAGCCTGACCAGGGCCGGATTCGGTGTTATGAGCATATGTGACGGGCGTCTCATGGAGGACGCGCTTGTGCTAAACGGATTCGATGTTGTGTTATGCGACACGGGAATGGAGTATCTGGACGGGCCCGAGGCATGTGCCCGTGCAAAGGGAAAGGGCCTCTTGCCTGACGAAATCCTGCTGATAGGCATGTCCGATGATTCTGACAACCAGCAATACTGGAGAGGCCTTGCGCATTTCGGCGGGTTCTATGACAAGGATTATCCCGGTGATATCGGAGAGATGGTCATGGCCCATTACATGAATTTCTCAAAGCCATCCTCCCCGGCATGGAGAGAAAGAATGCCTGAATTAAGCCAGTAAAAAAAATAAAAAGGATAAGAAAATAATTTAAGATATATAATCATGAAAAACTTCTTATCCTATCTCTTCTTCCTTTTTGAAGCTGCCTTCTTTTTTCGTGCCATTTCCGCCTCCAATACACCTTGCAAATTACTCCCTGTATATTATTGGCTGAACTGCCTTAAATCCTTAAAAATCATATTTTTTCGGCTATGTCTTTTCGTGCCGCATGATATGCCTTTTCAAAACTAAGTGCCTTCAAACCAAGGAGCGCTTCACGCTCCCTGAACATCCTGAGCATGCCGTCAAGCTGTTCCTCTATTGCGAAATCAAGCCCTGAAATCTTCTTCCAAAATGCAGCATCCCTTTTCTTTGAGCTGATTATTTTTTTGAAAAGGGAATTCAGGTTTTTCGCAATGTCTTCTGAATTCCTTATCAGATTCAGGTCATGGCTTAGTATGTCCTCAAGCCACTTCTGCGGTATCCCGTCATCCCATTTCAGGTGGATGACCTTTATCTCGTCAAGGAATATGTCAAGCTCGTCCCTTATTTTGCTGAGGTTCTTCAGCCCGTTGCCGTCGTCAATGTGCATCTCATAGCAGGTGTTGATTATGCCAAAGAGTGTATCCTTTGATATGCGAAGCTTTTCAAGCAGCAGCCTGCAGAATTTGTCGTTCGTCATGGCAGCGCTTTTGGCATCGGAATATTTGTAATGTGGAATCAGCTTTTCAAGCTCTTTTATTGCAAGGCGCTTTTTGTCCGCTGCCCGTGCCCATGCGTCTGTCATATGTTATTATTTGTTGCGCAGATTAAAAAACTAAGACACTGTATTAATCACGAATTCTGCCTGATTATCCTGCGGGATTTCATGAACCTTTATGCCGTGTTCTTTGAGGAATGCCGAGAGCATATCCTCTATCTCCCTCCTGAACACAGGATCCGTGTCCCTGAACCCGTCCGCAGCTATCTCCGTTTCATGCGGCGTTGTCTTGAATATGTAGTCGTATGTCCTGCCATGCTCCAGGACAAGCGGCAGGAAGGCCCTTGCCTGCTCAGGAAATCCCCTCATCATGTAGATGTAGTTGTCTATCACAGACCTGTCCGACAGCACGATTTCGCTTCTGCCAGAGGCCTCAATCTCCTCCCTTATCTGCTGCGCAAGTATCCATTTCTGCGCGTCGAAGGTTGTCATAGTGTTCACGGGCAGGGGGCACTTGCGGACTACCTCTGTTACCTTCGCAATCTTCCTGCCCTTTCTGGTAAGTAGTCTGTGCAGCTCGTCCACGAGCTCTGTCTTTCCCGAGAAGTGTGTGCCTATTATGGCTATCTTCATGGTTTATTCTTCGCAGAAAGGATTAAAATCCTTTCTCATAAAAAAAACCCTGCAAACACAAGCGCAACGATTGACATAAGCTTAATCAATATGTTCAGGGAAGGCCCGCTGCAATCCTTTTGGCCATCCCCTACAGTATCTCCGACAACAGCGGCCTTGTGCGCATCAGAGCCCCTGCCGCCGAGGTTGCCCCCTTCTATGTGCTTCTTTGCGTTGTCCCATGCCCCGCCTGCGTTTGCCATCATCAGCGCAAGAAGGAAGCCGCTCAGGATGGCACCTGCGAGCAGGCCGCCAAGCGCCTCTGCCCCGAGAAGAATACCGATAGCTATGGGGGCTATGATGGCTATCAGCCCGGGGGGAACCATCTGCTTAAGCGCCGCGGCAGTGCTTATGTCTATGCACTTATTATAATCAGGAGTTTTCTTGCCTTTCATTATGTCCTTGTTCCTAAATTGCCTGCGCACTTCCTTTACAATTATAAATGCCGTGCTGCCAACAGCCTTTAGGGTCAGCGAAGAGAACAAAAACGGCAGCAGCCCGCCGATGAACAGTCCGATGATTACCAGCGGGTTCATTATGCTTATGGCCGTGAGGCCAACGCTCTGCCCGTAGACAGAAAACAGGGCCAGTGCGGTCAGAGCGGCAGAACCGATTGCAAAGCCCTTGCCTATGGCAGCTGTCGTATTTCCCACGGCGTCAAGCTGTTCTGCTCGGGTGCGTATCTCCCCGCCCATCTTCGCCATCTCTGCTATACCTGCAGCGTTGTCAGCCACTGGACCATAGGTGTCCGTGGCCAGCGTAATGCCCAATGTTGAAAGCATGCCCACCGCGGCTATTGCTATGCCGTAAAGCCCGGCAAAGAAGAATGAAAGGAATATGGCTGCTGATATTGCGAGTATGGGCACCATAGTGCTCTCCATGCCCACTGCCATGCCGGCGATGATGTTGGTTGCAGCGCCTGTCTGTGAAGCTTCTGATATGGACTTTGTGGGCCCGTGCCCGGACGAGGTGTAGTACTCTGTCACAAGGCCTATGGCAATCCCTGCAGCAAGGCCGCTGAGAAGAGCGTAGTATATGCCCAGCTGCCCATAGCCGAAGAGCCAGGTGACAACGAAGAATGACAGCACAGCCATGATGATGGCTGAGGAGAATATGCCCTTATCCAGGGCATGTGAGGGGTTCCTGCCCCTGACAAAGGCCATGCCTATTATGGCTGAGATTATGCCCGCTGCAGCAAGTATCATTGGAAACATACTCGCAGTGTATGAGTTAAGCATTGTGCTGCTGGTTGCAAAGGCAACAAAACCTATGGCCATTGCAGCTATGATGGAATCGACATATGACTCGAAAAGGTCAGCTCCCATGCCAGCAACATCACCCACGTTATCGCCTACATTATCCGCTATCACAGCAGGGTTCCTTGGGTCATCTTCAGGGATGCCTGCCTCAACCTTGCCAACAAGGTCAGCGCCCACGTCCGCGGCCTTTGTGTATATTCCGCCGCCCACACGGGCAAACAGGGCAATGGAGCTTGCGCCAAACCCAAACCCAAAGAGAATACTTGGGTCACTGAATATTATGTATGCGACGCTCACACCAAGCAGACCAAGACCAACAACAGTCATGCCCATAACAGCACCAGAGTAAAAGGCCACACGCAGGCCATCACCCAGTCCGCTCTTGCATGCATTGGCCGTGCGCGCGTTCGCGCTGGTTGCCATGCGCATGCCTATGTTGCCGGCGAGCGCGGAGAGCACTGCGCCGAACAGGAAAGCAAGAGCAGTCTCAATGTTGATGACGAAAGAAAGCACGATTACCAGCACAATTATGAACGCAACCAGTACTTTATACTGCTGATTGAGGTAACTCATGGCACCGCGCTTGATATGGCCAGATAGTTCGGCCATTTTGGGCGTGCCAGTATCTTTCTTGCGTATTGTGAGCACGAGCAACGCAGCAAAGACAAGGGCTACGGCACTGACTGCAGGGGCAATGAATTCAAGCATATTCTAAGAATTATACGTACGAACTTAAATTTTTCTGTTTATTATGTTCCTTAATTTGGCTATTAGTCCGAGAATATCCCTCCTCTTTCTTTTAATATAGTCCTCTGTTATAAAGAACCCATTATAAGATATCTTGTTCCTTACAACCCTGAGTTCATCCAGTAATGAGATTTCATACCCCGTAAACCGGCTGTAATTTTTATTCATATATTCTATTAATTTTTTGTGCGCACCTTCTCCTGAAGTCTTAAATCCATCCAAAAGCAGAACTGTTGCCATGAATTCCCTTATTACATCATAGTATTCTTTCAGAACATTTGAGGCAAATTTGCTGGTATCAATATCTTCAAGCATTTCCAGTGTGGTTTCGGCCATCTTGACGATTGATACAGCCTTTTCCTTATCCGGAGTTATTCTTATGATTCCCCTTTCCATCTTGAATCACTTTAAGATATCCTTTTAGAATAATGCCGTTGAGTATGTTATTGCGAAGCTCCGGGCTTAGTTTATTGAATTTCTCTTCAAAGAATATCTGAACCCTTCTGTTGAGTGTTTTCTCATATTTGTCCAGGCTCAATGGCTTTTTTTTGCATTGTAAATAGAGGTCAACATCACTGTCTTTTACATCCTCCCCCCTTGAAGCAGAGCCGAACAATACAATTGCATCAGGCATGCATTTTTCATCTAAAAATTCCAGCAGGCCGGATTCCATTATCAGAAGCGTCATATCTGTTTTTTTATAGAATCTGAACAGCTCACTGGCTCTGTTTGCCCAGTAGACCGGATAGCCGTGTATCCTGTGTCTGTCCTTTATGATTAACGGATAGCCCGCTCTCCTCTTACCGGGCCCGGGCTCTTTGCTTAATTCGTCCAGGCACATCTTTACAGATGTGGGCGCCAGTCCGGCCTTCCTGCTGATTTCCCTGAGCTGGAATCCGGCCCCTTTTGGGTTGGGGTCGTCAAAAAATACCCTCAGCACCTTCCATTTGTTATATTTCTGCAAAAGCCCCGAGTCTCTCAGTATGTTATTTTTTTGTAACATATGTAATAATATTGTTACAACTGTTATATAAATGTTTTATTACGCGCGCGGATTTAAAAGATTTCATCAGCAGCAATCATTCCAAAGAGCCAGCAGTAGAATCAGGCTTGCCGGACTTTATCTTCCATGCAGCCGCGGCAACTACAATAACCACCACAGCCGCTATTATTGCGGCAAGGCTCGCGGGGTCCAGGAAAGCGCCTGTTGGCGGCCCTGGTGGACCAGCATCTCCATCGTCACCACTATCACCCGGCTGGCTTATACATGAGGCTTCACCAATCTCTGTATCATCACACCCATATTCACATTCCTCACTGAGTTCCCATTCATTGTTGTAGCATATGTAAAGATTATCACCTGCACATACGGTCTGGCCGTTAACACATGTGCCTGTTGGCACGGCCACGGACACGCTACATGTCTGCGTTTCAGCGGGCTTGTTGGATGCAGTTGTCCTGCCGCACTCTACATCCGTGCACGTTCTGGTCTGCTCACCTGCCGCGCAGGCTGACCAGTCAGTGCACTCCCATTCAGAGACGCAGTAGTATCCGCCGCCGATCCCGCTGCCTCCGCCATCACTGAGCGGTGCTGGGGATGATATTATGATAGAGAGATCAAGCTCTGTTGACTGGCCGTTGGTAAACGTGTAGCTTACCACGTAGACACCGTCAAGGTAGAAATCTATGTTTTTTCCCGCCCTGTCACCATCAGGGTCTTCGATGTAGAATATGTTCGGCTTTTGACCGTAAACACCATTCAATGATGTGGTGCTCGCTACATCAACACCATTTATCAGCGCCACTATGCTTGTACCGTCCGGGGCGCCAGCATTGTTTATCAGCGCATCGCCAAAGAACTGGTGAGGAGTGCCTGGTATTGCAGCCGCAGAGCCGGCTAACAAAAGCACGAAAACAAGCGAGTAAACCAGGATTCTATATGACATTGTATCACTCTGCGATTAAATCATAACAGAAAGGAATAAAAAGTTTAATTAAATGAAAAGCCAGTCACAAGCGGTTGAGTAGGCGTATATACCCTCTTCTGGTGCGAACATCCAGTACCCTGCGCCCGGATCCATGTTGCTCCACTTGTTAAGCTCCTTCCAAAGATCTGGGTTATCTGGCTCCCAGTACGTCATCAGTGATGTGAAGCCCTTGTCCCACCATGAAGCACCAAGCGAGCAGAGTGCCTCATAGGCCTCCTTACCATTGCCAACTGGCCCATGGTATCCTTCCTCACCGTCTGCGCCGTAATAGCCTATGAGGTTCCAGCCAGTTACAATGTCCTTGTCTGGAGGCGTCTGGCCCGGCTTCATAAGGCTTCCGCCTATGGTAAGCATGCATTCGTCCTGTGCAAGTATCCAGTATCCGTCACCGAGTCTCATTGTGTGCAGGTTGTCGTTGCTGCTGTCCCCATCTGGTGTGTACACATACCAGTCTGAGCCGTCGTAGGACCAGACAGATATAACACATTCCTCAAGTCCGCTGAATACCTCATCCATTGAGTCATCAAGCAGCGAAACAGGTACTGATATGAGGTTCCACTTCTTGTTTATCTGTATCTTGAAAGCGGTTTCCTCAACCTTGAACTTCTCATCATCAGACTCGCCTCTGTTGCCGAGTTTGTCCACACAGTAGTATTCGAGGTTGTGCTCTGATACCTCGTTGAAGTAGAATGTCGGCAGCTCTGTATCAATGCAGCAGTATCCCTCATCAGTCATCTCACCATACCAGCCCTCGCAGTATGTTCCGGTGTAGTCATCACCATCAAGCTCTGCCTTGAAGCAGACATGATTGTGGTTTACTGGGTGTGGATCTGGGTCTACACACTCAAGTGCTATTGGAGTCATTGTTGTAATCTTCCAGCAAGCGCCTGGTGCAAGGCAGAAATCATCCAGGTCATAGAACACAGCGTCCATGCCGTCCCACGGTGTCTTTGGCTCACCCACGGTCTTCACGGGCTCTGGCGGCGTGTTGTCCACGAAGACGCACTGCTTATTAACTGGCTCTTCTTTATCAACATTATCGACTGAATAATACTCAATCAGGTGGCAGGATTCTTTATCAATATTGAAACTTACTTCTTCATAATAATCTCCATAAAGTTTTGGCGATGCACTATCAAATGTTTTATCGCCTGTATATTCTGATTCCTCATGGCAAAGCGTTTGGTTTTCACAATACATATCATCAACTATGCTTACTCTCCAGTTTACTTCCTTCACCCCTGACTTGTGAGGGCCAGTGTCCTCAACACTTAGGTTTATTGGAGTTTCAGAGGTTATCCATTCAGTACTTCCATTGTTGAAGTATGGCTCTCCATAAGTCTTTGTTGTGGTTGGTGGTGTGTGGTCCACAAGGAATGTTTCTGTGTCCGTTTTTTTGCAGTTGTCCAAAGCATCACAACACTCAATCTCAAGCTTATGCTCGCATTCTTCTGGGAACCGTATCGGGAATGTCGTATTCCAGTCTGTCGGCTCGTCGCCGTTCACACTGTACCTCCAGCTGCATGTGACATCTCCAACATTGCAACCAAAGCCTGTTGGGTCGGGGTCTGTTGCATTGACCTCTATGCTTGTTGCGCCGTCTATGAAGCATTCATCACCCTCCTCTTCAGGTGGGCAGTCGCCGAACTGCGGTCCGACAATGCTCTTGTTTATTATGGGTGCTGTTGAATCAACCCTATATGTCTTTCCAGGACCAACCCTCATCTTGCCTACATTGTCCGTGCACCTGTATTCAAGGTCATGAACAGAGTCTTCTTCAAACACTATTGGTTCATCATACTCCATCCACTCTGTCCATGGATCACCATCAAGCCTCCATTTGTATTCAATAAGTGCAACACCTGATGGATGTGGCTCTGGGTCATAACAGCTCAATGATACTTCAGTTTCATGGTCCCTTATCCAATAATCACAACCCTCGCTTTCTTCACAAGGTAAGCTTGGCTCACCAGTGCGTGCGCTTACTATTGGCGCTGTCTTATCCACGAATATACATTGCCAGTTAACACGCTCTGTATTTCCAAACCTATCTACACTGTAGTATTCTATAACATGACAGGACTCATTGATGTTGTTGAATGGTCCCTCGTAAACATTCCATCCCTCCATACCGGGCTGGCTTGGCTGCCAATACATGCAGTTATACCAACAGTAGCTATTATCTGCAGGTGAAACCCTGTAGTATGTTTCATTAACACCAACCTTCTCATCTGTTGCATTAAGTGTTATGTTGGTGGCTGTATCTATCCACTTAACACCCTTGAATTCGTGCCAAGTTCCTTCAGGACTGTATGTCTTTGTCGTATTTGGCGCTGTTGAATCAACAAGGAAGAACTCTTCATCTTTAACATAATTATGAAGCGCATCTTCACACTCTATGCGAAGCAGGTGCGTTGAGTCTTCACGGAATATAACATCTGCCTGTTCAATGAAGTTTCCCACGTCAACTGTGCACCAGTCATCCCCCCATCCATAACTATATCCGGATTCAAGGCATTCTTCCTCTGATGTTTGCCACTTAAGTACATAACGACAGTGTATATCATCCACCGCACAGCCATAGGTTTCATCGTCTTTTACTGTAATATGGACACCATTCTCACCATCATCCCTCACGTAGCATACGTCACCCTCTGTTGGCGGGCAATCGCCAAGGTGCTCCTCGCCAATCATTGTTTTGTTTATGATTGGTGGCTGTGAATCCACCCTGAACCATTCTTTATCAATCTTACTTATCTTGTTTACAGCATCCCTGCAGAAGTATTCCAGGTCATGAAGTGAGTCCTCTACGAATATTATTGTTTCAGGTGCAGGAACACAGCACCATCCATTCTCCATGTCTTCTGGGGCACAGTACTCTCTTGTCAGGTCAAAAGGATCCAAATCATAAGATATCTTATAACAGACCTCCTCATTACCTGATGGATGTGGCGCCTCTCCAAGCCAGCTGTCGTCGCAGTCAAGCAAGATTTCAGTATCATTGTCCCTAACCCAATAATCAAACTCTTCACACTCGGCATCCCTGCATGGAACGTTTGGCTGACCAACCTCCTTTATCATCATCGGTGGGGTCTTGTCAACGAAGAAGCAGTTAACATTCATGCCTTCTATGTTTCCGAGATGGTCAATGCTGAAGTACTGCAGAATGTGGCAAGACTCATTAGGCTTCTGTATTGGTGTGCCGTCATAAAGCTTCCATCGCGGGTCAACACCGCATTTATATGCATAATTTTCGACGCAATTTTCCCAGCTTTCATACTCCAACAATTTCCAGTTCTCACACCACTCCTGTCCATTATTTATGCACCATGTTCCTTCTGCATATGGTGAAGGGATATCAATCGGCTGGCATACCTCTGGGTACCAGCAGGCTTCCTCACTCTCATCAATTATGTTCAGATACCATGTCTTGTCGACTCCTATGTTGCAATTCTGCTGAGTTGGGTCTGGGTCAACTCTAGTTAGGGTAATCTCTGTTACTGAATCAACCCACTCAACGCCATCCAGAATCTTCTTCGGCTCGCTTATGTTTTTGTTAGTTACTGGTGGTGTGTCGTCAACCCTGAAAAGCTCTATGTCCTCTATCATGTTGCCTGCAACATCATAACACGTCACATTCAGCGCATGAAGCGAATCTTCGTCAAAGTTCATCATGTATTGCCAGTAAGATGCTCCGTTAAGAGTGTCATTATATACCTCCAGATACGGACCAGAACCATCAACAGTATATGTTATTCTGCATCGGTCAAGCCCGCTTATTCCGCATTCACCCTTCTCAACGACGCTTATGTTTATAAAAGTAGAATATGTAACCCAGCACTCTTCTCCTTGCTCTGGCGGGCAAGGACCCAATCGTGGCCCAAGCACGTCTTTCTTTATTTCCGGCGCCATGTCATCGACTCCGGTTGAATCATAAAGATATGTCCAATAATCGCTTATATCCCTTGTCTCAAACCTCCATTCAAGATTACATACCTCCGGACCTGCTTCCGGGCTGTGTGCAGAAAAAGTGAATGTTTCGCATGGATTTCCTTCATCCAGGTAATCTGCTGAGTTTCGAGCAACATAGAAACATGCCGGATATGTTGAGATGTATAACTTCTCCCAGCCAGCTTTATCGTCACATTGGAAATCAGTATAATCTGCTGAGCCATCATAGTTCTGGTAAATCCTGACTTCGTTTATTTCATCCCCGCTTTCCCAACAGAACTCTACTTCGTAATTAACATCCTCATCAGCCGGTGACCATTCAGGCTGAAGATCAACAGAGCTCGTGTGCGTATTACCCAGAACAGGAACAACAAAGCTGAAAGCAGCCAGAACAAAGACAACGGAGACAAGAATAACACCAATTGTTGCGGCTCCGGTCAGACCCTTTAACCTCATTTACCCTCCAGCAAAAAACCTTTAAACAAAAATTTATTTTATATTTTTGGATGCAGGATTTATAAAGGATTTTTTATCACACTACGTTAGTAGTGTTTTTTTGGGTTCCTGTGAAATGTGTTTTTCATGGGGAATGTAATCGCAGGATAGCCGAAACAGACAAAACCCTCCAAAACAAGGCTTAAAAACCTAATTATCAATTTTTTAAGGGTGTCACGTTTCCCCGGAGTGATGACATATGGGCATGGTCCCAATACAGACACGCTTCACCAGGAAGCTTCTTGAAAGGCTGGATGAGCTGGTTGTAAATGGTTTTTATTCCAACAGGTCCGAGGCCATAAGAGACGCCACGAGAAGGCACCTTGAGAACATAAACAAAAAGAAAAGGTAATTATATGGGAAACCATACATGGATTATATCCAAAAGGGATTTTGCTTTTATGACAGACACTAAAAGCGGGCTTCTTTCAGAAAGCTCAGATGGCGGGAACGGGGTTTATTCGGTTTCGCATTACAGGCGTTCTTTTTGTGTCCTTGATACCGTTCCCGTTTTCGGCTGGCTTGCGATTCCGGAAAAGGAAGTGGAGATTGATACTGAGCACAGGTATACGAAAAGAAGGATAATAAGCGATGAATAGATATAACCGGGCACGAGAGTGTTGAATCAAACTCTGACAAGATACCTCTTCTGTCGCATGGTTATGGCCTGGTGCCCTTGCGCGCGAAGCCTGTCCATGAGCCCGGCATCCTGGGTGCAGACGATATAGCCCTCGCCAGCCAGCCGAACCAGCTCGTCATCGGCCTTTTCTCCCCGGGACTTCAGTATCTTGATCTTCTTTTTCTTCACAGTCTCAAGCCCGACCTTGGCAGACACTGCATCCCTGCCTCCAGCCTTGACAATCTTCTCCAGCTCCCTGACAATGACATCAAGCGTGTATAGCTCTGGCCTGCCGAACTTCTCCAGCTCAGAAAAGACGTCAAGCCTGAACTTTGCCGGCAGGCAGAGGAAGTTCGTGTCCAAAAGAAATTTGCTCATATTATATATTGTATAGCAAGGAACATAAAAAACCGTGTTTGCAGCCCTAAACCCTCACGCTGTAGATTCCCTCAATCCTTCCGAGTCCTTTGAGGATGGCATCATTGGGCCTGCCTTCTGCCCGTATTATTGTAACCGCCCTGTCGCCTTGAAGCACACCCGAAGGCATACCCCTTATGTTTATTCCGTATTCACCGAAGGCTCTGGTCACCTGAGAGAACACGCCTGGTTTGTCTTCATGGCAGACAAAGACATTGTATGTTTCGCTGCTGTCCGTTTTTTCCGCACCATCCTCAGCATTTACAGCGCCTTCGAAATCCCCTTCCTTGAGGTAAGCCGCGACCGACCTTGCCATTTCCATGCCCGTCTTTTTCTGCCCCTCTGCCGTGGACGCCCCGAGATGCGGGGTTCCTATGAAATTCGGGAGCCCGAAAAGCATGTTACTGAAACCCTTCCCATCCCTGCCTTCCGTTTCATAGACGTCCATTGCTGCCCCGGCTATATCCATGTTTATTAGTGCCTCGTAAAGCGCGCGTTCATCAACATTCCCGCCCCTTGAAGCGTTTATCAGATATCCGCTCCTTTTCATCAGTGAGATTTCCTCCCTGCCTATCACAGGTTCCGGCTGCCTCGGAAGGTGCAGGCTCACGTAATCCGAATCCCCAAGCAGCGCTTGTTTTTCGGTGTATGTTATGCCTGATTCATCATCATGGACGGTGTCAAAACCGAGAACATCCATGCCAAACCCGTGCTGGGCTATGGCCGCAACTCTTTTTCCAATCCTTCCACACCCCATTATCCCGACGGTTTTGCCAAAAAGTTCAGAACCCCTGAAGTCCTTTTTCTTCCATTGCCCATCGGCAAGCGCCCTGTATGACTGCGGGATGTTCCTTGAAACAGCAAGCATAAGGCCTATGGTGTGTTCAGCTGTTGACTCTGTGCTGCCATGGGGTGCGAATTTGACAACAACGCCGCATTTCCCTGCTGCCTCTGTGTCTATGTTGTCAACGCCTATGCCGGCCCTGCCCACAAGCTTAAGCTTTCCGTGCTCAAGCGCCCCGGAAGCGAGCACCCTGCTTGTCACCTTTGTTGCACTCCTCACTATGAGGGCATCATAATCAGCTATCTGTTCAATTAGCTCGTCCTCCGTAAGACCTTTACACTCCACGTCAAACCCCTCGCTGTAAAGGAATTCAACTGCTTTGGTATCAAGCCCGTCTGTAACAAGCACTTTCATGTGGGTTATTTGTATGTTAACCTTTTATTTTTAGCGGCGTTTCAATGCTGAAAAATCAAACCGCAAGGTTGAAGAACAGAATCCAGCTGATAAGCCACACGAAGAGGTAGATAATCACACCGTTGCCGAACCACCACCTCATTTCCTTCCTGCCGACCAGCATCCTGGTGCCCCTGCCAAGCACCCAGAGCACTATCAATCCGACGAGTATACTCGGCATGTCGCCGTAGAAGCTTGAGAAAAGTACCGATATCCAGCCGATTGCTATGGCCACTGCTGCGTGTAGTCCGATTGAAATCCTTATGTGGGTTATGTCATCAGCCATAAAATCACTTCTTCTTTCGGTGGCGCATCTTCTTGCGCCTCTTCTTGAGCTTATGCCTCTTCATCTTCCCGGATTTCCGTTTTTTTCCGCAGGGTAATTTTATCACCTGATATTTATTGTTTCCTGTATTTAAAATTTTGCAGCCATATTATTCGCATGGTTATGAGAGCAACAAAGGCGCTTTATGACAGGGCATTTGAGGTCACATGTCAGCTCGGTGACTTGATATCAACCAAGAGCGAGAGCGACTATTCAGGCCTGATTCTCACTGTCGGGGGAGAAGAACTTATACTGAGCGACTCAGTTTCATGTAACATAAGGGACGGTCCATCCGTGGCCAGAAGGATGGGATTTGAATTTGATTCGCTGGACGGGCTGGACTTCTCGATTTATAATGAGGATGTAGCTGAAAGGCTGATCAGCTTGACTGAAAGGGTCGGCGGCAGGAAGGAGATGGACGGCGCACTTGTAGTCGCTGGTGATGGCAGGATACTGCTGAAGGACGGCATGAGGCTCCTGACAACCGATATCATGGCACTCAGGAAAAAGAAGCCTCTTGAAAGCGGGACAGGAAGAAACTATCTTGCAGCCGCTACGCTCCTGTCGGGTGTCAGGGGTTACATAAAACAGGAGGATGAACCTTTCTCAGTGAGAGAGTATGGGAGTGGCTGGTGCCTCAGGGAATACAACCCAAAGAGAAGAAATCTTGATGTATACGTGGTTATTCCGGCATCAGAAGCGTCGGATGATGGAAAGGAGAGAAGGGTTAAGTCCTACGACCTCAGCCTGGAATCGGGTGATATGAGGATATACGGCCCTGGCGGCGATATCATAAGGACAATCAAGAAGAGAAGCCCAAGCGTCCTTTCAACAGCCTGATTTTCGCGCTTAAATTGTTTGCCTTTAATACTTAGTTAACGCATTTCATGCTTTTTAGATATCATTCACAGACCTTTTTAGGTCTTCGTGCTGATTCGCTTTGGCACGGATTTGTTGAATCAGGGAAACCAGCGCAATGCAACAACGCGAGACAACGTGAGTCTTTGCAGCATGGCGCTTTGCTTAGTTCTTGGCATAAACACTCTAAGAAGGAGGAATGACTCATGACTACCCGAACCAAAACCGATGCAAGACAGCTAATGGTATTTACCGGAGCACTGCTTGAAGGGCATTTTGTCCTGACCAGCGGAAGGCATTCAGGGAGGTACATTAACAAGGACACGCTTTACTCCGTGCCGCACTGGGCAGCCCGATTATGTAAGCTGCTTGTGGTGCCGTTTCTGAATGAAGATGTCCAGGTTGTTGCCGGGCCGACTGTCGGGGGTGTCGTGCTCTCGCAATGGGCCGCCTACCACCTAAACGAAACATACCAAGATTATGCTGATCCCGTCAAGGCGGTTTTCGTTGACGAGGGATTTGACAAGACACGCGTGCTTAAGCGCGGTTATGACAAGCTCGTCAAGGGCAAACGTGTCCTCATGGTTGAGGATGTCCTGACTACCGGCGACTCGGTAAAGAAGTCGCTACAGACAGTGGAGGAAGCCGGTGGTATCATAATTGGTGTTGCAGTGCTCTTTAACCGCGATCCGGAAAACAACACAACCAAGAGCATGCTACCCCAAGGCGCCAGGCTGTGCTGCCTTGTCAGCGAACACATAGATTCCTGGCCTGAGGAGGAGTGTCCGCTATGTGCAGAAGGAGCTCCTATAAGCACCAACGCAGGCAAGGGCGCTGAGTACCTTGCCAGGGAAGGAGGGAAGTGACATGGCTGAAGTGACCAAGGAACCGGAGAATCCCATCATCGTTGCGCTTGATGGGATGGAACCTGCAGACGCTGTGAACATGGCTGAAAAACTGAGTCCCCATGTATGGGGGTTCAAGGGCAATGACCTTCTTGATACGAGAAATGGCCTGGCTGTAATGAAGAGCATCAGTGATACTGGAACAGGAGTCTTTGCCGACACCAAGTATCATGACATACCGAACACGGTAATGAATAGGATAGGCAATCTCTGCGGGGAGTTTTTGCCTAATCTGCTGACAGTGCACGCAAGCGGCGGTATCCCGATGATGCAAGCCGCATTTTCTGCCAGTGGTTGGCGCATAAAGGTTCTCGCCGTCACTGTACTGACCAGCCTTGGAGAGGAGCAGTGCAACCTAACGTTTGGTGCGCCGGTCAAGGCCAAGGTGCTCCGGTTCGCAAGGAACGCGGTGCTTGCAGAGATGGATGGCATTGTCTGCTCTGCCAAGGAGCTGGAGTTCCTTGCAGGGTTCTACGAGCTTGAGAACCAGACGGATCTCATCAAGGTCTGCCCGGGCATCAGGCCGCTCTGGTTCCAGGAGTTGGGCGACCAGAAGCGGGTTATGACGCCTGCCGAGGCCATCAGGCTCGGCGCTGACTACCTTGTCATGGGCAGACCCATACTCATGGCCGATGACCCGGTCGGGGCTGCCAAGAGGACGATGGAGGAAATCCAGGCCGCTCGCGCTGCGGGTTGAGGTAAACCCAGCAAGAAGGCGCATAAGGATTGGACGGTCTTGGCTTGCCAGACCGTTCCTTCCTTTTCTAATGTCTACTTAACGGGATATATGAAAAAAGCCAAATAAAAAACTTTCCGTCAATCTTCTTCCATGACATACAAGTTCTTCGGCAAGGAGGTCTCGGGCCCGTTCACAATACCTTCAGGTATTCTAACAACCAACACCAGGACGATGAAGAGAATAGCTCAGGATGTGCCGCAGGTCGGCATTATCACTACCAAGAGCATAGGCCCAGAGCCCAGGCCAGGGAACAGGGAACCCATAGTGCATTGCCTTGATGAAGGCAGGTCAGGAAATTTCGTAAACGCGGTCGGGCTCAGGAACCTGGGTGCAGATGCCTTTGCAGAAGAGCTTGCAGAGCTCGAGGATCAGCTCCCTGATGGCAGGTTCCTTCTTGCGTCCGTATTCGGCTCAACGCCTGACGAGATGTGTTATGTGACAGAAAGGTTTGATCGATATGTGAATGGCCATGAGCTTAATTACTCATGCCCACATTCACCTGGGCACGGGACAACACAGGGTCATGACCCGGATTCTGTATACAAATTTACTAAAGCGGTCAGAAGTAAGACTCTTAAACCATTGCTTGCGAAACTCAGCCCGAATGTTGGAAATGTAGGGGAGATTGCAAAAGCTGCCCTTAGGGGAGGTGCTGATGGCCTGGTTGCCATAAATACGGTTGGCCCAGAAGTCTACAGGATTGATGGCCATCCTATACTCACAAGCAAGATTGGCGGCAGCCTCTCAGGGCCAGCCATAAAGGAAAGAGGGCTTAAGGTTGTCAAGGAGATACGCAGGGCGGTCGGAAGCCAGTACCTGAAGATAGTGATGGGCGGCATAACAACAGCAAGGGATATTGAGGAATACAGGGATGCTGCTGGAAATGACGAAGTTCTTATAGGAATAGGCACGGCAACTGCGGGCATGAGCACAAAGGCAATGGCCAGGTACTTCCCTGCCCTGCTTTATGACCTTGAGCATGGAACCAACACAGCCGAGCAATACCTTGTCCACAACAAATCAGGGCATAAGAGATTCGGGGTCAGGCAAAACCATCGGCTTGCTGATGGACTGCATGTAATCACACTTGATGGCGGGTTTGGGATAGAGCCCGGGCAGTTTGCGTTCGCCTGGATCCCGGGTGTGGCTGAAAAGCCCTACTCGCTTATAGAGAATGACCCTGCCACGTTGATCGTGCAGGTTAGAGAGGGAGAAGACGGTAAGCCGGGCAAACTTTCAACCGCGCTTGCACGGCGTGAGAAGGGCGATGTGGTCTACCTCAGGGGCCCGTGCGGGAACGCAGTAGAGCTCGATGGTGTGCATAGTGCCGTGCTGGTCGGCGGGGGTACAGGTATAGCTGCGCTGTATCCTATACAAAGGGCATTGAGAGCAAGGGATGCCAGAACAACGTCTTTCCTGGGCGCCAGGGACAATGATCATCTGTTCTATGCCAAAAAATTCAAAGACAATGGATATACCTTTCTGGCAACAGACGACGGCTCTCTTGGTTTTCATGGTACTGTCACAGAATATCTTGAAAGCACAGCTGGTGCTTTGGAATTTGATGATTCTGTGTTCTTCAACTGCGGCCCGCGCCCGATGGTTGAAAGAGCAGAAGAGATTGAAAGAGAATATGCATCATCAAAGAGGGAAAGCATATATTCGGCTGTGGAAGAGCTCACACGCTGCGGCTATGGACTGTGTGGGGAGTGTGCCAGAGAAGACGGGCTCAGGAACTGCGTTGACGGGCCATTTATGCACCCGTTAGATGATTAATTAGCCAAAATAATTTTCTGCCTTCTTTACGAATAGATTCCACGTCTTCCAGTCCAGAGCACTGGGTGATTTCTTCTTGATTAGCTCCACTGTCTCAAGGTCAACCTTCAGCGGATTCTCGCCTGTGACACATCCGATGTCAGGGCACACGATTCTTCCCGGGTTTTCTGAACAGTCGCAGCGCTCTGTAATGTTCTTGAGCACATTGACGCAGAATACGGGCCTTCCCTTTTCCATGAATTCTGAAACAATGGCCTTGGCAGCCCCGTTGAAACGGTCAAAACTTTCCTCTACAGAGCCCTCTTTCTGGAACAGTGCGCCAGTCGGGCACGCCTTACAGCACTCACCGCAGCCCGAGCAGTCCTTCATATCTATCACAATCTTTTTGCCTCTTATCTCAATTAGATGGTCCTCGCATGCATCTACGCATATTCCGCACTGGCGGCATTTGGATTCGTCATAAACAGGCTTGCTTAGCATATGTATTTTTCTTTTACCTTCCTTGTTAACGCAGCCCATGCCAATGTTCTTCAACGCGCCGCCGAAGCCGGTGAAAGAATGTCCCTTTGCATGCGAAAGGACGAGCATGCCGTCTGCAGCGAGCAGTGCTTTGGGCACGCCGTATCCTCCGATATCTTTGCATTCATTGTCAGAGCCTATTATGACATCAAAGCCATCAAAACCGTGCTCCCTCGCAAAATTTGCATAACCTTCTTCAGTGTAGCGGGCCCTGCGGTAGAGCGTTGTTGTGTCAAAAAGGAAAGGTTTTGTTCCGCCTTCCCTGAGCTTATTTACAATAATGCTCACGTCCTCCGGCGAAAGTCGGGTCTTCAGGCTGCCCGTATCTCCCATATGCAGTTTTACAGCAACCCTGCCTTTCATTGTAGGCAGGGTTATGTCTTTGAGGTTTTTATAGAACATAATATCACATGAACATTACAGGTTCTTTCTGGTCTTCCTGAGAAGGGCAACATCGTCCCTGATTACAGTTTTCCTTCTTGCATGGTTTGCAAATTGCACGATGTCCCTGGCCATATCCTTTGATATGTCCTCAACAAGCTCTGTGAATTCCTTTGCCGCATCCTTTGAAACCCTTATCTTTGGGTCAGAGTCCTTCAGAATCTTTCCGAACGGCGCAAGGGGAAGTCTTTTGGTCATATCATATACTCCGCTTTTTTGGCTTAAAAAAGCCAATTTTAGGCCAAAATAAAGCCTTTTCGCCTATTGTTTTATATAGCAAAGGCTTATAAATATCAATAAATTCCTATTCAGGAGGTAAAATATGACAGAGGCATACTGCGTTAAGTGCAAGAAAAAGGTAGAGATGAAGAACGAGCAGGCCGTTACAATGAAGAACGGAAAGAAGGCAAAGAAGGGCGAGTGCCCAAACTGCGGAACAAAGGTCTTCAGGATTGGCGGTTGAACAGGCAAAAGCGAATTGATTTTTTAACTTGGGGCTCTGCCCCTTTTAGATTAATTTCTTTTTGGTTACCTTAATCTTTGTTCAAAGGCAATGGCTGCATAGCCCACAACAGAGTCAAGGCTTCCAGTGGCCTTCCCGGAATTGGTATACTCCAGCAGCCTTCCTTTGAGCCCGAGCTGCTTTGCAGCGGCCATGAGCACGGCTATCGGGCCGTAGCCGCAGACTGATGCGTTGTTTTTCTCCAGCACAGAGAAGAAGCCCTTGAGATCAAGTTTTGTTATTGAATTTATGGCTTTCCTGTCTATTCGTTCAGCAAGTCCCGCAGGGATATAGTGTGAAAAATCAGAGCTTGTAATTATGCCTATTTCCTTGCCTTTTACAGTCTTTGCTATTGCCTTGCCGAGCTCCCTGCATCGGCTGAGGAATTCATCCGTGAAGTCCAGGTTGATTACTGATATGGGAACAAAACCAAACTTAGCACCGAAGCGGTGCTGAAGGAATGGAAGCTGAACCTCTATGGAGTGCTCCATTGCATGCACCCTTGCATCCTCCTCCAGAAAACCGCATTCTATACTATCGGCAAGTTTCGGGTCAATCTTGCAGTTGCCCAGTGGTGTCTGCCAGGTTCCCTGTCTCATCAAAGCAAACTTCGGTCCCATGCTGTTGTGATTGGGCCCGAGAATAACAAAGGATTTTACAGATTTCAGGGATGCTATGGCCCTGGCAGCCGTGGCACCGGAATATATATAGCCTGCGTGGGGTGAAACAACACCGATAGAATTACTCTCATCCCTGATATCATGGAAAAGCTCGGAGAGTTCTTTCTTCAGTCCAGTCTCGGTGCCGGGGTAGAACATTCCGGCAACAACAGGTTTTCTGGCAGGCCCCATGCTAAATAGTTGGATCAGATTTTAAAAACTGCATATGGTCACACGCCCGTGACCACGCGGCTCTTTATGTTGGTAACGAAGTAGGCGCCGAGCAGTATCAGCGCAGAGCCGGCAAGCTGGATTGCCTGGACAGATTCGCCAAGCAGGAATACGCCCGCAAGCAGCGAAATTATGGGAGCGAGTAGAAGCAGCGTGGCTACCTTTGATACTTTGGTGTAGTGTATTGCCGTATAATAGAAAAACACATAGCCGAACAGCACCGTGCTTGATATTAGTATGTTAACGAACTGGTATGGCTGCAGTGCAATGAGCGCAGGCAAACGGCCGAGCAGCAACACAGCCCCGAATAGGAATATGCCACCGAACAGCATCCTGCCGAATGAAACGAAGAAATGGTGGTAGTTCTTGAGCATGGCGTGCCGCGCTATTATGGCCTCGAGCGCCCAAAGTATGGTCGCTATTAGGCAGAAAAGATCGCCGATTGTCACGGGCATCATGAAGCCTACGAGGCTCGTGGGTGTTATGAATATGAGGAAAACGCCGAGAAGCATGACAAGCATTGCAAATACCTGCTTCCTGTGCACATACTCCTTCAGTATGAAATATGCGAACATGGTGACCCATATAGGCAAGGTTTTGTGTATGAACGCGGCCCTGCTTACGTCTGTCAGCTGTAGGCCGGAGAAGTAAAATATGAACGCGAGGCAACCGCCTATAATCCCAACGGCAAGAAGGTATGCCCATGGATGCTCTGTTACATCCTTGTTTTTATGGTCTTTTGGCTGAAACACGCGTGACATCGCAAGGAATACCACGCCCACTATAAGGGCCCTGATTGCGGTGAATACAACGGGATCAAGGTCCACGACAAAAATCTTGTTGAGGGGTATTGCAAAACCGCTTATGACAGCGGTTATAAGTGCTGCGGTTGTGCCCAAAACTTCCTTCTCAAACTTTCTCATGGTTATAATTGGCGTCGTTATTTAAAAAATACAGTTATTGTGCTGGATAATCTTTCCTGACAGAAAATCATTCAGCGCTGACCTCGATTTCATTGCCCTTGGTTATGTCCAGTACCCTGCCGCAGTTGGGGCAGCGGACGAAGTGGATATGGCCCTCGCCGCCCTCAGGTGGGTCAACAAACCCTGAGAAGCCGCATGTGCACAATCCCTCGACAGGAACGTCTTCTATATTCAGTTCGGTGCCCTCAAAGGGGCTGTCCCTGACATACTCATCAAAAAGCTCCTTGAAATGCTCGGGGTCAGCCCGCATTGCGCCGAGCCTTAGCTTTGCCTTTTTCGGGTTCCCGAGCCTTGAAAGCTCCCTTACAACCTCCTGCAGCGCAGCCATCTCATGCATATTCTTCGCCTCGTAATCCATGACGGAGCCTGAGACCAACCCAGTTCAATTGGTTATGATACCTCACCTCTTGAAGGAAAGCCCACGGCTTTAGCCGTTGGGTAGTTTACAATATGCCGTACTTATCCTTCAGTTCTGCCATGTATTTTATGGTCTCAGGCGGAAACTTTAAATGCTTATCCATACCAAGCCTTTTAAGGTAATCGATTGCTTCCTTGGCGAGTTTGTGGTCAATATTCTCAACTATATTCATTCGATGCACGAGCACCCAGTCTCCATGCTGCAGGCCAAGCCCCTTAGCGTTGATTCGGAGCGCGGTGTCTATGGGCTCGAGCTCTATTACATATTCGTCGTTCATTCTACCTACTATGGTACCCGGGAAACACATGCAGGCGAAGTGTCCCTGCTCATGCATCATCTTGTTGTGCTCAAAACAGTAAAACCGCATGAGAACACTTTCATCAAAGATGGATTTTCGCATGCTCCTGGATAGCTGTTCCAGCTCCGGATGCGCCATATAGAAGACGCGCTTTATGACATCATTTCCAGGCCTTCCTGATTTTATTGCATCATTGTCCTTCTGACTTATTGTTCTGGTGTCCTCAAGGTAGCACCTGCAGCCCTCTGCAAACCTAAGAAACAATTCAAGATTTTCAGCCATATACTCACCTATGAGAAGTCAGCCCACTCCTTCATGATTTCCCTAGCCTTGCTTTCAGGTATTTTGGTAATGACAAGACCATTCTGGCAGAGCACATAGTCTCCGGCCTTAACATCCTGATTTATCGTGCCGACAAGCTTCCTGCTTCCCCTGAATTCTATCATTGCTTGGCCGCCTTCGACCCTGATAACCTTCTGCGGTTTTGAAAGGCACATAACCCAACACCTTACACACTATGATGATGCCTGATATATACAATCATTGAAATCGGGTAAACTGTCTCTTGAGATGAAAACTTTACAATTAAGTATAAAAGATTTCAGCTTTTAATATTATCCCATGAGAACAGTTGTTTGCGGTATAGGAAATAAGATTAAAGGCGATGATGGCATAGGGCCTGCTGTCATTGAGAAGCTCAATGAAGAGATGGAAGAGGGCAATATTGACCCAGAAGAGGTAATGCTTATTGATTGTGGCACGGCGCCGGAGAACTTCATAGGCAAAATCACATGGTTTGATCCGGACAAGATTGTTATTGTTGACGCGGCTGACACAGGAACTGAACCCGGGACAGTTAGCGTGATAGACAGGGGCAGGATAGTCGGCGATCGCATATCAACGCACAAACTTCCCCTAACCATGTTCATAAGCTACCTGAAGGACATGTTCAGGCAGAGCCTTGATATCAAGTTTATAGGCGTCCAGCCAGACGGGACAGCAATGGGCAGCCCAATGAGCCAGTCCGGCGAGCGCGCAGTGGAAGAGATAAAGAAAAAGATTTTATCAATGTTTTGATAATCTTTTACCTTTGTCTCCGAACGAAAACCTTTTGTTCATGTCAGCAAGCTTATATTTCTTGGTAAGCATGATGGCATCCTTCTTGACGACGTCGCGGCAGATCTCCTCACACTGCCCGCAGAATATGCACCGTCCGTAGTCCACATGCCAGGTCTTGTTCTTGACGTCAACTGTTATGGCATTGGACGGGCAGTACTTTGCGCACAGTCCACAGTAGATGCACTTCTCCCTTGAATGGCTTATCATACCCCTGAATTCTTCAGGTATGAAAGGCTTCTCCTTCGGATATTTTCGTGTGAACCTGTGCCGGAACAGGTTCAATATGGCTTCAGGTAGTATTCTCATACGCAACACTTCCCAATTGGTGACGTAGCCTGATAGCTGCAATCGGTCAAGTCAGGCAATTTGATTTTCAATGCAATCACAATAACAACCTCACTATCAGTTCAATCAGGACAATACCCCCAAGGAACCAGTATACCTTAAATGTCTGGCTTATCCTCACCCGGGCTGAGATGACCTTGATTACCGTAAGGATGAACAGGATTAACAGCGTCTCGGCTATGAACATCATGGCGCCCCAGGGCCCAAACCATGAGCCGCCGAAGAACAGCCCGATGAAAAGCGATATAAGTACAAACAATTTAACTGCATGCGCTATCTCCATGAACGCATACCTGCTTCCTGTGTATTCCACTGTATAGCCCCCGACTATCTCCTGATGGGCATTTGGCACATTGAATGGAGGGAGCTCGGACTTTGCAAGTATGCATAGGAAGAACACAACGGCTGAAACGGGATATGCAAATGCAAGCCAACCGGTTTGGAGCTGGTAGGCATTGATTACCGCAGGGGAGAAAGTGCCCACGAATATCAGGGGCACGACCAGAGAGACCACGAAAGGGAACTCGTATGAGAATATCTGCACCAGCCCGCGGATTGAACCCGTGATACCGAACGGGTTGCCGGAGCTGAAACCTGCCATGAACATTGCCAGAGATGTCAGGGCAAAGAAGTATATTATCACTATGATGTCAACCGAACCGGCCAGCGGTGCCATGCCGAATATCGGTATCATAAGCGCCACAACAAGCATTGATGAAAGGGCGACTATCGGCCACAGTGTGAACCCGGGCCTTGCGTTCTCCGGGTTTATGTTCTCTTTTGATAACAGTTTGATTACATCAAGGAATGGCTGCCATATGGGCGGACCTATGCGGTTCTGCATCCTCGCGGCAAGCTTCCTCATTATGCCTACGTAGAGCAGGCTGATGAAAAGCAGGAACAGCAGTCCTGGAAAAACAAATACCTGGAACAGGAACTCTATGGTAATCATTTTTTGCCTCCTCTCCTTTCTATTTCTTTCCTGAGCCCCTGCTCGTTGAAGCTCTTTCTATCCCACGTACTGGTGTCAATCAGCGCAACGCGGTCTGTGCAGGAGAAGCACGGGTCAAGTGATGCGACTATGAGCGGAAGGTCTGCGAGGAACTGTCCCTTCAGCATGGGCCCGAGCGCCAGCAGGTTTGAATATGTGGGTGTCCTTATCTTGATGCGCTCCGGGTGGTCTGTGCCGTTGGAGCGCGCATAGTATACAAGCTCCCCGCGCGGGGCCTCGCTCCTGCTCATTGCCTCGTTCTCCGGTATCATGCCAACAGGCCTGCTGGTGTTTGTCTCCTTCTTTGTTTTGGGCAGCCTGTTAAGGCAGCCTTTTATTATCCTTGTCGATTGCAGAAGCTCCTTCGTCCTGACCCTTATTCTTGACTGAATATCACAGCCGTTATCACTTGTCACGCTCCAGGGCACAAGGCCGTAGGCGGCGAAGGGGTGCTCCTCCCTTATGTCGTACCTTACACCGGATGCACGGGCCATTGGGCCAACTATTGAAAGAGCCTCGGCATTAGACCTGCTAAGCAGGCCTATGCCGCTTGTCCTTGTGAGAAGTATCTTGTCATTCAGCAGCACCTTCGCGTCCTTGATAATCCTGTCCTCGAGCTTGTCTACAATCTTCAGTACATGCGGTATCTTGGCATTGGGTATGTCCCTTCTTACACCGCCTATGGTAACCATTGAGTAATTCACCCTGTTCCCGGTCAGTTCCTCAAGAATCTCCATCACATATTCCCTGTCCCTCCAGATAATCTGGAAGAGTGTGTCAAATCCAATCTCGTGTGCTGCAACGCCTGCCCAGAGCATGTGCGAATGTATCCTCTCAAGCTCCATTATTATAGTGCGGATATATTGTGACCTTTCGGGAATATTGAGGTCAAGAAGGTTCTCAATCGCCTGGCAGTAGGACACGCTGTGGTGGCCAGAACAATTACCGACCACAAATCCACCCTCTGGTATGAAATTATGCGCCTCATCTACAGTCAAATCATAAACATGCTCGCATTCACTGTCTATCATTTCGATTTCCTTGATTGGGTCAATAAAAAATCTGTCCGATAAGATGTCATCAAGCTCTTTTATATGTTTGTCATTTCTATCCGCCTTTTTTCTTATGATATCAACATATTTTTTGATTCTCCATTTCATTACATTTTTACCTTTCTTTTCTATTTTGTAGATATCGCTGCATGCTCCGATTTCATCTGGTTTTATCCTGTATTTTTTTCTAATGGACCGAAGAAGTGGACCGGCCTTTAGGGGAGCTAATTGAAATTTTGAATGATATGTTTTCCTTTTGCAATATTTTTTCATTTCTTTTAGCCTTTTCTTCTTAATCGGATGATATGAGTTTATTTTTTCTATAAAACTCAGCAAGTCATGCTTGTTCGTGATTGAAACCGACCATCTCGTTCCTTTTTTGAATCCTTTTGAAGCGGAAAATGAAAGGGAAGATGCTATGCCTACTCTTTTCAGAAGCAGGCGTAGCCGTTTAGCCATCAAGCTGTCTGACGTATAGTATATTATTTCACCCCTTCTGCATGCGCCATCTCCATCAAAGTAGCCCCTGAGAAAAGCAGCTATGTGTTTCTCCGGCAGCTTGAATATCTCCTTTATATCAGTTGTTTTTCTGTCAAGCGCATTCAGACCCAATTTCCGGGCAACAAATGTCAGGACAGGGTTTGATAATCTTATGGCAGGTACTGTACTGCTCATAATGAATTTCTTCGCTAATTTGTCCGGGAAAAGTTTTCTATGGAATCTTTCAACCTTACTTATCAGAACCTTTTGCTTGTTCACAAACGTTATTCTGTGATTGAAATTTCCACCTTCCCCCCTCGTATTTCCAAAATAGCCGTTGGATGCCAAAAGACCCAATATATTCATCATTTCTTCGGTTACATATTTTTCCTTTAATTTTATTTTCAGACCAGAATTTGATACCTCTTCAATATTATCAGATTCAACAACCCAATCCAGTCCCATAAATTCACAGATTTTTTTGAGTTCGTATATCCGTAGTTTGTCCCTCATTCTTTGCATGCGCCATGGATTTATTCCGGTTTTTTTTGCAAAATTCATCAGGGTATCATATCCTTTTCTTATTTTCAAAGACAGTTTCGCATAATATTCCTCGTTTAAAATTATTTTAAATTCTTCAGGCAGACAATCTACTATCCTGATAGGAATTCCTCTGATTTCTATTTTGCGTGGGGAATAAACACGCTCGCCGGGATTCGCATATTTTACCTTTATCATCCTCGGGCCATCTGTCGTGTCTATCATAATGGGATGGTCGCCTGTAAAAATCAATTCCGTACCTGACAATGTTTTTATCTTGAATAGCTTTGATGGGCATTTCACTTTCTGGACTGCTGTAATGTTCTTTGGTTTTGTGTGTGTTCCATTGTAAGCCATGACAGAATTGCCATTAGCCGACAGTGATATTATGGGATTGGCCTTTTCTGGTATCTTCTTGTCAATAAACTCCGAAAGCTTGATTATTGAGCCATCCTTCAGTATTATTTCATGCTCACCCGGCATACAGATTCCGCATATCCTCTCTGCAAGGTAGATGCCCTGTATGTAGTTTCGGTTCTGAAGTGCCCTTTCTATGCCTCTGTGCAGATACCCGACATTGATCTTGACATCGTCTATCACCTCACCGTCAAGGAACACCTCAAGATTCTCGCTCTCCAATAGCGCAGGGTGCTGGGGCCCTATTGGCAGTGCGTAAGTTTTTTTCCTTGCCTTCTTGTTAATGTTTTTGGGTTCAGCCATTATTGCCTCCTTTTAACGCCTTCCTTAACGGGCATTTTGGCGAGTCCTCGCACAGGAAAAGCTTCTCCGGGTTCGGGTGACCCTCAACCTTGACCCCAAGCATCTCCATCAGCTCCCTCTCAAACAGCTCCGCACCCGGGAAGTGCTTGGTTATCGTGCCTATGCTCGGCTTTGCTGCAGGAAGCTTTACCTTAATGTTCACAAGGTGCCCCCCTGAATCAAAGTGGTATATCACCTCAAAACCGTTGCCGCTGTCATAGCCTGTTATTGATGATATCCTTGTCAGGCCGCGCCTTTTCAGCTTCTCCAACGCTTCCATAAAGCGGGAGCGCGGCACATCTATGAACGTGCTCCTCTCCTGCTTCCTGTATATCCTTCCGATACCTGTGAGGTTCACTTTACCATTCCCTTTCACTTTTTCTTCCACAGCTCCAGTGCCTTTATCAGGCCGTCCAGTATGGCCTCGGGTTTTGGCGGGCAGCCCGGAACATAGACATCCACTGGTATGATTTTATCAAGTGGGCCGCAGATGTTGTAGCTGTCATGGAACACACCCTTTGTTATAGCGCACGAACCAACAGCCATCACTATCTTAGGCTCAGGCATCTGCTCATAGATACGCACGAGCCTAGGCCTTATCTTCCTGGATATTGCACCCGCAACCATCAGCACATCGGACTGCCTTGGGTTTCCCTTCTCAAGCCCGCCGAAACGCTCTATGTCATACCTCGGCGAGAGCGTTGCGAATATCTCTATGTCGCAGCCATTGCATCCAGCGCAGTCCATGTGAACAATCCAGGGAGATTTCTTCCTGGCGTAATCACTTACCTTCCTTAGCACACCCCTTTTAGCCATGTTATCACCACAACAAAACCATAACAGTTAGCAGAATTATGATACCAATGAGCACCGCAAGCACATAATCTGATATGTCCCCGGACTGTATTCTTCTAAGCCTGATGAACCCCATCCTGGACACCACAGTCCTGTAAAAACCCGTATGGGGCTTCAGTATGAGCTCCCCGGCTTCCTCCCCGCACATATAGGGCTGCCTTTTCCCGCCAATATAAACATCGGTCCTTGTCCTGCGCCTTGCACTGTAATACACCAGTGATATCAGCAGCATGAAGACTGCAAAAACCAGGCCAACCATCCAAACGTCAAACACACCAGTAAAGATTCCGTTCATCCCAACACCGCCCCCGCATATACAACCGGGTCAAGGCCTGAGCACATGCTCTCTGAAACAGCTATACCGATCTGTGGCAGAAGGCCTATTAATATACAGATAACTGCAAGGATTATAATAGGTGCGAGCATTGAGCGGGGTGTTTTATGTTCTGGTGCACCGTCCCCGGAAACGAATATCAGGTAGAATGCCCTTATGCCGTAGGCAAAGGTCAGCACAGATATGACAATGGTGAATATGGTCAGAAGCACGCTGAACTCAAAAGTTGAAAGGTATATCACCCACTTGCTGGCAAAACCGTTAAGGAAGGGCACACCGGCCAGAGCAAGGACACCGATGAGGAAGGCATAGGTCAACACTGGCCCGAATCTAATCCTTTTCCCTATCTCGGCCATATCCGAGGTCCTGGCATGGTATATTATCACGCCGGCACAAAGGAAAAGCAGACTCTTTATTATTGCGTGGTTGACTATATGGAACACGCCACCGACAAGCCCGAGAGATGTGCCCAGCCCAATTGACATGACTATATAACCCACCTGGCTTATGCTGGAGTATGCCAGCATCCTTTTCAGGTCGTTTTGAAGTATGGCGAAGACAGCGCCAATGAGCATTGAAGCTATGCCAAAGAACATGAGGATGGTCAGCATCGTGGACAGCGCACCGAAAACAATGAACCCTACCCTTAACACAGCGTATACTCCTGTACTTATTACAACACCTGAGAGCATTGCGCTTATTGGTGATGGCGCAGCGGGATGTGCATCAGGCAACCAGAAGTGGAATGGAAAAATACCTGCCTTGAACATGAAACCCGTAAGCATAAAAACCAGAGCAATCGGTATCATAAAGCCCGTTGCCAGAGGCATCTTCAATACAAGATCAGCCATGTTAAGCGTGCCTATGCTTGCATAAACCAGCGTAATTCCAAGCAGTATCATCGAGGTCGCAAGGCTGCCAAGTATGAGGAATTTTATGCTGGCCTCTGCAGCATGCCTCTTCCTGTAATAAGCCACCAGGGCGTAGGAAGAAACGTTGCTTATCTCAAAGAACACGAATAGGTTGAAAAGGTCGCCTGTATGCACTATCCCAAGCAGGCCTGCCATCATAAGGCATATCAGTGCATAGAACTCCGGTCTTCTGTTTTTTATGTACTTGTATGAAAACACCGTTGCAAACAAGCCAATCCCTACTATAAGCAATGAAAATACCAATGTAAGCATGTCAACCACTATGGTTATGCCGAATGGGGCAATCCAGCCACCCATCTGGAAGCTGAGAATTTTGCCGCCCCAGACATCCGGAATGGTCAGGATTACAAACACCGAGGCGGTTATGATGCCGGCGATGGCCACTAAAGGCGCGCCTCTGCTATGCTTCCTTTTCAATCCGGTTATGGCTGTAAGTATTCCGGTTGCTATAAGGACTATTACAGACACAAAACTCCATATCTCAAACGTCAGCATCATAACCCCTTTCCACTCCTTATCCCTTCAGGCTTTTTACCTTCCTCATGTCAAGCGTCTTGAAGTGCCTGTGAACCTCGATTGCTATTACAAGAGCCAGGGCAACCACTGATGTGTTGATGACTATTGACGTCAGCACAAGTGCCTGCGGCAGGGGGTCAACCGCCGCCTGGGCGAAGGCGGCCGCATTGCTGCCCTGCATTATCGGCGCGATTCCGCCGGTTCTATATCCAATTGATATAATGAGCAGGTGCAGGCCGTTGCTGAACACGGAAAGCCCGATTATCTTCTTCAGGAGATTGTCCCTTAGTATGATTGCAGTTATGCCTGCCAAAATCATGAAAACTGCTGTCAAGTAAGCCATCATCTGTTACCAAACCCCCTTTAACCGTTTCCTCACCAGTTGCATATTGAAACCTATTCCTTGATTATTGAATATATTATCACGACAAAGGCCGTGGCCACGACAACAGATCCCAGTATGTTTGAGCTCAATGTGACGCCACCGCTCCACGGGTCAAAGGGCACCTGTGTGCTCACCAAACCGAACCTGAGAACCACACCCAGTATGATGATAATCATGAGTGTGAATGCCGCAATGGTTTTGATGTCCATGAATTCTATCTCATTGAAGCTGTGCTCTATCTTCCTTTCCTTGTAAGCTATCACTAAAAGTATGAATCCGGTCGCCATCACGACTCCGGCGGGGAACCCCCCGCCCGGGCCCATGTGCCCGTGAAGCGCCAGATATATGCCAAACACAAGCATGAAAGGGAACAGTATCCTTGAAGATGTCTTTATGATTGTATTCATGACATCCTCCTCCCGGCAACAAGAACTATGCCTATTGTGGCTATTATAAGCACCGTTTCCTCACCGAGGGTGTCATAGCTCCTGTAATCCCATACTATGGAGTTGACTATATTCGCTGAACCGGTTTCATCAAGTCCGTGCTCAAGGTAATAGTTGCCAACAATCTTGTTCTGGTATATGCCAAATACCGGCAGCAGGAGGGCTGCGCTTACAAGAAACGCGCCGAACAGAAATATCACGAACAGAGCAAATATCTTGTTAGCCATCTTCGTGCCTCCTTGTTTTGTGTATGGCAATCATGTATATTACCGTGCTGATGCCCGCGCACACTGCTGCCTGTGTCAGCGCTATGTCAGGCGCGGCCATCAGGATGAACAAAAAGGCCAGCACGCAGTCTGCCGCGGCAATTAATATGACAGCTTGCACGAGGTCCTTGAATGCAAGCGCAGCAACCGTAAGGACAGACAGAAACAAAAGCATAGATTCAAATATCATGATATCACCTAAAGCTCTTCCTCCTCGGTCTTTAGCCTTTTCAGCATGGCTTTGCTCATCTCGTTGGTTGCAAGCCTTTCCGGCTTGATGTCAAGCTTGTATGCGCTGTTAACAATGGCGTGCGAGAGCACGGGGCTTGTGAACAGCGTGAAGGCTGTTATTATCAGTATCCTTGGCATGAAAAGGGTCCAGAACATGGATGCCGCCAGTATGAGCATGGAAAAGCACACCCCGCCAACCGTTACCATGGTGGCCGCATGAATCCTTGTGTACGGGCAGGGAAAGCGGAACAGACCGAGCGCCCCGATAAGCATGAATATTGATGATACGTACAGTAGCACGTTGGTTATCAGTTCTATCATACTATCCTCCCCGAGAGCGCCTCTTTCTTTTTTTCCTCATGCCATACTGCGTATTTTGCCACACCAAGAAGGCCTGTGAATGAAAGCATTGCTAAAATTAGCGCTATGTCAAGACAGAGCATGCTCTGAATGTTAATGGAGTGGATTACCACAAACAGCATGATTATGTTGGAAACAATGCTTATGCCTATCAGCCTGTCCGCAAAGCTCGGCCCAATCAAGCCCCTTAACAGCACCAGGAACAGTGCAGCTATAACTATATAAACATACATGTTACTCAGCCACCCTCCTTGTTATCTTACCAAGGAAATCGCTTGTGTCATGCCCCTTTTCATGCTCTATTGCATGCATATAAAGCGCGTCGTCGGCTGCTATCACAACCGTGCCCGGCGTAAGGGTTATTGAGCAGCCGAGAAGCGTCTTACCTATGTCCCTTTCCGGGCTCATCCTGACCCTGACTATGCCCGGATTAATCCTGCCCGTAATCACCCTGTAGGCAACGTCCAGGTGCGAATTTATCTCCTCAATGAGCATCATAAAAAGGTAGGCAACAAAATAGCCCCACCTCAGGGGGTTCAGTGCCTTTCCTGGCCTGCTGTGGAAGAGGAACCCTCTTGATATGAAAGCCACACATAGAGCCACGAAAATGCCGCTTATGAGGTTCTGTACGTTAAGCGAGAGTGCGAGCGGGAACGTAAGGGCTAACCATGTAAGGTATGAAACAAGTGCCGCGACAGCAAATCTGAACATGTAATATATATTTGGCTCTGCCCTTTATTATTGCTTCAGAAAAGACGTTGATGGGCGAACTGCCGGCCATTGTTTAGCCCACGTATTCCATCTTCTCCTGCTTTGCAACAGGGTTCTGGCGCTTTATCTTTTCCTCAAGCCCATCATAGAACTTTACGAGATCCTCTGTTACTGAGGGCTTGAAATGCTTCAGCACGCTGTCAAAATCCGATTTTGTAACTGTTGAGGCATTGAAATCCTTCTTGAGTGCCCTGAGCCCTGCCTCCCTGACAAGAGCCTCAAGGTCTGCCCCGCTGAACCCGTCTGTTTCGCTTGCTATTCTTTTGAGATTAACGTCTTTTGTTATGGGCATCTTGCCTGTGTGTATCTTCAGTATCTCAAGCCTTGCATTCTCGTCCGGTGCAGGCACAAGTATCTGCCTGTCAAACCTTCCCGGCCTCAAAAGCGCCGGGTCAAGGATGTCAGGCCTGTTTGTTGCAGCTATCACTATCACGTTGTGCAGGTCTTCAAGCCCTGCCATCTCTGTGAGTATCTGCGAGACAACATTCTCTGATACGCGGCTCCCGATATCCAGGCCCCTTTTCGGGGCTATTGCATCCATCTCGTCAAAGAATATTATTGATGGGGCTACCTGTCTCGCCCTCCTGAATATGTCCCTTACGCGTTTCTCCGACTCACCGACCCATTTGCTCATTATCTCCGGGCCCTTTATGGATATGAAATTGGCGCCTGACTCGTTGGCAACCGCCTTTGCGAGCAGCGTCTTTCCGGAGCCCGGGGGGCCGTACAGCAGCACGCCTGAAGGCGCCCTTATTCCTATCCTGGAAAACGATTCCGGGTGCTCAAGCGGCCACTGGACAACCTCCTTGAGCGACTGCTTTACCTCATCAAGGCCCCCGACGTTGCTCCATTTTATTTTCGGCACCTCTACCATGACCTCCCTCATTGCAGACGGCTCAACTATTTTAAGCGCATTGCGGAAATCCTCTTTGCTGACCTTGAGCTTTTCCATTGAGCCCGGGGGAAGCTTCTCCTTCTTCCATGATATCTGCGGCAGGTTCCTCCTGAGCGCGGACATTGCGGCCTCTTTTGTAAGCGCCGCAACGTCTGCTCCCACAAAACCGTAAGTCACTGAAGCAAGCCAGTCAAGCCCGACGCCTTCCAGCGGCATGTTCCTTGTGTGTATTTGAAGGATTTCCTTCCTGCCTTTTTGGTCGGGCACGCCTATCTCTATCTCTCTGTCAAACCTTCCGCCCCTCCTCAATGCCGGGTCAATGGCATTCTGCCTGTTTGTCGCGGCAATGACTATTACCTTTCCCCTTGACTTGAGCCCGTCCATCAGGGTAAGAATCTGTGAAACAACGCGCCTTTCAACCTCGCCCGTAACCTCTTCCCTTTTCGGGGCTATTGCATCTATTTCATCAATGAAAATGATTGAGGGGGCGTCCTTTTCCGCGTTCTCAAATATTTTCCTGAGGTTTTCCTCTGACTGCCCGTACCATTTGCTCATTATCTCCGGTCCATTAATTGTGAAAAAATTGGCGCCTGACTCGTTGGCAACCGCCTTTGCGAGCAGCGTCTTTCCGGAGCCCGGGGGGCCGTACAGCAGCACGCCTTTAGGGGGCTCTATGCCCAGGCGTGTGAAAAGCTCGGGGTGCCTGAGCGGAAGCTCAACCATCTCCCTTATCTTCTCTATTGCGTTGTGAAGACCACCTATGTCTTCATATGTCACTGAAGGCATCTGCTTGTCTTCAATGTCCACTGCTTCGGGCTTTATTTCAAGTTCTGTGGCATCGGTTATCTTTACTATGCCCTCCGGGCTTGTGGAAACAATCATGAGTTTCGTTTCACCCGGCAGCGGCGAGAAGCTGAATCCCTCAACATCAAAACCAAGCTGCTTGAATATGTCATCAAAGGGGGTTGCCTGCCTTCTTTGCTTGACCACCGGGTATGGGGCGAGCAAATCCTTCTTGGCAACAGGCCTCATGAAAAGGTTCTTCTTCAGCAGGTTCGGGTTCATCTGGAGCCTTATGCCCTTCTGTGCGGGCGCAAGCACGACCCTTTTTGCCTCCCTGATTTTTGCCTTTGAAAGTTTTATGGTTTCGCCAACACCAATGCCGGCGTTCCTTCTTGTTATGCCGTCCATCCTTATGAGGTTAAGCCCGATATCTGCGGGGTAGGCCCTGACAGCTATGGCGCCCGTCTTTCTCTGTCCTTCGAGTTCAACGACATCGCCTTCCCTTATGTCAAGGGATTTCATCGTTTTTGCGTCAAGCCTGACGATGCCCCTGCCGAATTCTTCCCTGTTGGTGAGCTCACCAACCTTCTGTGTTATATCGCTGTCCTTTGCCATTTTATTCACCACGCATTTGTATGGTTTTTGAGTCCTGAATTCTTTTTTGATTTATCCTTAAAATTATTGAATGGTTTGTCTTTATTACCTCTATCTCAGGCTCTGACCTGACCCTTTCAATCAGCCGAACATATCTCCTTATCGTTATGTTATGAATGCCCGTCTCTTTAGCCATCTCGTTTATGGAAAAAGGCCTGCCCTCTTCCAGGCAGGTGAACATCTCTTCAATTATTTTCAATGGATCTCTTTTCATGTGTTATGCCCCATAAACTTAAAAGTGCCCTGGAGGGGAGGGCACTTGATTATATTGTGCTAAAACTATATAAAGCTTTCGGTTATGATGTACAATGTTATATATTATAATATATAATTAATTTACAGTGCCTCAGAGATTCTTGCGTCCATGTAACAGTCTGAATCAACAAAGAATTTTGTATCTCCATCCTTCAGTATATATACAAGCCCCCTTATTCTCTTGTTGCAAAGGTAACATGTATGTGGTCCCTGAGGAAAACCAGCAAGACCAATATCCCCATCCCTTATTCTTTCCCTTAAACCAGCCACAGTTTCTGCATACCTTGAGCCTATTTCTACTGTCATGATTAGAAAGAAGGTTAAGGTTTTAAAAAGCTTTTCAGAATATATTTGCGTTTAAATGTACTGCTCTATCTCAGCCCACCACATGCTGATGTCAATGACCTGAACATCTATGTAGAACCAGCCGCTTTTATTTATATCTATTTTAAGGGGTTCATTCCAGTTTTCAAAGTCTTCGCATTTAGCATGACTGCTTGCAATCGGTTTCTTTCCACCATCTTCATAAACACTTATATAAACCAGTCCCCTGCCTTGGTTATCCTCCCCTTCAATATCAGAACATTCCCAGCTAATTCTCCATATATCATGGGGTATATGGAAATAGTCAGTTGTAGTATCTTCATCACGAATGATAAGCTTAACACGTTGCCATTCCCTGTCATCGCATTCCTGCTCCACAGGCGGTTTAAGCTCTGTCGTGCCGCATTCGTTGAGATCTTTGCATTCCCTCACCTGAAGAGCGTCAATGCATTCAGACCATTCACTGCAGTTCCATTTCTCCATGCATACGGGCTCCGGCTTTTCGTCCCCGTCCCCTATGACATGCCCGGTCATTGTTACGCTCCCAATTATGGCTGCGAAAATGAACAAAGACACCACTCCGGACAAAAGCAACCTGTTTTCCATGATTATTTTTAACACTATTGGCTTAAAAACTTAACATGCTTCGTTGATTGGCTTATCAGAAGAACTTAAGGCCTTCTGCCGGATCCCGGGCCGGAGCCGGCTGTGCCGCGGGCCGCTGGGCGTACTGGCCCGGTGTTTCTGCTGGTCTTCTCCTTGCAGCAAGGTCGTCGCACACGAGCCGCGTGAACCTCTCCGAGCAGGACATGCACTGGTATGTTGCCTTTACAAGGACCTTTACAGGGTCTGCGTTCTCAAGAACCTGGACCAGCTCCTCCTCTGAAAGGAAGGTACCTCCCTGGCATTTTGGGCATGTCGGCATAGAAACTCCTTACAAAATCTCTTTATATTTGGCTTTGAACTTATTTAACTTTTCCGCTGTCCAGGGGTCCAAGCCCGCGCCTGTGAGGCAGTTTGCCGTCCTTTTTCGGGTGGTATCGCAACAGTGTGCTCGGGTTTTGGCTTGGGCCCGTGTATATTTGTTCTATGTCAAAACCGGGCACTTCCATGCTTTTTGTGTGTTCACCCCGTATATACTTTCTAAGACCCAACATATTATATTTATAAGAAAATGATTAAAAAGCTTTTCCATTACCGGTAAAAGGCATTATACCTCTGCACGAACCCTTTTACGGGTAACTGTTAACGCCGGATAACAATATGGCAGGTTAACAGTAACGGATATTCACTGCCCCAAAAGCGTTCACGGAAAAGAACCCTTTTACGGGTAACTGTTAACGCCGG
>Ga0180433_10000389_pt1 | contig 75280 bp, 71 predicted proteins | sample SS_ome_8_FD_132980 | JGI IMG/M metagenome (GOLD analysis project Ga0180433, IMG submission 132980) | Hypersaline lake sediment archaeal communities from the Salton Sea, California, USA - SS_1_D_1 metaG | ecosystem: Environmental > Aquatic > Non-marine Saline and Alkaline > Hypersaline >...
CCGTCGCTATGTGCAGCACCAGGAACAGGAAGAAAAGCGTCGGGAACAAGAAGGCGAGAACTACAACCTCTTTGAGGGAGACGAGTGAATAAAAGCCACCACCTCTGGTGGTGGTAGTTTACTGTATAATCTCAATAAATACAGTTATATACAAGCCAAGAATCGCTTGGAGGGACAAGAGAAATTATTTGACTCTTATAACCTGTAAGGGTACTTTTTTTAATTAATTATTCTGAGTATAATTAGCAGAAAAGAGGATAGTAGTAAGGAATGGCAGACACCTCAGATTTTCGCAATGGGATGATCATTAAATACAAGGATGATCTTTTTAAAATCGTTGATTTTTTACATGTAAAGCCCGGAAAGGGCGGTGCGTTCGTCAGGACCACCCTGAAGAATATCTTTACTGGTCAACAAATTGAGAATACCTTTCGTGCCGGAGAAAAGGTCGAGGAAGTACGGATTATTGCGAAACAGATGCAATATCTGTATAATGAAAACGAATTGTATTATTTCATGGATAATGATACGTATGAGCAAATTCCGGTCTCGAAGGGCATATTAGGGGAGAATCTTCGGTTTTTAAAGGAAAACCAGCAGGTTAAGATCCTGTTTAACGACGAAAAACCCATTGATTCAGAAATGCCGATACACGTTGAACTGGAAGTAACTGATACCGACCCCGGACTACGGGGTGACACCGCCACCGGCGGATCGAAGCCTGCAACCGTTGAGACTGGTTATACCGTTCAAGTGCCGTTGTTTATAGATGAAGGGGATATATTGAAGATCGATACCCGCACTGGCGATTACGTTGAACGGGTCAATTCATAGCAAATAAAGGAGTGCATGTGAAGACCCAGGAGATCCGAGAACTGGTGAAGGTTGTTGAACAAAGTGAAATCGATGAACTCGAGGTTTCACGTTGGGGGCATCGGATTCGAATTACCAAGAATAAAAACCATGTTGCCAATAACCAGCCACAGCAGATAACCATCCCGGCACAACATACACAGCAAACCAGTCCAACTTCAACATCAGAGCAGAATGCTCAGCCTGCTGAACCAAAACAGGAAGAGCCAGCTGGACCTGAAGCATTACCTGAACGGGAGAACTTCGAAGAGGTCAAATCACCGATTGTCGGGACTTTTTACAGAGCACCAAGCCCTGAATCCGATCCCTTTGTTGAGGTAGGGGATACGGTCACCCCTGGACAGACCCTGTGCATTGTGGAAGCGATGAAAATTATGAATGAAATTGAATGTGAAACCAGTGGGGTTATCAAAGATATCCTGATGGAGAACTCCCAACCGGTTGAATATAACCAGACACTTTTCCTTATAGAACCGAAATGATCAGCAGCCCACCTCTAGTTCATGTTTAATAAAATATTGATTGCCAATCGGGGTGAAATCGCCCTGAGAATTATCCGCGCGTGCCATGAACTTGGAATAAGTACCGTTGCAGTCTATTCTGAAATAGACGAATTATCCCTGCATGTCCGTTTCGCGGACGAAGCAATTTGTATTGGTCCGGCAGCCAGTAATATGAGTTATATGAATATCCCCCAGATTATCAGCGCAGCAGAAGTCACTAACGCCGACGCTATTCATCCCGGATACGGGTTTCTTGCTGAAAATAGTCATTTTGCCGATGTCTGCGAGGACCATGATATTGTATTTATCGGGCCATCGGCTGAAGTGATGTCACAGATGGGCGACAAGTCGGTAGCCAAGGAAACCATGATGAAGGCCAATGTCCCGGTGATTCCGGGGAGTGAAGGCAAAGTAGCCACAGCGGACGAGGCCAGAAAGATTGCCGGCGATATTGGACTGCCAGTGATTATAAAGGCTGCTGCTGGTGGCGGTGGCCGGGGCATGCGTGTTGTGAAAGAAATGGAGGACCTGGAAAATTATTTTGCCATGGCCCGGGCCGAGTCGCAATCTGCTTTCAACAGCCCAGATCTGTATATAGAAAAATTTATTGAACAACCACGGCACGTGGAAGTTCAGCTGCTTGGTGATTCCTATGGGGAGGTTGTGGCACTGGGTGAACGGGAATGTTCGATCCAGCGTCGGCACCAAAAATTAATTGAGGAATCCCCATCGCCAGCCGTAGATGAAGCACTCCGTGCGAAAATGTGCGACGCAGCTATCCGTGGGGCGCAGGAGGTTGGATACGAGAGTGCAGGGACGATTGAATTTTTACTTGATGCGGATAAAAATTTCTACTTTATGGAAATGAATACAAGGATTCAGGTTGAGCATCCGGTTACGGAAATGGTCGTTGGTATCGATTTAATCAAAGAGCAAGTCCGTATTGCTGCAGGGGAAAAGGTGGCTTCCTGGATGAAGGACTTCAAATTACGCGGTCATTCCATCGAATGCCGTATTAATGCGGAGGATCCCGAACACGGCTTCCGCCCGTCTCCCGGAGATATTACCAGTTTCCATATGCCGGGTGGTATGGGAATGCGAGTGGATACGCATGCCTATGCAGGCTATACCATCCCACCAACCTACGATTCGATGATTGGAAAGATAATTTCGCACGGGCGGGATCGATTGGAGGCTATCGATCGCATGCAACGTGCTCTGGAGGAGACGGTGATCGAAGGTGTGAAAACGACCATCCCGTTTCAGCAGCAGGTGCTGGCAGATGAACGATTTATCAGCGGGAATATTGACACAAAATTTTTGGAAAATTTCACCTTTAATCCTGATGGGCAATAACTTGTAGAACAATCGGTTCAAGAAGAAAGGATTTATGATGGAATACCCGGATAATTTACTGTATACCGAAGAGCACGAGTGGGCAGATTACGATAAGGGCGCAGGAACCGTTACTATCGGCATTACGGACTTTGCGCAATCCGAATTAGGTGACATTGTTTTCCTTGAACTCCCTGATGAAGGTGATGAAATTACAGCAGGAGATGTACTCGGGACCATTGAAGCAGTGAAAACCGTCGCCGATATTTATGCTCCGGTCTCCGGTACTGTGACTGCAGTGAATGAATCTCTGGAGGATTCGCCCGAATTGGTGAACGACGACCCCTTTAAAACCGGCTGGATCGTGAAACTCTCACCTGCTGATCCGGATGAGCTGGAAAGTCTCCTGTCCCTGGCCGAGTATAAAAAACTCATCGAATAGTATGGTATAGGTGCCTCGTATGCAATACGTCGGAAATACGCCAGCTGAACAACAGGAAATGCTGGAAGCAATAGGCGTTTCCACCTTTGAAGAGCTACTGGAAGCCATTCCGGAAAAATTAAGAGTGAAGGGGTTGCTGGATCTGCCTGAACCGGTCTCAGAAATCGAGATGCGCGCTCTGGCTGCGGCGTTAAATAAAAACAACCGCTCGACAGCGGATACCATTTACTTCCTGGGAGGTGGTGCTTATGACCACTATATCCCGACGATCGTCGATTTTCTTATCTTCCGGTCAGAATTTTATACGGCTTATACCCCTTACCAGCCGGAAGTAAGCCAGGGCACATTGCAGGCGATGTACGAATATCAGTCCATGGTCTGCGAATTAACAGGAATGGATGTCTCAAATGCTTCACTTTATGACGGGGGTTCCGGACTTGGGGAAGCAGCTCTTATGGCCGTCCGGGTCTCCAATAAGGATTCCATCTTGGTCTCTGAGACGGTGAATCCGCACTACCGGGAAATTATTGAAACGTATTGCTCCGGCCAGGATATCTCGGTTAAAACTGTTCCCATGCACAATGGAAGAACAGATCGTGAGGCGCTTGGAGATATGCTTTCCAGTGAAGTGGGGGGCGTTATCATCCAGTCACCAAATTATTTCGGTCAAATTGAAGCGATGCGGGAAATCGGGGACCAGGTGCGGGATAAAGCTCCCAAGGCGTTGTACGTTGTTTCGACTAACCCGATTGCACTCGGGATACTAAAACCTCCTGCGGAAGTAGATGCAGATATTGTAGTGGCAGAAGGCCAGGGATTGGGGAACCATCAGAGTTTTGGTGGTCCGTACCTCGGTGTCTTTGCTTTAAAGGAAAAATATGTGCGGAAAATGCCGGGACGGCTGGTGGGGGCAACGGTCGATCAGGAAGGTGAACGCGGATTCGTGCTTGTGCTCAAAACCAGGGAGCAGGATATTCGCCGCGAGCGGGCGACTTCAAATATCTGCACGAACCAGGGGTTAAACGCTCTCGCTGCAACTGTGTATATGAGCAGTCTTGGGAAACAGGGAATTCGACAGGTTGCCAATCTCAATACGCAGAAAGCCCACTATCTGGCGGGGAAGATCATCGAGGTGAATGGAGTAGAAGTCGCATTTCCGAATCCATTTTATAACGAATTTGTTGTGAATCTGCCTGTCCCGTCGCACGAAGTCATCACCGCAATGCTTGAGAAAAATTTCTTCGCAGGTATTGATCTCGGGAAAAAATTTGCCGGCTTTGACAATAAATTACTGATTGCTGTAACCGAGAAACGCTCAAGGGGTGAACTTGATACCTATATTTCGGCACTGCAGAATGTCCTCGAGAATAAATTTAATCCGGAGCCGGTTTAACTGGGAGACGGATGACCCTTGATTTACGATGACCTCCTTCAAATTGTAGCATCACGGGGCGCCGGATATTTTGTCTTGATCGATCCGGATGCAAAGGAGCCGGATGAACTCAAGGCATTCACAAAAAAAATTTCCAGCTCAGGGGCAGACGCAATTTTAGTGGGCGGCAGTCTCCTGATTCATGCGCAGTATGATGAAAAGATCCGGTTAATTAAAACACATGCTTCAATTCCTGTGATTCTGTTTCCAGGGTCACTAAAACAAGTCAGCAGGCATGCAGACGCTCTGCTTTTTCTCTCCCTCATCAGCGGGCGAAACCCGAATTATCTGATTAATGATCAGGTATTGGCGGCTCCGATGGTTCGTAAATTAGGCCTGGAGCCCATTTCCACCGGATATATGCTTATGGAATCCGGCAGAACGACCACGGCACAATTTATGAGTAATACTCAACCGATCCCGGTGGACAAGCCGGATATTGCCGTAGCGCACGCCTTGGCAGCACAATATATGGGAATGAAGACCGTTTATCTCGAAGCCGGGAGTGGAGCGACCCACCCCGTCCCGACTGAGGTAATCAACGGTGTCCATTCCTATGCGGATATTAAAATTATTGTCGGTGGTGGTATCAGGAAACCGGAGGAAGCCCGGGAGCGGGTAGAGGCGGGAGCGTCGTTTATCGTGACGGGAAACGTGCTGGAAAAGGACGACAATGAACACCTCATCAGCGAATTCGCAGATGCCGTTCACATAAATGGATAAACAATGCAGGTGAATATGAAGCGAAATAAATCAGACTGGCAGGCTGCAATTATCCGGAATCATCTTTCACAGAGTGCAGCGGTGAAGCAGGATGTCATGGAAAAATGCCAATCCGATATTCAGTCAGCAGGGGACGTCCTGGTAGGGGCCTTTCAGGCTGGGGGGAAACTGCTGCTGTGTGGTAACGGGGGGAGTGCGGCTGACTCACAGCATATTGCTACCGAACTTGTGGTCAGGATGGGGCAGGAACGGCCTGGAATCCAGGCAATAGCGCTGACGACGGATACTTCTCTGATGACTGCTATGACCAATGACTACTCATTTGATCGGGTCTTTTCTCGCCAAATTGAAACGCTTGGACAGCCAAACGATGTGGTACTGGGTATTAGTACAAGTGGAAACTCCCCGAATGTGATCTCTGCTGCGAAAACCGCACGGGACAAAGGCATGAAAGTTATCGTGTTCACCGGGAAGACCGGCGGGGCATTGAAAGACCTAAGTGACGTGGTGATTCAGGTTCCCTCTGACGATACCCAGCATATTCAGGAGGCGCATATCACCATCGGCCATATACTCTGTGCCATCATTGAACAATCACTGTATCCTGAGTATTTTGAATAAGTCATTCCACCGGATTTATCCTGCCTGGTTACAACACCTCAGAACCTTCTTAACCTCATTAAGGATAGAACGAAACCTCTCTAAAAACACCATCGATGCGTACGAGCATGATCTCCGGAGATATCTGACGTTTCTCAGTGACCAGGATATCCGAGATCCACAGGAGGTGACACCTGATACCATCAGGATTTTTGTCCGGGAAATCCAGTCTTATAATTTGGCTGCTTCCACTATTGCGCGAAATTTTTCCTCCATTCGCATGTTTCACAGATTTTTGTTGGGTGAGGACGTGGTGGAAAAGGACCCCACTGCTGTGCTTGAGGCACCGAAATCCCCCAAGAAATTACCGGATGTCCTGGATTACGAAGAAATCCGTCGGATTTTGGAAAGTATTATCCCGGAAGATGCCTATAAACTCCGCGACCGGGCAATGTTTGAACTTTTATATGCCTGTGGGCTTCGGGTCTCCGAGTTGCTGAACCTCACCCAAAAAGAAATCTATGAAGATCAGGGCATTATTCGCATCCTAGGAAAGGGGGAGAAGGAGCGTATTGTTCCTGTGGGGGAAACGGCGTTATACTGGGTGCGCAGATATCAACAAGATGGCCGTCCGAATTTTGTGGTGGCCGGCAGGACCGGTGATACGGTCTTTCTGAACAATCGTGGACGCGGAATGAGTCGGATGGGTGTGTGGAAAAAACTTCAGGAATATGTGGAAGCTGCCGGAATTGACAAAAAGGTGACTCCCCATACGTTTCGTCATTCGTTCGCCACCCATTTACTGGAGGGGGGGGCCGATTTACGGGCCGTCCAGGAAATGCTCGGTCATACAGATATATCCACGACCCAGATTTATACGCATTTGGATCGGAGTTATCTCCAGGAAGTGCACCGGACATTTCATCCCCGGTGGTCGCGTTCGGATTGAACTCCATCGGATTTAGTAATTTTTTTCAGATAGCGTCGCCGATCGCTTTTAGCGTCGGTGACGCTGGTCTCTGTCTCGAGCACTGGGATTGGCACAATCCCCACAGTTGGGCTTCCCCGTTCTGGTCATTATATTTTGAATAAATGCGAAGACTAGCAGTATGATGAACACACATTTGAAACTGAAAAGCAGGATAATATGAATATTGGTTTGATGTTAGTACTGGCGCCGCCGATCTTATTCGCACTGGCGTTCCACGAATATAGCCACGGATGGGTGGCAAATAAGTTGGGAGATCCCACAGCCAAACACGCCGGGCGATTGACGCTCAATCCCATTTCCCATCTGGATCCCATCGGGACGATTATGTTGTTTATTGTCCATTTCGGATGGGCAAAGCCGGTGCCCGTAAATCCCATTAATCTCGAGAATCCAAAAAAAGATATGCTGTGGGTTTCTCTGGCAGGACCGGGATCGAATATGATTTTAGCACTCGGGTTCGGGTTGCTGGTGCGGTTATTTGGGACACCCCAGCTCACAGTCACCGGGTCTTCGGGTATCTATGAGCTGTTCCAGGTGATGCTGGTTTATGGGGTGATCATCAATCTTGCGTTGGCAATTTTTAACCTGCTCCCGATTCCGCCGCTTGATGGGTCCAAGGTTTTACATGCGTTTGTCCCTGACGAGTACGAACGTCAGTATCAGCAGTTTCAGCAGTACGGTCCATTTGTGCTTATCGGGCTGGTCATATTTGGCATGTACGGGAATTTTTCGATCTTCGGTGCGATACTTATGCCGTTCATTCGGATATTCAGCCAATTATTTGCGGGAGTGGATCTCAGCGCAGGATTTTAATATGCTGTTCAGCAGAAAAAAACTGACGAAGAAAATTGAAATCTCCCGGGATGAAGAGCGCCGGGAGGAAGAGGAGGAGCGACGGGAACGGATAAAATTTCACAGTGTGCGAATGAAACGCAAGACTGGGAAAAAATCCATGTTATGGTTACTCCTGTTGCTGATCGTCGTAGGTAGCCTTTTCTGGTATCTTATACATATTTAGTCTGTCGAAAGAAACCGGAATTTTTTCTTTTTGGATTCCTTTCAAGGATTCGCCAATTATACCCCTTCTGGTTTCATAAAATAATTCACAAGTGTAACTATTGGAGGGACTCACGATGGGAACCCGCTGGATCTTCTTACTGTGGGATCGTCTCTTAAAAAGGGGCATATAACCCATTTGACTTTCGTGGTAACCGGGAGGGAGCCAGAACACAAATTCATCTGCACGAACCGGAGATAAAACCGGGCGAACAACTCATCATTTTCATTGACATTCGAGCTTGATAATCATAAAATTAATTAAGATACTAAAGTCTGATTATGACGGTAATATTCTCAAAAAAGTGTGAGTACGGATTGCAAGGAACCTTGTACCTGGCAGTTAACCAGGATAAAGGACCGATATCTTCCGATGAAATTGCCGCGGTATTACATATTCCCAAGGAATTTGTCTCCAAGATCCTGCAAAGTTTGACAAAACATGGAATTATCGGTTCGAAAAAGGGGAAGGCCGGCGGGTTTTTTCTGAACAAACCGGCAAATCAGATAAAACTTATTGACATCGTAGAAGCCATTGATGGTCTGGATATCTTTGAGAAGTGCGTCCTCGGATTTCCGGAATGTTCACCGGATCATCCGTGTCCTGTTCACGAGAAATGGGGGGCTTTGCGCACAGAGGCCTTTGAAATGCTTGATTCCGAGACAATTGACGAACTCACGGAACAAACAATTTCGAAGATAAAAAGTCTCTGACTTTTTTTATCGATTAATGGGATAAATATGTCTGAAATAAAAAAGCCGCCAGCACAGCGGGAAAAGAAACGAAAAGTTCGGAAGAAAAAACAGGTCGTCCGGAACAAAGGAAAACCGATCCAAAAGTATCGTTTTGCTGTCCAATCCGCATTTATAATGTTGTCGGTCGCTATAGGGGGCAGATTTTTTTTCTTTATCCGGTACCTTGAGTCCAGTGGGGCAACGGAGTTTGTCAGCCGGCCGCCTGGTGCCGATGGATATCTCCCTATTAGCTCCATGATGAGTTTTTACCTGTTCCTCAAGGAAGGGATTATTCACAATGCCCACCCGGCCGGATTGTTTATTTTTCTGGCTATCGTGCTTGTCTCATTGGTTTTCGGCAAGGCATTTTGTAGCTGGATGTGTCCGATAGGGACCTTGTCGGAATATCTTGGCAAAATAGGTGAAAGATTATTCGGCAAAATCAAATTACCAAAATTTTTAGATTACCCGTTGCGGAGTCTGAAATATCTGCTCATGGGATTTTTCGTTTATTCTATATTTTTCCTGATGAGTGATGTGGCATTAAGGGCGTTTCTTGATAGCCCATATAATCAGGTTGCAGACATCAAGATGTATTATTTCTTCGCTGATATTTCCAAAACGGCCCTGATAGTGATAGCCATTCTTTTTTTCGGTTCAATTTTCATACGGAACTTCTGGTGCCGGTATTTATGCCCGTATGGCGCATTACTCGGTCTCACAGGATTATTAAGTCCGCATAAAATTCAGCGGAACGAAAAGAGCTGTATCGACTGTGAAAAGTGTGCGATTGCGTGCCCCTCCTTTATTAAGGTGGATAAAGTGAAAACGGTTTGGTCCGACGAATGCTCATCCTGCCTCAGTTGTGTTGACGTATGTCCTGTGGCGGATACCCTGGAGGTAAAATCTCTGCTCAACAAGAAAAAATTCCCGAAAAAACGGATAGCCATCGCCATTGTTGGGATATTTATGTTGGTCACCGGGTTTGGGATGGTTACCGGCCACTGGCAAAATGATATATCCAGGGAAGAATATCTTCAGCATTATAAGCAAATGGAAAGTTACGGGCATCCTACGAGTACATCTGATGTGAAGGAGTTTAACAAGCAAGCTAAGTAAATCAAGCCTTGGAAAAGTCACGCCGCGCTCGTCGCTCTTGGAGGAGTCTCTGTTGAAGAAGAGTGGCTTCACTTCATTTTACGGTATCCCGCATGATATCATGGATCTTTTCACGTATTTCCCCTGTAAAATTCACCGGTAATCCTTAATTTTTCTGTAGACAGAAAGGGGCGAATAGTGGACAAAAAGCATTGGACAATTCTCGGAGTGGTGGTTCTTGTTACGGTGTCGGGATGCGCAGTGTTTGCACCACCGGATAAAATGTGGCCGGATATCCCGGTAAGCGAGGTGAGTGACCGGTATCCTATGCCTCCGAAGGCAGAATATCTCAAGTTTAAACAGGAACATTTATCCCGGGTCCATCGACTGGATTCGATCTTCACCATTGCAGGCATTATTTATCCGGTCGAACGGCTACTGCAACAGGGTAGCGACTGGCAAGACTTGAATTTGCCACCGTACGCGCTGCCACCGGATTCGATGTGGGGGAATATGATTCCGACGTTAAAATTATTGCAGGAGGAGATCGAACCGCTCATAGGTGAGGTTATTATCGTGTCAGGATATCGAACACCAGAATATAATGAACCGGCAGGCGGCGCCTCACGCAGCAGGCATTTGTTCTTTGATGCGGTTGATGTTGCACCGGTCACCAATATCCCGGAGCGCATTTTGAAAAAGCGGTTGCGGGAGTTTTATTATGAGCATGGCGAGGAATACAACCTTGGCCTCGGTTTGTACGACCACAAACGTTTTCATGTGGATACCTGGAAGTACCGGAACTGGGGTGACTGGCCGGATGAGGAATGATTTTTTAAAAATGAGCACGCAGATGACACTGAAAAAACGGATAGCCACAGATTGAAAGTAATAACCTCCGAAGTGAATAAAGATTGGATGAATTTACTCCTTTCAACAAATGACAGGAGGAACCAATGGTTAAAACGGCATACCAAAATGTAGTCATCGAACTCATCCGTGGTGATATTGCGAACCAACCTGACTGCGACGCGGTAGTGAATGCCGCCAACGCGGAATTGCGTATTGGTGGCGGTGTAGCCGGTGCCATTCATCGGGCTGCCGGACCTGAACTGGAAAAAGAAACCCGTCCGCTGGCTCCAATTAAACCGGGAGAAGCGGTTATGACCGGCGGATATAATCTACCGAATCAACATATTATTCATTGTCTGGGTCCGGTCTACGGCAGAGATAAACCATCGGACAGGCTCCTGGCCGATTGCTACAAAAATGCCCTTCGGCTCGCCGAAGAGAACAAGCTGGAAACCGTTGGATTCCCTGCGATTTCGACCGGGGCTTTCGGCTATCCCATGGAAGACGCTGCCAGGGTAGCAATGGCTTCGATTAAGGAAGAGATCCCGAAACTGGAGTACGTCACAACAATCCGATTCGTCTTGTGGGGTGAAGATGCCATGAAGATCCATGAAAAAGTGTTAAGCGCCGTCTTTCCAGCCTGATATCGGCACTATGCTGGAATTCCTGAACGTCTTTTTCATCGTCTTTCATACCGGATTTACCCTGTTCAATCTTTTCGGATGGATCTGGAAAAAGACAAGACTAGCTAATCTGATCACATTAAGCCTTACGGCATTTTCCTGGAGTGTCCTCGGTATATGGTACGGATTTGGTTATTGCCCCTGTACCGACTGGCACTGGCAGGTTCGGTGGGAGCTCGGGTTACGTGACATGCCACATTCCTATCTCACATTCTTAATCAGGGAACTGACCGGTCTACAATTAAACCCCCAGCTGGTAGATATTACAGCGCTTGTAATATTTGGTGCTGTCTTCATTCTTTCCATTGTATTAAATATCAGGGATTACCGTAAGCGAAAGGAGAATTGAAAAATGAACTCCAAACCTAATCGCGTGTTAATGGTAGCAATTGTATTCCTGATTGTTATGACTTTTTTTTCCGGGGGACTCCGGGCAGAGAGGACACCAGAGGATAATCCGGATAACGATTATCTGGAAATGAGCGTGCTTTATCAACAGCAGGCGTCAGAATACCGGGCCTTATGCTATCAGGCATATAATTTCGCCGAATACCGGCTCCGGAGCATCCTGACGAAGACTTCGTCGCCTGAATCACTGGCGGTGATCGTCGATATCGATGAAACAGTGTTGGACAACAGTCCGTACGAAGCGGAACTCATACTGGAAAATATCGATTATCCCGAACGCTGGACAGAATGGATAGAAAAAGCAACTGCACGGCCAGTGCCGGGCTCTCTGGAATTCTTACGATTCGCCGATTCCAGTAGTGTCCGGGTGTTTTACGTGTCAAACCGCCGGGACCAGACAAGGGAATCAACCATGAAAAACCTTGAAGCGGTTGGTTTTCCGCAGGTCCGTAAGGAACACATGTACCTTCGCACCGATGAATCAAGCAAGGAATACCGCAGACATCGAATCGATCGCCACTATAATATTGCGATGCTTATCGGGGATAATCTGAACGATTTTTCCGAAGTTTTTGAAGGTCGCTTAAACCAGGATCGAAACACAGCGGTCGATTTGCTGCAGGAGTATTTTGGCGAACGGTTTATTGTTCTACCGAATGCGATGTATGGTGAATGGGAAGGCGCCGTTTATGGATACGACTGGTCAATGACAGATGCGCAAAAAGACAGCGTCCGGAAGGAGACACTCCGCGGATTTTAGACAAAATATAGTCCACGAATGAACACCGATGTCCGCAGATTCTACAGATTGACAGGCTGAGAAAAAAAGGTATAGCGTATATGGAAAAAGGGGTCAGTTGGGTCCTTCCAGCGTCAATTTATAAGTTTAAAGGCATCTCTTGAAGAGCCGGGTAGACACAAAGAAAATACTGGTATAACACAAAATTTTTTAAACTCGAAACTTAATACCTGAACACTGCCTTTAACAATAACACCCTAACACGGTAACACTATAACACTGTATTTATACAAACAGCGCAAGAACTGCAAACACATCAATCACCAGGAGCATCGGAGTTAACTCCTCGGTTTTCCCCAGTGCGAATTTAATCGCTGTCCAGCTCAGGAAACCCCAGATGATACCTTGGGTTATGGAATAGGTGAGCGGGATTAATGCGAGGGAGAAAAAGGCCGGAATGGCATCATCGAATTGTCGCCAGTTGATCTGCTGGACGGGTCTCATCATAAATACCCCGACGAGCACAAGGGCGGGCGCTGTAGCGATCGAAGGTACAATAGAAAGCAGTGGGGACAGGAAAATAAACGGCAGGAACAGTAGTCCCGTGACCACGGAGGTTAATCCGGTTCGACCACCTTCTTCAATACCGGTCGCCGATTCGATATACGCAGTGGCGGCACTCGTTCCAACCAGCCCGGACACGGTTGTGGCGACAGCATCGGTGACCAGTGATTGTTTGATATGCTGAGGTTCACCATTTTCATCCAGTAATTTTGCTGCTTCAGCAACCCCGACAAAGGTGGATAAACTGTCAAACAGGTCCGTAAATAGCATGGCGAAAACTACCGGCCAGACCGCTAACTGAAGAGACCCCAGCCAGTCCATTTGCGCTATCAGCGAAAAATCCGGTAGCGCGAACAAACCCTTCCAGGTTACCAGAGTGGCAAGGCCATGATTTATTACCGAGGCATCACCGTACCACCGTCCAATGGGAACCGAAATCAGGGTTGTCAGGGCAATGCCGATAATCATAGCGGCTTTAACATTGCGGGCAACCAGCACAGAAGTGAGAAAGAGCCCCACTGCGAAGGTAACGGCCACAGCATTTAACGGCCCCAGTCCGATGACGGTTGCCTCATTGGATGTCACGAAGCCCGCATTCACAAACCCGATGAGTGTGATGAACAGGCCAATCCCGGCAGCCACCCCGTAGCGGATCTGTTTTGGAATCGCTTTTACGATGTATGTCCGGACATTAAAAACGGACAACAGGAGAAAGATAATACCGGACCAGAAAACTGCACCCAGGGCAGTCTCCCAGGGGATGCCCATCCCAATGACAACCGAATAGGTAAAATACCCATTGAGGCCCATCCCGGGGGCCAAAACAATCGGGTTCTTTGCGTAAATACCCATCATAATACTGCTGAAAGCGCTGACGAGTATCGTTGCCGTTAATACCCCGTTAAAAGGCATCCCGGCATCGCTGAGAATCGCCGGATTGACGACGATGATATACATAGTGGCGAGAAAGGTTGTAAGCCCGGCAATTACCTCTGTTCTGACCGTTGTCCCGTGTTCCTTAAGTCGAAATAGTTGTTCCATAATTGACCCTGGGAGTTAGGTTAAAATTGCCATTTAAAACCAAGTGTGGGCATGGCCTGGATATCCTCCGTTCCGGGGATGAAGTTCAGACTGACTTCGATTTCACTCCCTACCGACAAGTGTGTTCCGAAATTGTACCAGATCTGTGGTTCGGCCATAAAGGCCACCTTTTTTTTCGAAGTATCAGTCTTATCACGGGACCAGATATCGATATAACCTGTAAAGGTAACCTTTGTATCAAAAAACGACTCGTACCAGACAGTAGTGAATTGGACGTCCGGTGCCTCAGAATCAAATGCGGTTCGGTAGAGAATGTCCGTATTCAGTATCATTTGTCCAATTTGAACCGGGTAACTGATTCCGAAAAGCCAAATAGGACCCAACGGAAAGCCCTGGACAGTCCCGTCATTATATTGGACTGTGGCAGATAAATCCTTGGAAAAGGGAAGTGAGATGTACCGGGCGATTTCCAGATAGGAGAGGGACATGCTCCGGTGCGTATCGACGTGTTCCCGGGCATAATCCATGTCGATAAACCAGAACGTGGCCCCGTATTCGTCCGGGACGAACATTTCAAAGGTGGTTGTCACGAATTTCCGGTCCTCTCCGAAATCATAGTGAAATTGAAAATTCTGGGCGGGTAACCGGTTTGCTGCCAGAAGGAATATCGCGCTAATTATTAGATATCGCTTCATATACTGGTATTTCCCTTGTTGAGTAAAAGAAGACGTTGTCTAATTTTATCAGTTGACATTGAGGTTTGTATTCCGCAGAAAAGGAAGCAGATTGGTCCATTCTCCGAATTCAGAAAGCTAGTAAAATATAGTTAAAATATATTCAAATGTCTGGTGATATAAAACCGTTTGGGGCCGTTCCAAGTATGCCCACTAATGATAGGAGTTGCCATTTGGGAATAATATTTTCATACCAGCTGATTTTTTATTCAGATCTTATTCATGATGAATTACATTTAGACCATTCGTTGGCGCACGGAATTTATATATAGGTATACATTGCGGATTGAAACAGGAGGGAGAGTCTTGACTACTTCAGATGATCGGGTGGTAAGATACGGACCATATCCTGAGCTCTCATTGCCGGCAGTGTTGGTTGGCTACGTGCTCGGAGCGCTTATTGCATTGAGTATCGGTTACGCCAGTCTGATACTGGGATTTTCTATCGAGGGTTCCGAGCTGGCTGCGATTCTGGGGTTTGGAATACTCAGAGGCATTATGCGGCGCAACAGTATCGTTGAAAACAATATTAACCAGACCATCGCCAGTGGGGTGAATGGAGCATCCGCCGGCATGATGTTCTCAGTGCCGGCGTTATTTATTCTCGGGTATACGGATTTTAACCCATACCTGTTAGTACTTGCCTGTATTGCAGGGGGATTCCTGGGTATCGCGTTTATCATTCCCCTCCGGAAGCAGATGATCGATTATAACCGCCTGGCATATCCTGGTGGTATTGCCGTGGCAACCATCCTGAAATCACCGGGAGCCGGCATCCATAAAGCGATGCTGCTCATCGGCGGGGCCGTATTAAGCGGGATCGTGCATTTTATCAGCAATTATACAGGCTTCGGAAACTTGCCGCTGGGAGAATGGCTTGGTATGCCGTCGTACATGAACGGCGTCTGGTATATCTCGCTCCTGACTATCGGGGTTGGTTTCCTCGCGGGAAAGGGTGGCGTATATTTCATCATTGGCGGATACGTCTGCTACTGGATTTTATCGCCGATCCTTTCAGCCCAGGGAATGTTGCCCGATGCGGTCGCTCTGGCGTCCGCCGGTGAGAGCATGCCGGGATACCTCCGCGAAATGCTCTTTAAACCGGTGGGAATAGGCATGCTCATCGGTGGGGCTTTGGCCGGGATTATTCTGGCATTTCCGCTCATAGTCAGCGCAATCAAGAGCATGCAATCTGCGTCGAAAACCAAGTCCGAGCTGTCTAAGGATGAACTCCCCATAAAATTACTCTATGTAGGAATTGTGGGAGCCTTTATCGTTCTGTTTATTATTGCCAGGATCTCCACCGAGCACATGGGGTGGATCCGCGGAGGCGCTATGGCATTGCTCGGCACGGTGTGGATCTGGATGGCCGGGGTCATACTAGCCGAATGCATTGGCCGAACAAACTGGTCACCGCTGAGCGGTATGACGCTTATCGGCATTACGGTTCTTATTTTTATCGCTAGCGGGATGGGCGACCGGGAAACAGTCATCGCATCTATGATGGTCGGGGCTGCCATGTGCGTGGCGATGGCACAGGCCACCGATATGATGATGGATCTCAAAACCGGTTACCTGGTCGGGGCAACTCCAAAAATGCAGCAAATTGGACAGTATCTGGGTATTTGGCTCGGGCCGATTCTCATTATGGGATTAATATTTGTTTTGCACCGGGCATACGGCATGGGCTCAGAGCGACTGCCCGCACCACAGGGTCAGGCGCTTGCCAGCATGATCAGCGGTATCCTCGGTGGCGAGGTTCCCGTGGAAAAATACATCGCAGGTGCTGGTCTGGGAGCTATTCTGAGCGCCAGCGGGATCGGTGGACTCGGGATACTCGTGGGCCTCGGCTTTTACTTGCCGTTCAACATTGTACTTACCTATACCATCGGAACAGTACTCCGGATTGTTGTCGATTGGAAAAAAGGGCATAAATACAGTCATGATGTTGGTATTCCGATCGCCGCAGGATTCATCGTGGGTGAAGCTTTGGTTGGAGTTGGATTTGCACTCTATTATGTCATAACCGGCGCTGTGGGAGGGTAGAGACTATGAAACGACTTGGATTAATACTGATTGCCGTGAGTTTTCTTGCCGGTTCCTACATCACCGTTCTCCATGAATGGACTATTAATTGGGGGTACTTTATCCCGGCGTTGATCGTGGGATTGACAGGCGTGGGACTGGTTCAGCTTGGCAAGCGGCAAATCGCCGCCGCCGAAGAAACCGTGGCGGCCAATATCAGGACCCTCAATGAGAGTTTGGGCGAGGTAGTGCGGAATGTTCGGGACCTGAATGCCCGCAAAGCAGGGATTAATGTATATGATCTACATGCAATTATTGATGATACGTTCATCGAGGATTTAAATACGTTTGTCGATGCCAGGGAAAGCATCAGTCACGCCTATTCCCTCCAGGATTACGCGGATATCATGAGCCATTATGCAGCTGGTGAACGGTATCTAAACCGGGTTTGGTCTACGTCTGTTGACGGATACGTGGATGAAGCCCATACCTTTCTCGATAAAGCGGAAAACCAATTTAACCAGGCGTATGAGCGGTTGAAATCCCTGCAAGAATAAATCGGTACGGATTCCTCACTAAAATCTCTCGTGAATTCGTTTTGAGGAAATTGACACGTCGCGTTCACAAAAACTCTCTGCGCCGATGATTTGGAGTGTGGTTTCCGTGACCGACTGATTTGTTCTGGCATGTTAACAGAATTGTCAATGACTTTTATTCAAACGGTTTAAAAACCTCTCACATCTTTTAACTCAGACGGGGAATTCTATGGTAAAACCCTGGCGTACGCTACAGACAGAAAAATTACTTGAAACGGAAATTCTCACAGTGAGGGCGGTTCGGAGACAATCGCAGAAATCAGGGGTTACCGGAAGATTTGTTACTATTGATACCCCGGACTGGGTGAATGTCATCGCGGTGACGGACGCAGGTGAAATTTTGCTCATCAGACAATACCGGCACGGAATAAATGACATGGCTCTTGAAATTCCGGGCGGAGTTGTTGACGCCGGCGAATCACCAGCAGAGACTGCGCAACGGGAACTGTTGGAGGAAACGGGGTACGCTGGTGCTCCGCCTGTTCAACTGGGAATGACTGATGTAAATCCCGCCATTCAGACGAACAAATGCTATACATTTCTCATCCGTCATGCGAAACGAATAGAAGAGTCGTCTCTGGAGAAATACGAAGAGATAGATGTACGAAGCACTCCGGCACAGGAAATACCGGAGTTAATCTCCAGGGGTGAAATTACCCATTCGTTGGTGGTAACCGCTTTTTACTGGTATGACTCGTGGCAACAAAGGATTCGCAGGTAGTTCGCATCGAAATCTCCACAACTTATATTGTCGTTTCAAAAGAGTTTTTCTTACATTTAACGTTATGTTAATCTCCGGAACTTATGCGGATCAGTCTGAGCCTGAGATCTTTCCCAAAAACCAATGCCATGACATAACCCGAAGGAGAAGTGCAGATGCAGCTAGTTGAGTGTGTTCCGAATTTCAGCGAGGGGCGCGACAAAACGGTAATTGATGCCATAGTCAATGAAATTAAATCAACGGATGGGGTGACGTTACTGGACGTTGATCCGGGGGCGGACATGAACCGGACGGTGGTGACCTTTGTCGGGAGTCCTGACGCAATAAAAGAGGGCGCTTTCCGGGGAATTAAGAAGGCCAGTGAGTTAATCGACATGCGAAAGCACAGCGGATCCCATCCGCGTATGGGAACCACGGATGTCTGTCCGTTTGTACCGGTGCGTGATATCACCATGGAAGAGTGCACGGAAATCGCCAAAGATGTCGGGAAGCGGATCGGAGATGAACTAGGCATCCCGGTTTTTCTCTATGAAAACTCAGCCCAGAAACCGGAACGGAAAAACCTGGCGAACATCCGCCGTGGTGAGTATGAAGGTATGGAGAAAAAACTGCAGGACCCCAAATGGCACCCTGATTTTGGTCCGGCTGAATTCAATGTGAAATCGGGGTGTACGGCCATGGGGGCACGCGAATTCCTGATTGCATACAACATTAATTTGAATACTAGGGAAGCCGTTTATGCCACGGATATCGCCTTCGAACTCCGGAAAAAAGGCCGGTCTGTCCGGGAAGGCAATACCGATCCCTATTATTTTAAGGGAACCATCAAGCGACACGATGAGAACAGGTACTTCTGCGGCTCGTGTGATTACAAGTCAGAATCGATTGAGAAAGTTGCGGAACATACTGAAAAAGAGCATGATTACGATTTATACTGGCTGCTCAGAGCTCATGAACATGACCCGACGGATTTAGTCGGCAACTCGGTAAAACGGCCCGGTAAATTCGATCACGTCAAGGCGATCGGCTGGTTCGTGAGGGAATTCGACTGTGCCCAGATTTCCATTAATATGACGAATTATAAGGTCACTGCCTTGCACCAGGTGTATGAAGAGGTGAAAAAGCTGGCAGAACAACGTGGCCTGACCGTCACCGGCAGTGAAATTGTGGGGCTGGTACCGTATCAGGCACTGCTGGACACCGGGGTCTATTATCTGAACCGGCAGGGGAGGTCACCCGGCGTACCGTATGTGGATATTCTCGAAACTGCTATCCAGTCCCTCGGATTACGGGATAAAACAGCGTTCGATATCGAAGAAAAGGTAATCGGTCTCCCGGAGACGGAAAAAGATGCCCTGGTCAAGATGGATACCGACGAATTCGTGCATGAAGTATCCCGGGACTCAGCTGCTCCGGGTGGCGGATCCGTGTCTGCTCTTGCAGGAGCACTGGGTTCGGCTCTGTCATCCATGGTATCGAATTTATCCATTGGAAAACGGGGGACGGAGAAAGTAGAAGAGGACCTGAAACCGGTGGCGAACCGTGCTCAGGAAATCAAGGATGCCCTGTTGGCGAAGGTGGATGAAGATACCGATGCCTTCAATGACTACATGGAGGCGACCAGGATGCCTTCGGGAACGGATGAGGAACGCCAAAAGCGTCACGATGCAATGCAGACGGGTTTGAAAAATGCGATCATGGTTCCGTTTGGAACTGCCGAACTCTGTCTCGAAGCCATCGAATTATGCAAAACCGCCGCAATGAAAGGCAATCCGAATTCCATCACTGATGCCGGCGTTGGTGCGTTAGTTGCATGGGCTGGTGTTCAGGGAGCCGTCTATAATGTCCGGATTAACATGAAAGATATCGAGGACGAGGATTTCATTGCCGAACACAACCAGAAGTGCGAACAATTGTTCGAAGCGGGTAAGCAACTGACCCAGGAGGTTCGCATGCAGGTTAATGATTCATTTATCAAAGATTGAGTTGGGTGCGAAAATTCAGGACAAATTGAATAGATTGTGACCGGATTGTCTGCACCGGAATCTCCTCCTTACGATGGGGGCGAAATCCCATCGTTCAGGGACAGTGGGGGTTGTTTTTAAATGCATAATGCAATTTTTATGATTTTTGAGGGAATAAAAAATAGGGCTGAAAAAGAACATGTCTAAAATCCAGGTATTATCAGACAGTGTCACCAATAAAATCGCTGCCGGAGAAGTGGTACAGCGGCCTGCATCCGCCGTGAAGGAACTCGTGGAAAATTCCATCGATTCGGGGGCGGAGGAGATTACCGTCCATGTGGAAGTCGGGGGCAGAAAACTTCTCCGCGTTACCGACGATGGTCAGGGGATGGATAAGGACGATCTTGTGCTGGCATTTGAGCGTCATGCCACCTCCAAAATCCACGACGAGGAGGATCTGGACGCAATCAGTACGCTGGGATTCCGCGGCGAGGCCCTTGCCAGTATAGCTGCAGTTGCCCGGGTGGAGGCGAAAAGCCGTCCGGAGGAGTCCGATACCGGTCATGTGCTACAAATCCACGGCGGCGAAATCCAGGATGTGACGCCAACCGGGATGAACGTGGGAACACAAATTACGGTAAAAGACCTGTTTTTCAATACCCCGGCGCGGCAGAAGTTCATGAAGGGGCAACGAACAGAATTTCGCCAAATCACCGATACGATGAGACGGTTTGCCCTTGGATATCCGGATGTTCGGTTCGAACTGTTTCACAATGATCGCGAAAATATGGCACTGCCACCGGCGCCCCTGAAGGAGCGCATCAGCAGCATCTTTGGCAAGGGATATCCCGATAACCTCATCGAAATTGATGAGGAATATCGGGGAATTGGCGTCTTTGGTTATATTGGCAATCTGGATCTGGTACGGAAGTCCCGGGGAGAACAGTATTTTTTTCTCAATAACCGGTACATCTCTGATAATCTGCTGAATACCGCCATCTACAAGGGGTACCGTCATATGATTCAGCGCGGAGAATACCCGTTTTTTGTCCTGAACCTCGACCTGGATCCCGGCGAATTCGATGTCAACGTGCATCCGGCTAAAATGGAAGTGAAATTTCAGGATCAATGGCAGGTCTATAATTACCTGAAAAACATAGTCGAGCGAAGTTTTGGAGATGTACTCCATACGGTGAGCCATTTCACCAGAGGACCCGGCGAAGAGGATGAACCTAAAGTGCCCCGGATTACTCAGCAGGACTGGACAGATACTATCCGACCACAGGTAGAACCGCAATTTTCACCAGAATCCCCGGTACCCGAGAAACCAGAGTCTCCTCGGTTTGGCATGGTACCAACGCCGCAAATAGAAGATGACTCTGACCGGCCGGATTTGATTGGCAGGGTCAATCGCTTTACCGAACGCCAGCAGCCGGAAGAGGAATCTGTTGCCGAGAAAGTATGGCAGGTGCATAAATTGTATATAATGTCCCAGATTAAATCCGGTGTAGTCATCATCGATCAGCATGCGGCGCATGAACGGATTTTGTTTGAGGAAGCGATGGAATCCTTCGAAAAGCAAAATATCTCCAGCCAGCAGCTTTTATTTCCCCAGGTTATTGAATTCTCAGCTGATGATTTTGACCTGATGCTGGAACTGTTACCGCATCTGGAAAAAATCGGGTTTGAACTCAAGGAATTCGGGAAGTATACTGTGGTGCTGAACGCGACGCCCAGTGATCTACGGGGCGGAGACGAAGCTAAACTCATTCGTGAAATTATCGATGATTATAAAGAACGACGGGATAAGGATAACCCGACGCATTACAAACTGGCGGCCTCATATTCGTGTAAAGCTGCTATCAAAGCTGGCGACGTCCTGACCGAGGAGGAGATGCGGATCCTGATTCACCGGTTATTTCAATGCGAACATCCCTATCATTGCCCCCATGGTCGCCCGGTGATCGTGAATCTCGGGCTGGAGGAGCTGCATAAGCGGTTTGAACGGCCGACGTAATGTGGTATAGGAAATAAGGTAAAAGATCAGATATGCTCCTGTCGGTGATCGCTTCAAGCGTCGCCGACAGTAATAAAATACTGAAGAATTGATTTTTTAGAATCACTCTTTATGTAATTAATCCGGAATTGTATTGGTTCAATTACGCAAAATCGTTCCTATACTTGTTGGGCCCACTGCAGTAGGGAAAACCTCAGTCAGTATTGTATTGGCTCAGGATCTGAATGCGGAGATAATCTCAGCTGACTCGCGGCAGGTTTATAAGCATATGAATATTGGGACAGCAAAACCGTCCAGCGATGAACTGGATGCCGTACCGCATTATCTGGTAGATATACTTGAATTGGATAAAGTGTACACCGCCGGACAATTCGCTGAAGATGCTCTGAATCTCATTGCTGATATTCGCTCCAGAGACAAGACACCCCTGGTTATCGGCGGTTCGGGATTCTACATTAAGGCGCTGGTGGAGGGGATTTTTGATACCCCGTCACGAGATGATGCGGTCAGGGAATCATTGGAGGCCGAAGCCGAAAAAATTGGCTCCGGCAAACTTTATGAGCGTCTCAGGAAAGTCGATCCGGACTATGCTGCAACCATTCACCCGAATAACATTAAACGGATTATCCGGGCACTGGAAATCTATGAAGTCACCGGAAAACCGGCAACAGAGCATTTTGAGGAGGAGCATCAGGGCATACCCTATCCTTACGTTTTCATTGGTCTGAAACGCCCACGCCGCCAGTTGTACGAACGGATTAACCTTCGGGTTGAGCAGATGATTAAGGATGGCTTAGTTGACGAGGTTCGATCCATACGCGAAATGGGATATACTGGTGAGGAAAATGCCCTGCAAACCGTCGGGTACCAGGAAATATTTAAGTATCTCGATGGTAAAATCTCATTGGAAGAAGCTATAAATGAAATTCAGAAAAACACGCGCCGGTACGCCAAGCGGCAAATGACCTGGTTCCGGAATCAGCATAACGTGACCTGGTTCGATTTGGATGAGTACAAAAGCCGGGATGAAGTAGTCACCGCGTGTAATGAGCACATAACAAAAGAATAGCCCACCCCGGAAGGAGCGCCTTCCGGCGCGGTATCTGCGTGCTATGAGTTTTTCTGAAAAATTCGCTGGAAACCGCTGGAAAAGTTTGTATATTTTTCACTGATAATTTGAACCCTTTAATCCTGTCCGGCGAGAAGGAAAGGGACTGTGAGTCGCAAAATCCGATACCTAACAGAGCAGAAGAGCGCCAAGACGGATGGCGTAACTCTTAATACTTTCGACATTTTGAGCCTTTCCTTTTTGGGAAAGGCTTTTTTTATACCCTCCGGTCCCGCGGGGAAGTTTCTAATTCAAAACCCATGAGGTGTGTATGACAAAGCAACCAAAATCTACACTTATTAATGAGGAGGGGATCAAACGGACCCTCCGTCGTCTGGCGCATGAAATACTGGAAAATATTGAGAATTTGGATAATCTGGGGATCATCGGTATAAGAGACCGGGGGGATTATCTTGCAAAACGCCTGGCTAAGACAATCCATTCGGTTGAAGGGGTTGAGGTCCCGATTGGGTTCCTGGATATCACATTCTACCGGGATGATTTTCGAACGAAGCTCAGCCAGCCCTCGGTGATGTCCACAGAAATTCCATTTGATCTGGAAGATATCGACCTGATTCTTGTCGATGATGTTCTCTACACCGGCAGGACGATTCGTGCTGCAATGGATGCCATCATGGATTACGGCCGACCTGCCAGTATCCAGCTGGCCGTATTAGTCGATCGCGGGCACCGGGAATTACCGATTCGACCGGATTATGTCGGAAAAAATATTCCAACCTCGAAAGCCGAGCAGGTACGGGTCCATTTGAATGAAGTTGATGGTGAGGAGGGCGTGTACCTCTATGAGAAGGAGGGATCGGAATGAGCGCACTTTCGCAAAAACACATGCTGGGACTGGAGTTTACGCCCAAGTCTGATATTAATCTTATTCTAGAGACCGCCTTCAGCTTCCGGGAAGTGCTGGACCGCCCCGTGAAAAAAGTCCCGACACTTCAGGGGAAGACCCTGGTCAACCTGTTCTTCGAACCATCAACCCGCACTAGGCTGTCCTTCGAACTTGCTGAAAAGCGGCTGAGCGCGGATACGATTAATTTTTCCGCAAGTGCAAGTAGCCTTTCCAAGGGAGAAACGTTGCGGGATACCATACAGAATATCGAAGCGATGAAAATGGACCTAGTCATTATCCGGCACAACACCCCGGGTTCTGCCTACCAGTTGTCTCAATATGTGGATGCCGTTGTAATTAACGCCGGTGACGGCACGCATGAACACCCGACACAGGCACTTCTGGATATGATGTCCATTAAGGAGAAGTTCGGCCATATTGATGGTTTGAAGGTGGGTATTATAGGGGATATTGCACACAGCCGGGTGGCACTTTCCAATATTTTCGGTCTCCGGACGATGGGGGCAGAGGTGACGATATGCGGTCCACCGACGTTTATTCCGCCGTTTGCCGAGGAGTTGGGGGTAAATGTCTCGTACCATTTAGATGAAGTCATACAGGAAATGGATGTGATAAATGTGCTCCGGATTCAGCAGGAACGGATGGAAGCGGCACTTATTCCCTCATTGCGGGAATACAGGGCACTGTATGGAATTACCCTGGACCGGCTTGAAACACTGGACCATGAACTGACCATTATGCATCCCGGACCGTTGAACAGAGGCGTGGAAATTGACAGTGAGGTAGCTGACAGCGATCATTCGATAATTTTGCACCAGGTGCTGAATGGCGTGGCGGTTCGTATGTCACTCCTCTATCTGTTGCTCGGCGGGAAGGAATCCAAAGGAGGCGCAAATGCTTAACACGAAAAAACTGACCGGGAAATTACTGTTACAGGGTGGGCAAGCCTATCTTCCTGAGAAAAATTCGATCGTGAAACGGGATGTGTTCATCGAGGACGGTCTCCTGAAAGGGATGGAAAAATCAATCGAGGTCTCGGATGATATGCAGGTTATCGATTGCAGCGGGAAGGTGATTACTCCGGGATTTACCGATATCCATGTCCATTTTCGCGAGCCGGGACAGGAGTACAAGGAGACCCTGAAATCGGGAAGTGAGGCCGCAATCGCAGGTGGATTTACTACCGTCTGCTGTATGCCCAACACTGAACCGGCCATTGATACCCAGGAAAGTGTCCGGTTTATCCGGCAGCGCCAGGAAGAGCTTCTTGTGGATATTTATCCGGTGGCAGCAGCAACGAAACGCCGTGAAGGTAGAGAGCTGACGGAATACGGGGAAATCGCAGCGGCCGGCGCAGTGGGGTTTACCGATGATGGTTCACCTATAATAGACAGCGGGGTGATGCGGAGAGCACTTGAGTATGCCAAGATCGTCGATAAGCCTGTCATGCAGCATGCCGAGGATCCGGGACTGAAGTCCAATGGTCTCATGCATGAGAGCAAGGTTTCGACGGCTCTGGGGTTACCGGGTGTACCGGGCATCTCCGAAACCACTATGGTGTACCGCGATATCCAGATCGCAGAGTACGTCGGCGCGCGTTTGCACATACAGCACGTCAGCACTGCCGGCGCGGTTCAGCTCATCCGGGAAGCGAAGGAACGGGGAGTAAAAGTCACCGCAGAGGCTACCCCGCACCATCTAATGCTAACCGATGAAGCGGTGCGGACCTTCGATACCAGTACCAAAGTCAATCCGCCATTGAGGACTCGCAAAGATGTCGATGCGGTTCGGCAGGGCGTCGCCGATGGCACGCTGGACGTAATCGCGACAGACCATGCACCGCATGCGCTCCAGGAGAAGGAGCAGACATTCGACCTGGCACCTCCCGGTATGATTGGGCTGGAATCGGCATTTGGCGTGGCGATAAAAGCGTTGGTGGATAGCAAAATTACACGCCTTGAAACTGTGCTCGATCGGCTTATTGTCAATCCGCGAAGGTTGATGCAATTGCCCGAAAAATTTTATACCTTTAAGGATATGGCAAATTTAACAATTATCGATCCAAAGGAGGAATGGGTCTTTAAGCGGGAACACGTCAAAAGCCGGTCCCAGAATTCGCCGTTCTACGGATCCCAATTATTGGGCCGGGTCAAGGGTGTGTTAAATCGTTTGGAATTGGCGGACTTTGGATTGTAAATTACCGGATAAAAATCGCTTGAATTGGGGCAGGAAGGGTTCTAAATTTTCCTGCTTTGTAAAAATTTAAGATTAGCATGAGAGATCAGGGAGCTGCAGCGTGAAAACATATAGTCCAAAAGCGAGTGAAATTGAGCACAGATGGTATGTCGTCGATGCCGAGAACAAGGTGCTCGGCCGGCTGGCGAGTGAGATTGCATCGATACTGCGTGGCAAACATAAACCGACGTTTGCGCCGCATATCGATTGCGGTGATTTCGTGGTCGTGACCAACGCAGAGAAAGTGCGGTTGACTGGTCGGAAAAGCGAAATGAAGACCTATTTCAAACACAGCGGGTATCCGGGGAGCGAAAAGTTTACGACAGCGGCAGAGATGTTAGAAAAATACCCGGAACGGGTTATCGTGGCTGCGGTGAAGGGGATGCTTCCTTCAAACAAGCTCGCCAGAGAGCAAATTAAGAAGCTCAAAGTGTATGCCGGGGAAGAACACCCCCACGCTGCACAGCAACCCGAAGAATTAGAATTATAAGGAGAACGAGGAATTCTATGCCAAAAATCGTATATACTGCAACAGGACGCCGGAAGACCTCTGTAGCACGCGTCCGCTTAATGAACGGCAAGGGACAGGTTACCATAAATAATCGTCCCATTGATGATTACTTTGGGCGTGAAACGCTGAAAATGCTCGTAAATCAGCCCATCGAATTGTGCGAGGTCGAGGGCTCGTATGACGTTCGGGTAAACGTGAATGGGGGCGGATTGTCCGGGCAGGCCGGCGCTATCCGGCTGGGAATCGCCCGTTCTCTGGAAAAGGTGAACGAAGATTTTCGACCGAAGTTAAAAAAGGCCGGATTCCTGACACGGGATCCGAGGGTGAAAGAACGGAAAAAACCTGGTCTTGCCGGTGCAAGGAAGGCTTTCCAGTTCTCCAAACGTTAATACGTATTTATTATCGATTAAAACCGGAGGAATCGCAATGCGAATAAGGAGTTATGCATGACAGAAGTCAATCTTGAAGCCTTAATTGGTGCGGGAGCCCATTTTGGTCATCTGACCAGCAAGTGGAATCCTAAAATGAAACCCTACATATTCATGGAGAAAAACGGGATTCATATCATCGACCTGAAACGGACTATCGATGGACTTGAACGCGCGCTCGATAAGGTGCGTGCCGTAGTCAAGGATGGTGGTGATATCTTGTTCGTAGGCACCAAAAAGCAGGCGAAAGACATCCTCCGTGAAGAAGCAAGCCGTTGCGGAATGTTTTATGTCGTTGAGCGTTGGCTGGGTGGAACACTCACGAACTTTTCAACGATTAAACGGTCCATCCGGCGATTGAAGCAGCTGGAAAAAGACAGCACCAGCGGATTGTATGAAAATCTAACCAAAAAGGAAGTGCTGGAACTCGAGCGGGAGCGCGAAAAACTGGAGACGTTGCACAGCGGCATCAAGGAAATGAAGCGGTATCCCGAACTGCTGTTCGTTGTGGATACCGAATTGGAAGATATCGCCGTGGCTGAGGCGGATCGACTTGATATCCCGGTCGTCGCAATTGTAGATACAAATGCGGACCCTGAAATCGTTGATTTCCCCATTCCGGCGAATGACGATTCGATTCGCACAATTGCGCTGATTGCACGGCAGGTCTCAAATGCGGTCCTGGAAGCCAGGGGAAAAAGCGCTTCAGCAGGCGAAAGCCTGGCTGCCACGAAGGTCCTTGCCGATGCGGATTTACTAGAAGAATCCGACTATGTTTCAGAGGAGGACGAGGACGAAAATAATGAGGAAGCCGCCGTTGAGATGGAAGATGAGGCTTTGGAGAACGACGAAGAGTCTGATGAAGAGGACGAAGATTAGTATTGCCAGAAACGTATTTATTTTGAGCAGATAATTATAAGAGGAGAAAAGTAGTACGATGGCAATTTCTGCACAGGAAGTAAAAGAGTTACGTGACAAAACCGGAGCGGGCATGATGGATTGTAAGCGGGCGCTGGAAGAGGCGGGCGGCGATATGGAAACTGCCGTGGAAATGCTTCGCAAGCAAGGAATTGCCAAAGCGGAGAAGAAATCTGGACGGGAGGCGAATGAAGGTCAGGTTACCTCATATATCCACCCAGGCGGCCGGATCGGCGTATTGCTGGAAGTGAATTGCGAAACGGATTTCGTTGCGAAAACCGATGATTTTCAGGAGCTGAGCAACGACATCGCCATGCAGATTGCCGCAATGAATCCGGTAGCGGTCGAACGCGAGGATGTGGATGAGACACTTATCGACAAAGAGAAAAAACTCTATCGCGAACAGGCTATCCAGGAAGGGAAGCCAGAACATATTATTGACAAGATCGTCGATGGACGAATGGATAAATTTTTCAGTGAAGTGGTATTGCTGGAACAGCCATTTGTCAAAGATAATGACAAGACGATCGAAGAAATTGTGACCGAAGCCGTGGCCACACTCGGTGAAAATATTTCCGTTAATCGCTTCGTCCGGTTTGAACTTGGAGAAACCTCCGAAGAATAATCCGGCAGACTCCTATTATGTAATAATCTGACCTCAGACGGGGCATCACTAAATAGACGATTCTGATATCATGAATACAGCCCCTGCCTATCAACGTATTTTACTAAAATTAAGCGGTGAAGCCCTGGCCGGAGAGCAGGGTTTTGGAATAGATTCAGACATTGTACAAAGTATCGCCTCCCAGGTTCATGAAGTGGCCCAACTCGGTGTCCAGATTGGTATTGTGATCGGCGGCGGAAATATTTTCCGCGGGCTCGCCGCCAGTAAAGCCGGTTTTGATCGCGTCTCCGCCGATTATATGGGGATGCTCGCCACTGTCATTAACTCTCTGGCGCTTCAGGACGCCATGGAAAAAATCGACCTGGAAACGCGGGTACTGACTGCCATTAAGATGGAGGAGATTGCTGAACCGTTCATCCGGAGACGCGCCATACGCCATCTTGAGAAACAACGGGTGACGATTTTTGCAGGTGGAACCGGAAATCCCTATTTTACAACGGATACGACTGCTGTATTACGTGCCATCGAGGTGGAAGCCCAGGTGATTTTAAAGGGGACCAAGGTTGATGGCGTCTACGACAAGGATCCGATGAAATACGCAGAAGCTAAAAAATATGATGAGGTCACGTATCTGGACGTCGTTGATAAAGGGCTGGAAGTGATGGATTTCACTGCAGTCACACTTTCAATGGACAATGATTTGCCCATTATTGTGTTCAATATGACTGAAGAACATAATTTGAAACGAGTTGTGTTAGGTGAGAAACTAGGAACTCAAGTAACGGGGTAAACGCCATGATTGAAGAAATTTACAAGGATACGGAAGAGCGCATGGACAAGGCCGTGGAAAAGACACGGCATGATTTGGCTACAGTAAGAACCGGACGAGCCTCCACGGCAATACTTGACGGGATAAAGGTGGATTATTATGGAACCAAAACCCCGCTGAATCAATTGGCACAGGTCGCTGCACCGGAACCCCGCTTAATTGTAATCCAGCCGTACGAGAAGAATGTTATCCCGGATGTGGAGCGTGCAATCCTGGAGTCTGACCTCGGGCTGAACCCGCAGAACGACGGTACGGTGATTCGGTTGCCCATCCCGGAGCTGACGAAGGAACGCCGGGAAGAACTGACGCGCTATGTCCATAAACTGGCAGAAGAGGGCAGGATCTCTGTGCGGAATATCCGCCGGGATGCAAATGACCACATAAAGGAACTCGAAAAAGAACACGAAATCTCAGAAGATAATGCCCGGCGGGCGCTTGAGACCATCCAGACCTATACAGATGAACATATCGAGAGGATCGACGAGTTGCTGAAACACAAGGAAGAGGAAATCCAGGAATAGCCCTGTTTCCAAATCATGATGATATTAAAGGCTGCGCCGATATCGGCGCAGCCTTTTTTTCTTTTTTAAAGAGTAGTCCTGGCATGATGAAACAGGTACTGCTGCGCGTACCCGGCATTCTCTCCGAAATAATTTCTTGCCTCGGTCGCTAATTGTGCCGGTGAGCCCGTCTTGCCAGGAAATATCCAGGTTTGCAGGGCTTTTTTTATCCACGTATCCACCGGAAATGCCCCGAGATGGTTGAGCGAGAAAAGTAAAATACAGTCTGCCACCTTCTCCCCGATACCCTTCACGGAGAGCAGAACTGTTTTAGCCTCAGAGTAATCCATCGATTGCAGAGATCCAAAGTCGGGTGTGTTCCTTGCCAGTCCATACAAATATTTTGCCCTGAATCCCACACCTGTATCATAAAGATTTGCAAGAGACACTCGGGCTAATTGGGTTGGGGTGGGGAGGCGGAATATTTTACCATTTGGTGTTTGAATTACCGTGCCAAACCTTTTTGCCAGCGTGTGAATATTTCGGGTAATTCGCGGAATATTGGATGCCATTGAACAGATGAATGAAACCGTGCATTCCCAGGGATCCTGCCGGATCAGCCGGAGTCCCCGGTATTTCCTGTAGACCGACTGTAAAAAGGGAGAATCCCACCGCTGAAAAATAGCATCCAGGTTATCGTCCAGCCCGAAGAACCTGCGAATCTCCGCATCGTTCATATTACCGGATATGGTATGATATTTCAGGATGTCATTATGGTGTTCAACATAGAAAAAATTCTCCCGGTGTTGGATAAGATATCCTTCTCCCTGAATCCGCCACCTGAAAAATTGCCCGCTTGATACGGTTGCATCGAGATCAAACGGATTCTGCAAAATCACTGAAGATAAATTCATGGAAGAATATAACAAGGGAACCAAACACTAAAAACACATCAGAGTGTATAACTGGTTTTTTTGTTCATTCGATCTTGACATATGGTTTATCACGATGTAACATGTTAATGGTTACATTTTTCTACACTCCGGAATTACGAGTAATCGATATATAGATATTAATGTCAGGAAAGGCGTGGAATCTGTGGAAACGGCATTTCCCGTTTTTTCAGAGCTGGCTAATTATTTTCTCCCAAATATTCCGGAGGATCCCGATGAAAAAACTTACCGTACTAATCGCATTTTTCTTAGCAAGTATTCTTCTAGGGCAAACGGGAGTTAAACCTTCAGGAGATGGTTCTTCAACCCCCTATCAAATTTCCACTTGGCAAAACTTATACTGGGTTAGTCAAAATTCGGATTCCTGGAGTAAAGATTTCTTGCAGACTGCCAATATTACCTTTCCCACAACTGGGGAGGATGATGATATCCACGGTTGGGATAATAATAAGGGATGGACACCTATTGCCGGGGGAGGAACTGCCGATAAGTTTACCGGAACGTATGATGGTGGTGGGAATAAAATAACCAACCTGGTTATCGACAGAACTTCAACTGCTAACGTTGGCCTTTTCGGGCATATTGGAGAGGACGCGGTCATAAAAAACCTCGGTCTTGACGGGGTAGACGTAAAGGGCGCCAGGGGAACTGGCAGTTTGGTCGGCAGGGTCACAGGTGATGAAACGACGTATATCGAGTATTGCTACGCTTCAAACGGAACGGTTGTCGGTGATGGCGCTACTGGTGGCTTGGTCGGTTCAAATAATAGTTATAGCGCAAGCCCGAGTAACAGGAATGAGCATCCGACCATTCAATACTGCTGGGCTGACATTGACGTCTCCTGGTCCGGAAATGGAAATGGCGATAAAATAGCCGGCTTATCCGGGTGTAACCAGAAGGGAAAAATTTACGACAGCTATGCACATGGATCAGTCACCGTGGATAATGATCCCCAGGTCGATAGCGTTATACCAGAGAGGATTGCGGGCTTGGCCGGTTGTATTCTGTACCGGGGATATATCGAAAATTCCTATTCCACGGGATTGGTCACAACAAAAGGCTCAGTGAGCGATGTCGGCGGATTCCTGGGCAAGGGAGGTGACGGTGGCAGCGCCGGGAACGTGTATGATTGTTTCTTTGATTTATTAGACAGCGGTGGAAGTGCAACGAACCCTAGCACTTCAGCAACCGCTTATGAACCGACCGGCGTCACCGGAGAATCAACTTCGAATATGCAGACCGAATCAACGTTTACAAATGCCGGCTGGGATTTTAACAATATATGGACCTGTAATAGTTATCCCACGCTTAAGGTCACCCCACCCGCAAGTATCCAGGATATCACATTTACTGATGGCAGCGGGTATTCTGTGCCGTCCATAACCCGGGGCAGCAACGATGACCAACCCATCGGTCGGTTTTCATTATCCGCAGGTGGAAGCGGGAGTTATCTCGAACGAGCCACGATTCACCTGGTGGGTACAAATTCTGGGGCGAGCACTTTCAAATTGTGGGCGAGCGCTGACGGAACCTTCGATTCCGGAGACACCCAGCTGGGTTCTTCAGATGAACCCACCGCAATATCTGATGATAGCTGTTACGTGAGCTTTGCATTTAATAATGAAATCTCCACAGGCACCGAATACTACTTTCTGACCTGCCGGGTAGCTTCAAATGCTTCCGGCACTATCAGGGGGCGATTGCAGGATAACAGCGCGCTCACTATCTATGGTGGGACACTGAATAGTACCATAAGTGATGCATCACTTTCCGGAGGTGACGCGTCGCTGCCGGTCGAACTCGCTTCGTTTATTGCAAAGTGTCAGGAAGATAAAATTTCACTGCAATGGATAACAGAAAGTGAAATAGCAAATCTTGGATTTGTGTTGGAAAGGAGGCACGCCCCGGAATCCGGATATCAACAAGAATGGCAGGAGATCGCCTCGTATCGCACGGATCCGGAATTATGCGGACAGGGAAGTACGCCGGATCGTACGGTGTACAGTTATACCGATATAAACGTGGTCGGTGGTACGGCTTACGAGTATCGCCTGGGTGATGTGAGCCGCAGGGGAAACGTCACGTGGCATGAGCCTGTTGAAGTGGTCTTACCAGTGGGAGCGGGTCAAATACCGGACGAATTCGGTCTGCGGAGAGCCTATCCGAATCCGTTCAATCCGAATGTCACGCTTACATATGGGCTGACTGAGGATACCCACACCGTTTTGGAGGTCTATAATCTCCGTGGGCAGCATGTAACGACCCTCGTTAATGAGGATCAACGAGCCGGTAGATATACCCTGACATGGAAAGCGGAAGGACTCAGTTCCGGAATGTATATCATCCATCTGCAATCCGGAAATCAGTTCAGCCAACAGAAAGCCGTGTATATCGAGTAGAAAACTCTATTTATTCTGTAGACGTCCAGACACGATGGTTTAGGTAAAAACAATCAAAATTAGTACGTCCGGGAATTGTCCGTCTCATTCACATCTTGTACATTATCCCATCTTGTAACGCATAAAAGATCTTGACGAATCTTTTCGCAGGTAAATTAAAAAAAACGGGAAGAGGATTTATATGAGGTATAGATTTCTTGGGAATACGGGAGTGCGGGTCTCGGAATACGGGTTCGGGACCATGTCGTTTGGTGATATAGCGGACGAGAAAACATCCAGGTCCATGTTTGATCGTTGCCGGGAAGCCGGAATCAACTTCTTCGACTGCGCCAACGTTTATGCAGATGGCAGATCGGAGGAGATCCTGAGCGAGTGTATCCGTGATTGCAGGGATGAAGTCGTTGTCACAAGTAAGGTATATTTTCCCACCGGTGATGACGTCAATGCCAGGGGAGCATCACGGAAGCATATCCGGTCGGCGGTTGAAGCGAGTCTTCGGAGGCTCAATACGGATTTTATCGATCTCTATTTTATCCACCGGTTTGATGATATGACGGCTCTGGAAGATACGCTCCGGACACTGGATGACCTGATTTCGGAGGGAAAGATATTATACCCGGCTGTTAGCAATTTTGCCGCCTGGCAGGTGGAAAAAGCCCTTGGTATAGCCAAACAGGAGGGTTTCGCACGAGTCGAATGTATTCAGCCGATGTATAATCTGGTGAAGCGGCAGGCAGAGGTGGAAATATTACCAATGGCAGCGGCGGAGAATCTGGCAGTTACACCGTACAGCCCCCTTGGCGGAGGGTTATTCACCGGCAAATACGGTGCGGATAAACGACCGGAAGAGGGCCGCCTGATGGAGAATAAGATGTACGAAACACGGTACGGAGCGGACTGGAATTTCGAGGTTGCCGGTCAATTCACCGGGTACGCGCAATCCCATGGTTTTGCCCCGGCAGCGCTGGCGTTGGCTTGGGTCGGTAGTCATCCGGCGATCACGGCACCGCTTATAGGCGCCCGGAATCTGGACCAGTTAAACGAAGCCCTGCAAGCCGTTGATTTAGAGATGTCTGCAGAAATGCGGCAGGAGATAGCGGCGTTATCTCCTGCACCACCCCCGGCGACTGACAGGAACGAGGAAAGCACCGAACATAACTATGGAATACGATAGAAATAACTGGAGCACTGCAATGACTCAAACCAGGAACCGTCTTGAAATCGCGAAAAACTGGTTGCCGAGATACACGGGGATGCCACTGGATCGGTTCGGCGATTATATCCTGTTAACGAATTTCCGGAATTACCTGGAAAAATTTGCGGACAAGTTCAATTGTGACATTTACGGGGATTCAAAGCCGATGCAGGCGTCTACGAATTCCCAGGGACTCAGTATTATTAACTTCGGTATCGGCAGCGCCAATGCCGCAACGATTATGGATTTGCTAAGTGCCAGGGATCCGGAAGGGGTGCTTTTTCTCGGCAAGTGTGGTGGGTTAAAACATTCGACTGAAATCGGACATTTCATTCTGCCCATTGCTGCAATTCGCGGCGAGGGAACCAGCAACGATTACTTTCCGATGCAGGTGCCGGCACTTCCCTCGTTTAAGCTGCATAAATTTGTGTCTGAGCGTATGGTGGATCGGGGATTCGAATATCGTACCGGCGTGGTATACACGACCAACCGCCGCCTGTGGGAACATGACGTCGATTTCCACGATAAGCTGCAGGAGATGACGTGTATTGCCATCGATATGGAAACCGCAACCCTGTTTATCGTTGGCCATTATAATGCGATTTCACGGGGAGCCCTGTTACTGGTCTCCGATGTGCCGGTCACGCCGGAAGGTGTGAAAACAGAGGAATCCGATGAAAAGGTTACGGAATTATGGGCGGACCATCATCTTCAAATTGGGATTGATGCGATGACAAAAATTGGCGAACAGGGCGAACAAATCAGACATTTCCATTATTAATGGGAATATACAGTTGAGGGGAGGGGTAAACAGCGGTTACTCGAACGAAGGGAAGTCACGTGCTATCCGACCAAGGTTCAAAATAGTGGGGGGACACAATTCATCCCCCCGATATATTTTTTAACCAGCGATGGAAGGCTTAGTCGTTTAATTCTAACATTGCCCGTTTGCCACCCTGTTTCGCTGACGCTGCAGTCAACAGGGTACGGATAGCATTGACGGTCTGTCCGTTCTTACCGATAATTTTACCCATATCGTCGTCAGCGACAGATACTTCGTAGATTACAGTGCGGTCGCTTTCGATTTCTTTTACTTCCACCGCATCCGGGTCATCTACCAAGTGCTTCGCAAGATACTCAACAAATTCTTTCATAAGTGAGCCTCCATTGTGTGTTTACCTGCGTCCTATTCACCGATCCATTATGACGTATCAAACTTGCGGGATTGATTTGCCATGTAATGGTAATCTTATCAGCAACATTGTAAAATATCCATGCTATTCAATACAAATGCAATACTTAGATATTTTATATTTATTAAAAATGGTAGAATGACACAGAATATTACCAATGATACAACGCTGTATGCCCTATTTTTAAAGATAGATCCCTGTGAAAACCACTGGTTAAGGATACACACACTAATTAATATAGTCTCGTTCGCGCAGCCAATTTCGACTCAATCGAACAATTGTTGCCGTCAGTTCGGTTTTCCGGGGATGCATATGGGATTCATCCAGGTTTTTAATTGTCTTTGGTTCTGGAGTGGCTTGCTGGAGAGTTTTCCAGCTTTTATCGGGGATTTTCTTATCCCGTGTACCGTTAATCAGCAAAAATTCTCCCTTCAAGATCGGGAGATGCAGCAGCGGTTCGACAGGATAAATAGCTGAACTAGCTATCCAGGCAATACCGCAGCGAAGTACCGGTGGAACGTCTGCTAAGTTGGAATACAGCAATTCATATAAATTCGCCCCGCCATATGCCATAATTCCGGCATTTACATACAGGTTATTGGTCTGCGTATAATGTAGTGCGGACGGGAGAAAAATTGCCCCAAAACTATAACCCAACAGGTTAATCCTGCTTGTATCAGCCCAGGTTTGTCCTTTGGTCCACCTGAGGATTGCGGAGACCTGGGAGGGTACTTCCAATACCGCGTTTTGAATCGCCGGGATTTCGCCAATTCCGGCGTTCTCGTACCAGTATTCCGGGCTATACGGGTAATTATACCCGATGAGGGCATTTTGACCGGTTGTATCGATATATGTGAGACTCTTCCTGCCGATCTCCAGCCCGCCAAGAATCATCAGGATCGGCAAGCGTTTCGCTGTCTTCTCCTCTGGTAAACTCAGGGTGATGAGAATTGAGTCTCTCCCCGAGCCATACAATATTATATCATGGTATATTCGCTTACCATCGGGTTTCTCGACAGTATAACTTGTGTCAATCACGGAATGCACGGCACCATAATCTCTGGTTAATTTTTGGATGGAGTCGCCGGAACGCCGGACGAGCCCCCATACGCAGATTACGAGCAGCAATGACATAAAAAATAAACCGAGGATAATTATGATTCTTTTCATCGGGCGAAGCCAGTCAATTTGATTAGACATAAAGTAAGTTACAGAAAAAGAAATATTTTGGAAACCGAGTGTCCTCTTGGGTACCATATGCAAACCCGATTATGACGGACTGTACTGCCATACATCAAATTTTGGAATTGGAAATAGACAGATTTTTGAATAACCTACTGTCAAAGACATTTTGATAAACTTGTCCAATTCACTTTTACGTATAAACCGGTTATGAGAATAAAACTGTTCTCCATTTTCCTTGTGTTGCTTTTTACCACTCCAAGCATGGCACAGACCAGAGTTGACAGCCTGGAAAAAGCGCTCAAAACCACCCAGGGTGAACATCGTATTGAGATTCTGAATTTATTGAGCGGTTATATATCTTCACGGGATCCGGATCGTTCCATTGCGTATGGTACGGAAGCCCTTGAATTGGCCTGGTCGTTCGGTGATGTACCAGGTGCGGGGACCGCTTTATACCATATTGGACTAACGCATTATCGCCAGGGAAACTACCTGGAAGCCCAAAAAAAGTTGGAAAGTGCCGCAGCGATCTTACGTGGCCAGGATACAGTGATTGTTACAGGCTATGTCTACAATTGGCTGGGGAATACCTACCAGAAGCTAGGACAACGTGATAAAGCGATCAGTATGTTTAAAAAAGCGGTTCCCTGCCTGCAGGCAACAAACGAAGAATCCGGCGAAGCTTACGTATATACGAATCTCGGGCTAATCTATTGGCGAACCAGCAGGTTTGACAGTGCATATGCCTACTATTCCAAAGCGTTGAAAATTCGGGAAAAACGGGGTGAAAAGCGACTGATTGCCGGGAATTTAAATAATCTTGGGGTCGTCTTTTACGAGTGGGCCCGGTATGGTAAGGCGCTCGATTACTATCTGCGGTCCCTGGAGATTCGCGAGGAACTCGGGGATGAACGGGGTGTGGCGATTGTACTCAATAACATCGGGAAAACATATCAGGACTGGCAAAGTCGTGAAAAGGCTTACCAATATTTCATGAATGCGCTGGAAAAAGCAAAGAGCGTGGCAGACAGCATGGCAATCGGTTATACTTACAATAACCTGGGAGATTTTTATGCCACGATGGGAAAACTCGATTCAGCACTAATAAATTATAATATATCCCATGATTATTATTCGGAAGCCAATATTGAGGGAGGACAAACCCTATCCCTTTTGAACAGGGGCCAATTATACAACCAGATGGGAAGGTATGCCAGGGCGATACCACCACTGGAACGCGCGCTAGATATGGCAAGGGAAATGGAAAATATTGAGTTTCAGGCACAGGCATTCAATTCACTTGGCGTTGCATACCTCCATATGCACCGGTACCAAACGGCAATAACCCGTTTCCACGAAAGCCTGAAATTGAGTCAGTCGATCAACCTTCGTGAGCTGACGAAAGAGATTTATCAACATTTGGCGGAGTCTCACGGAGTTCTGAAAAATTTCGAGCAGGCGTATAGCTATCAGGAACAATTCGTTGCACTGAAAGACAGCCTTTTTAACGAGACCGTCAGCCGGAATATTGCTGATATGCGTATCAAATATGAGACGGCGAAAAAAGAAAAGGAAAACGCCATCCTGCGCAAAGAAAAAGAAGTCCATGCAACGATGTTGAAAAAGAACCGGGTCATTACCGTCCTGGTGAGTTTACTACTCCTGGTGGTATTCGTGTCGCTTGTCTTTGTCTACCGTGCTAACGCTAGGGAAAGAAAGGCGAACAGGTTATTGGAAAGGTCGAACCGGGAAATTACACGACGACGGGATGAACTGGAGGCGAAGAACGAACAATTGGAAGACGCAATACAAAAGGTCCGGACCCTGCGGGGGTTGTTGCCGATTTGTTCGCACTGCAAAAAAATCCGGGATGATGAGGGCTATTGGCAGGAAGTGGAATCCTATATAACAGAATATTCAGATGCGGTTTTCAGCCACGGGATTTGTCCGGACTGTATCTTGGAATTCTATCCTGAATACGCCAAACAGGATAAATCAGAGGAAACAGAAGCCGGGGATTCAGCAGAGGAGAATACTTATCCGCCTGTGCACAATCCTGAGGACGAAGAGGAAACATCTTAGTATCGTTCGTGTAAAAAACACCAAGGCCGAATGTATAAAAGGTGCGGAAAAATACACTGTGCCAGCCGGATGGTTTGAAAGGATGTTCTATGAAAATATATAAAACAATCATTTTCGGGTTGTTAATTATATCATCAACAACAATGACGGGGCTAAACATGACCGATATAAATACTTCTGAAACGGAAAATGCGGTGGCCACTCTTGGTGGCGGATGCTTCTGGTGTCTTGAACCCGTTTTCCAGGAATTGAAGGGGGTAGGAGACGTTGTCGTCGGATATTCAGGGGGAAATGTCGCGAATCCCTCGTATGAACAAGTATGTACCGGGAATACCGGGCATGCCGAAGTTGTCCGGATATCGTACCACCCTCACATAATATCCTACGGGGAACTCCTGACCGTATTTTTCTCAATCCACGATCCTACTACGCTGAACCGACAGGGCGCAGATGTCGGGACCCAGTATCGTTCAGTGATTTTCTATCATAACGGGAACCAGAAAGAGGTCGCCGAACAGATAATAGCGGAGATGGAATCCGAAGGCGTGTGGGATGATCCCGTTGTTACGGAAGTGACTGCATTCGATGAGTTTTTTATAGCAGAAGACTACCACCAGGAATACTACGAGAAAAATCCGAATGCAGGATACTGCCAATTAGTCATTGCGCCGAAAATGGAAAAATTTCGGAAAAAATTTAAAGACAAGCTGGAGAAGTAATTGGGCTAGCTTAATGCCGGCAGTCGCCGGGATTGATGATTGGTGATATTGTAAACCCGAAAGAAACGATGATGAGAAGGAGCGGAAGGTGGAACAGTATTATTCTGCTAGACGTGATTTCCTTTATAATCTTATTTTTCTGATTACAATGGCAGCAAGTTTATGGGCTTTGATTTTGGTGCTGCTTCACACGACGCCATTACCTCTGAAAATAGTACTCGCTCTCGTGATCACAGCAAACATAGTCTTCCTCTGGACGGTCATGACCCAAATTCGTTATATAATTTCCAATGATGTGGTCACGGCGAAAATTGGCCCGTTTTCAACAAAAATTCCGATAAATAAAATTAAAAAAGTATCCCGGATAAAAAGTCTGGTCTCGAGTTTTGCGACCAGTTATCACCGGTTACGTATTTATCACGGTCATGGGTTTACCGATATCTCGCCAGAAGATCAAAACACGTTTTTAGAAGCCATTCAGGCAAGGAATCCCAATATTTCAGTCGTTTAGGGGCTGAATCGAATCACACCACAGAAAAATGAGTTCCCGGATAAACTAGAACCGGTAACCAAGAGTGAAATAGGCGACGGTTTGTCTCCCGGTATCCGTTAAAATACTTGCCGGGCCGTTCGCTATTGTGAGTATGGCCGGACCGATGAAAGTGTTATACTGCAAGGCGAGGCCATATCCATAGAGTGCTTGATCCTCCGGCGACTGCTGAGCCAGATGTTGGAATTCGAGTATGTAATTTCCCAGAAGTTTTACATAAATATCCTCACTGATACGGTAGGAATAGTCCGTCCGCAAATACGTTAATGATTTCACTACCAACTGGTCATATTGCAGACCAATAAAAGATGTTGGACCGCCGCTGTAGAAATATTTTTGGACCGGAAGAGTATGAAATCCATGGGCAAGGTAGAAGTTCAGATGCATATGATGGCGTTTGCCAAACGGGTAATAGTAGTCAAAGGAGGTTTGCAGCCACCCGTAGTTCACATCCGACCCCAGATACATGGAATTACTGGTTTCGTACGAGGCATCCACCAGAAATCCTCTGGTTGGTGTCAGGTAGCTGTCTAAAAAATCAATTTTTGCGGAGACATCGATTGAGTGGACTGTGTGCTGAGTCTCGGGGTTTATTGTCGTACCCGGTAGTTGTAATTGCAGTGCAGGGGAGAGCCGGAGATCCTGCCGGGAGAATCCGACCTGTGAAATAATATTCTCTCTGAACTGAAGCCCGGCACCGACGGTTATACCTGTGTTTCGTTCCCGGAAGACCGTGAGTCGCTGGCCAAGCCCGTTATATATACTTTTTTGAATCTCATTGTACTTGACCCGTATAAACGGGTACACCGAGAACATAATTTCCTGCGGGTGATAGGAAAGTTCACCCGCCACCTGCGTATACCCCATAACATAGAGCTGACTTTCCCAGCGTAGCCCGCTGAAAAGCAGATTATCCCAGTCGAATTTTGCAAATGGGACCAAGTGGTAGTAGTTGTCATACTGGACACCCAGGCGCAGGGTCTGAAACGTGTGTTCTTCCACGTAAATGTCTATATCGACGGCATTGTACCCGGAAACCGACAGATCGTATGTGACATTGGTGAAAAACCCAAGACTGTAAAGGTAATTAATCCGGTTTTGCAGTTGGCCTGGATTAAATCGTGTACCGGGATGCAGGTGTAAGGCTTCTTTGATAAATGCTGACGAAACCTGCTGGTTTCCGTGGACGCTAATCCGGTGAATTTCCGGTTGCGTATTTAGTCTTAAGAAAAATTTTAAATGGACACTGTGAGAACCTGACATGATCGTCTCACATCGGACCGAATCAAATAGGCCTTTGTGACACAGACTAGCTAGGACCGAATCCAAAACCGATCGGTTATATTCCATACCGGTGAGTGCGTGGATTTCACCTCTGGTCTCAGGTGGGAGCGGTGTGAGGTGTCCATGGGTGGAGACGGAATCAATTGTATAATGCACCGGGTCCGGTTCAGCCGATTCCGCAGGGGAGCGGTTCAGAGCGTGTAACTGTTTAAATTTATTAAGCGAATCCACCCCGGCACGGGCAACCCGGTAACCTTTGTTCATAATGTGTTGTAATTGCTTCTTTGAAAAATCAGCGGGTAAGACCCCCGGGAGTCTGATATCGATAAAAACATCTGCACTCTGCGCTTTTGCATCGATCTGGCTATTACGCGCAATATGAAATGACTGGGATACCACGTCTAAGATGGACCGGATATCGTCGGTATCCGTTGTAGGGTTTCTGACCGCCGAAGCAATGATAATATCAGCACCCATCTCGCGGACGATATCCGTCGGCAGATTATTGAGGAGTCCGCCATCGATAAGAAGCATTGAATCGAGTTGCACCGGGGTAAAAACGGACGGGATGGACATGGTTGCCCGCATCGCTGTCGGGAGTGAACCCCGGTCTAATACTACGACCTTTCCTGAGAGTAAATCCACAGCGGTGCAGGCGAACGGTATCGGGAGTTCGCGGAAATCACTGACTGTCAAAAACGGTTCGGTTAATTCAGTAAGCAGTATCCGTATATTTTGTCCCCGGATCAGCCCGGAGGTCACCGGCTGGAAATTCTGCATTTCAATATTCAGTTGATACCGATTTCTATCCTGCTTGAGATAATACGGCATGGCCTGCTGCGAGGGAAGATCCCGGAACATTTGACTCCACTGAATTGTCCTCGCCAGCGAGTCGATTTCGGCAGCAGTGTATCCAACAGAGTAGAGGCCCCCGACCAGCCCACCCATACTGGTCCCGGCGATGTAATCCACAGGAATATCAAGGGAATCAATCGTGTGGAGCACTCCGATATGGGCAAGTCCCATCGCCCCGCCACCGGATAAAGCCAGCCCGACTTTCGGCCGCTCCGATGCAGTTGTATCTCCACTGGCTGACAAGAGGAACACGCACATAAGGAGAGCATGGATCAGAATATTGCGAACGGTCAATTTCATGTGGAATACACTATTCCGGTATTGATTTAATCGTAAAGTAATATACGAACCAGACACACCGGGATACAGTATAACATGCAACCGGTCGGCAGTTGAAATCTGTTGGTGGATTTTATAATATATTTTCTGAGTTTAGTCTAAAAAGGAACCAGTCGTTTTCTATTTTATGTATAACATCGAATATCGAAAATGTTTGAATAGCTCCATCCCGTCCGGACGGGACGGGGAAAAAAGCACTATCCAAACATACGGGGCTTTAGCCCCTTCTTTTTAGACTGAGCTTTTTCCTTCTATGAAAGACTCACCGGATATCACAGATCAACAAGTAGAGGAGGTATTAAAGCGGCTTAAACAGTCTTCGTTTCGGCGCCGGTTTAAACTGAAGGGGAAGGAACTGGACTACCTGCGTGAGAAAAAGATGAAGATGGTGATGCGTCATGCCGCCGGTTTTGTTAACAAGCGGCTTGCGCCGGCTCATCCCAAAAATGACGGCAAACAAACACCGATGAAAAATCACCCGGTGTTTATCGCACAACATGCGACTGCCACCTGTTGCCGGAAATGCTTGGAGAAATGGCACGGCATCGCGCAAGGACGTGAGTTAAACGCTCAGGAAAAGGAGTATATCATTCGCTTAATTCGCGCTTGGTTAGAGCGCTGGTGTTAATATTATGAGCATTAGCGAAATGTGGTGAGAATTAATCCCGTATTTTCTTCTTTACATATATTTCTGCCACCATTTGGGATAATGCGGCAGGAAGGGGTTCATATATCGCTTCACAGGTTAGGCGTTTGCAACTCTTCGACAGGCTCAGAGTGACTGGCGAGCTCAGCTCCGGTAGGAGCCCCTTCCGGGGAGTGACTGGTAAACATATACTATACAAGACTTTACATTTACTGTAGTGCAGAGAATTGGACCTATTTAATCATCAGCACAGAACTGTATGACAAGGGATATTTTCTACGCAATACGGAATACGCAATACTCCCTAAAACTCCCCGCCTTCCATACCGTCATCCATGCCGTTACCGCCTTTCGGACCACGACGTTCCTGTCGGTAATTGTTGATATTGATTTTGACACTCAGCATGACGATGGGGGTGTCGTATTCGCGGTATGACTCTGTATAAAAATCTCGACCTTCGGTCTCGGATTCCCAGCGACCGGTCCCGAAGATATCCTTGATCTGGAGGGTTGTACTGACCTTCCGGTCGAAAAAGTCCCGTCGAATTGCCAGGTTTGAGCTGAAATACGCCGCATCCCGTTCCTGGGCGGAGACTCTGGGACTTCGGTACATCCCGTCCCACTGGATTTGCCAGACATCGTTAAATTTGAGAGTATTATTAACTCTGGCGCTCCAGGTAAAACTCTCCCGGTCGAAGGAGTCGCCGTCATAATCGCCCCAGACCTGGTAGCGGTATAGATCGCCCATGAGATTGATATTCCACTGCTTTAAAATACCGTATCTGAGATTGAATTCACTGCCAATAGAGAAATCACTGCCGACATTTTCTGCCGTATGTAATATGACATTTTCTTCGTCCGGATAGACCGCCCGGACCCGTTCGATTTTATTATGGGTCCTGCGGGCGTATGTCTCAAAATTAAATACGGATTTTCCTATGCGAGTCTGGTATCCAACTTCGTAGGAGTCTATATATTCGGGGACCAATGACGGGTTGCCCCGGCTGACGTTATATGCATCACGCCAGGTTAAAAACGGCTCGAGATACCAGCTGCGGGGTCGGTCAATCCGGCGGCTGTAACTTGCCATAACCTGTTGGGTCCCGCCAAGGGAATAGGAGGTATGCAGCGTGGGGAAAAAATCCCAGCGATCCAGGTTAAAATAGTCCCCGGAATCCGGCCGGGAGATGTTCCGGTATGTATATTCGCCGCGGAAACCCACCTGATATCCGAATTTGTTTATCTCATTTGAATAGAGGGCGAACAGCGATTGGGTGTTTTCCTTGTTTACCATGGTCCGGCTGTACTGTGGCTGGAAGACGAAGTCGTTGACAGCGATATCGTAGATGTACTGCTCGCTGGTCTCTTCTTCCTCCTCGGACTCCACCTCGTAGCCTGCCTCGAACTTCCGGTCTTCCAGGTGGGGAAACGTATATTCCATTTTGAATTCATATTCAGTCGATGGTCCGGACTCGATGGATTTTCGTCCGCTGGTCACATCATTGCTGGCATCGAGGAGCTCGTTGACTGATGTCCCCTTTCCACTCCATTTATCATGGTCTAACTCGATGGAGAGTTCATGACCGTCCTGATTAAACTGATGCAGATAGGATGCACTGATGTCGTAGTATAAACCCTCCCGCGAACCCCGACTCAGGTTGGTGTACCGGGTGACCTGCTGGGGATTTTCGCTTGTCCATTCCTCGTACAGAGATTCCGAGGAATGCTGCCAGATCCTGTCACCGTAGCGGGTATTGAAGGTAATCTGGTCTTTTGGAGAAAAGTTATACTCGAACGCTGCCCGCAGTCCTCCGCCTTCGCCGCCCCGCACAGAGCTGCCTTCCGCATCGATGTAGGAGGTTGTCCCCTGGTTTGTGGTTTTACGGTACTGCCCCGAAGTACCATCATAATTTCGCTGCCGGTAATCCAGGTTCAGAGTCAGCGTATAATCATCGGCTTTGTAATTGTATACCGCATCTCCGCCGTATTTATCGTCCCAGCCGGCATTCAGGTCCACCATCCCGCTGCTCCCGACAAACTTTTCCTTTTTCAACACTATGTTGATGATACCGGCGGTGCCTTCCGGGTCGTATTTGGCAGATGGATTGGTAATGATCTCGATGTTTTTGATTGAACTCACCGGTATCTGCTGTAATGCTTCATTCCCATCAAGGACCGTCGGGTGACCATCGATCAAAACTGTGAAGCTCTGGCTGCCCCGCAGACTGACGTTTCCCTCGATATCCACTCGGACAGACGGTACATTCTCAAGGATGTCAACCGCCGTACCAGTGGCGGACGTATGATGCTGACTTACGTCGATGACCTTCCGATCGATCTTGTATTCCATGGCGGGCGTCGTGCCTTCTACGACGACCTCTTCGGAGCTTAGTGCTGTTCGGTTAAGATACACTGTGCCGATATTCGTGCTGCCTTCACCCGGGCGAACGGCAACGTCGGGGAGGATTCTATCCTTAAAACCGATAAACCGGACCTCCATGAAATATTGCCCGGGTCTGACATTATTCAGCGTAAATCGTCCGGACTCGTTTGTAATAGTCCCGTCGATTTGTGTACTGTCGCGATCGGAATAGAGCACGATATTGGCGTATTCCACCGGGGATTCGGATGTGGAATCGATGACCATGCCGGTGATGGTGGCTCCGTTTGTACCCCGGCTTTGTCCGCGCTGGGCAAATGCAGCGGTCGAGAGAAAAAGCATAAGAAACATGAGCAGGAGAAGTTGTCGAAAAAGTCGAGTCATAAGAAATTCCGTCTTTCTTGTCTCTTTTTTGTATTGGGTCATTCCATCGTTCGCTTTCTATTATTATATCAAAGAAAACTGTAGAAAAATTGTACCGTCAGTTGGATATAAAATAGTCGAAGTTACTGTGTGATTTGGCTCTCACTAATACGGAATATATGCTGACTTTCGGTGTATTCGTATTCGATTTCAAGGTCGTTAATGTCACAGATTTTACGTACAATCGCTAATCCCAATCCTAACGAATTTGAGTCGTTTTTGGGCTGATAAAACCGCTCGAACAGTTTTTCTTCCGGGAAATCGAGTGGGGGACCATAGTTTCTGATTGTGAGTTCCTTTGCAGTGGTGCGTACGCGGATCGGACCGGCATCTGTGGCATACCGGACGGCGTTCCACAGTAGGTTTTTCAGCAGGATGTCCAGGAGATAGGGATCGATTTCAATGTAATGATCATCCGACAAATCAGTCTCGAATTCCAATGCCTTCAGTGAGGAGAACTCTTCAATCTTTCGAATATGGCTTTGTATCACTGATTTGGTCTGGATAGTCTGAAAGTCTTCGAACTCCCGGTTTTCGATCTTGGTAATCAGGTTCAGCGTATTCCCGAGTTTCGAGAGATGGTTAGTCTCATCCCAGAGAACCTTAATATCGTCGCCGTGCTGTTCCATCACCGAATCATCATCAATGAGGTTTTCGAGCTTATTCCGGATCACTGCCAACGGTGTCTGGATCTCATGGGACATATTTTCGGTGTATTCCTTTAAGTTCTGATAGTCTTCCTCGATGCGCCCCAGCATCTGATGAAAAAGTTCCTGCATCCTGTTGAATTCCTTGGTGTTGGTCCCCACCAGGTCAGGAGCAGGGGATTGGCCGACCTTATAAGTCCGCATGGTTTCCAGAATCGCGTTAAACGGTCTGAACAATATCCCCGACAATAAGATGTTGAATACCACAATGGCAACAGCCAGCAGGATAAACGCAGGAATGAGCGAGCCGTAAATGTCATCTTTGAGCCGGAGATAGTCTTCGATTGATTCGGTGAAGGTCGCTTTGTATGTAAGACTGTCAGTTTGAATAATTGTCGTTTTCCGGCGATACCGCTCCTGCTCATCCGAGTAAGGATTTACCATCACCGTATCCGTGTACTGGGGAAAAGCGGCGGCATCAATTGCCCCGGTGATCTGTTGCGCATGGATAACATATCGCATCCGATCGGGGACGCCGTCTCTGTTCTGGAGATACCAGTTGGTTTTGTGCTCCAGCTTTTTGAACTGGATTTCCACGTCCCGGTCGATGAATTCGTTGGTCTCGTGTGTGAGGAACATGGCGCTGCTGGCGAAAGCAATAAAGGTGAAGATCAGATAAATAAAGGTGGTTTTCGTCAGCAGGCTGAATTCGCGGTTTTTCATACTAATCTCATATTTTTGCGACGCCAAAAATCAACAAATAACACGCTGATAACGCAGATACGGCAAGATTGCCGCAGATAAGAAAACCCCACTCAATATCATATAAAACGTCACCTGTAATTGAATCGTTATGGGAATGGCAAATAATTATTAAACTCATTTTTATCTGTGTTCATCCGGTTTTTCTGCGTTCCCCGACGTGTCGGGGACAGCGTTCTATTTTTTCGTTATTCTTTTGTTGTAAATTTGTACCCCATCCCGTACTTCGCCTGTATGTAATTTTTCCCTCCGGCGTTAGTAATCTTCTTGCGGAGATTCTTTATATGGTTGTAGATAAAATCAAAACTGTCCGCTTGATCGATATGATCACCCCAGAGATGTTCGGCGATGCTTTCCTTCGTCAAAACCCGGTTTGGGTTTTGCATAAAATAGACCAGCAGATCGTATTCTTTTTTCGTCAAATCCAATAATTTTTCTCCCAAATACGCTTGGGACTCCAGGAAGTCAACCTTGAGTTCATCTGCAGTTATTTCATTGCTACGGTTGAACTTATTCCTTCGGATGATCGAACGGATGCGGGCGTTGAGCTCAGCCTTGTGGAACGGCTTGGTCATGTAATCATCCGCACCGAGATTCAGTCCCTCCACCTTTTCTTCCACCGCATCTTTGGCTGTCAGAATCAGGATGCCCGTTTCCCTGTTTTCTTCCCGAAATTCCCGGATCAGATCCAGTCCGTTCCCATCAGGGAGACCCAGGTCCACAATAACCACATCATAGGAGTACAGGAATAGGCATTCATGCGCCTCATCGAACGTTAAGACGGTTTCCACCACATGTTCTTGTTCCTCCAGGAAGCTCTGCATGTCTTCGACCAATCGTTGGTTATCTTCTATCAGGAGGAGTTTCATAGGTTTTGTGTAGAGTATAGGCGGAAATTCTGTAGGAAATCTAAGGGGAGAGATGTTTAATGAAAACTGTTAATATGTATCACTTGTCCGGTTCGAAAAAATTCTAATGTTCAGAGGGGACAGGAATCAAGGATTAAATAAGTCATTTTGAGTGAAGTCAGGCAATAGTCGAACGGAGTGCTCCGGGAGACAACTCTGGTGAGGCTACTGAGAAAGAATCTCATTATTCTGTACTCATGAGTCTTGCCCGGGAGATTCTTCGCTTCGCTCAGAATGACAGCATATTTTTGATTTGAAATACTACCACCAACCCAATACCATTTCTTTAGAATAGTGAGGATGGCAGAATTCCAGTAGATCCTTTTTATTCAGGCGTTTTTCTAATTTAATTTTATACCTCTATTCTATGAATATTCAAAGCAAATGAACTATGGCAAACCTTGTCACTCATGGTGATCGAAATGTCTTCCTCTTCGAACTGGCCCTTCATCAGAAGAAAAACCACCCAGGTTCAACCGCAGACTGAGCATTACTACCGGCGATTCCCGGGTGCTGGAGCGCTTCACGGTGAAATTCCGTGTTTCGGTCAGGGATTCCCGGTCGGTCGTGGTGAAGAGATCACGTAAATTCAGTGTGGCGGTTAATTTGTTGTCGAAGAAGTTACGTCTTACAGCCAGGTCAGTAGTAAAATTCCCCTGCTGGCTCCCTTGTGCCGTAATAATACCGCTTCGATACCGACTGTTCAGGTGAATTTGCCACGCCCGACCGAATTGCAGGGTGTTCCCAAGCCGGGCGCTCCAGTGCATGTTTTCCCGCGAGAATGGGCGACCGTTCAGAGCTCCCTCAATCTGATACTGCCGGAGGTTCCCGCTGATATTGACATCCCAGAAGGAGACCGGTGAAAACCGGTAATTGACCTCGCCTCCCATTGACCTGCTGGTCCCAACGTTCTCCGGTACACGCAACGTTACATCCTTACTGTAAACTGAACTGATATGTTCGATCACATTACTGCGAAACTGGTAGTACATCTCGATATTCAGGTAATTCGACCAGAACGGCGTCTGAAATCCCAGCTCCCAGGAATCGATATATTCCGGTTTCATCTCGGGATTACCACGCCGGATGTTATACGCATCTTCCCAGATTTGAAAAGGCTCGAGGTCCCGATCACGGGGACGGTCGATTCTGCGACTGTAACTTAACATCACCTGCTGTTCGTTGTTCAGGGAATAGGAGGTATGCAGTGACGGAAAAACTTCCCAGCGATCCAGGTGAAAGGCGGCGCTGGTATCCGGATGGGAAATGTTACGGTAGGTGTATTCGCCCCGGGCTCCGACCTTGTAACTGAATCGATTCCAGGTATCCGAAAATATCGAGTACAGCGATTGTTCATTCCGCTGGCTGATTGTGCCATAACTGTATTGGTTTTGCAAAGTATACGCCCCGGACGCAATGTCATACGCGTATTGCCGGGTGGTCCGGTCGGATTCTCTCCCTTCGACCTGGTACCCGGCTTCAATCTTTTTTGAATCCGCGAGCGGTAAGGTATAATCTGTCCTCAAACGAAACCGGGTTCCCGGACCGGATTGCCTGGTCTTTTTTCCTTCCGTTACCGTCCCAAGACTGTCAGTGAGCCGACTGTTAGAGGTCCCATTATCATCGTGAGCACTGTAGAACAAATCCACAGAGAGTTCATGCCCGTCGCGGTCAAACTGATGGAGCCAGGAGATCATCCCGGAGTAATCGTCCTGCTCGTTTTTACTCTCAGAGGCATCCGAATACTCGGTGATCATTGAAGTATCGTTCCAAGATGTAAAATCCATATCCGAGGTGCGGAAAAACTCACGGGTTCCATATCTTAAACCGAGGCTTAATAAATCATCGGAAGTTAACCGGTAATCCATTCCAAGGTTTATGCCGCTGAATTCCATACCACGATTGGTGGCACCTGATGAGTTCAGGTACGATGATAGGTTGTTGAACGTTGTCGTTCGCTCCCGTGACTGGGTGCCGGAGAAGTTCCGGATATGATAGTTCCCGCCAACTTTGAGCGTAAACTGATTCCGGCTGTAGCTGTAGGTGCCATTGCCGCCGTATTTGTCGTGCAAGCCGGCATTAGCATGGACCATGCCTGTGTTGCCGGTCAGATTGTTCTCATGGAGGATGATGTTAATAATGCCGGCGCTGCCCTCAGCACCATATTTGGCGGAAGGATTGGTAATAATCTCAATATATTTAATCGAGCTGGCAGGGATTTGCTGCAGAGCATCCTGGGGGTCCAGCACAGTAGGGTGACCATTAATTTGCACCACAAAATTCGAGCTTCCCCGGACGCTGACATTGCCGTCGAAGTCCACCTCGACCGAGGGGATCTGCGCCAGGATATCCACTGCGAAGCCGGACTCAGCCGTACGGAACTGGGCAACGTCGATGATTTTCCGGTCGGCAAGGTACTCGATTGCCGGTCGCTGACCTTCCACCACGACTTCCTCGGATTCGAGTGCCGTTTGCGTTAATTGAAGAATTCCCAAGTCAACTACAGGCTGATCTTCTTGAACTGAAAATGCTGTGGTCATCAGCGATTCGAATCCGATATACCGGATTTCGAGAACATACAAACCCGGTGATATCCCTGTGATACTAAATCTGCCCTGGTGGTCAGATACGCTCCCGGTAACCTCAATGCTATCCGGAAGGGAGTAGAGGATGACATTCGCCGATTCAATGGATTTTCCAGTCTGCTGATCGGTAATCCTCCCCTGAATACGTCCGCTATTCCGTGCAAACAGGTAAGTCCCTGTCACAAGCATTGAGAGAAAGATTATTCCAAAATTCCTGATTATAATTTTCATAAGCGGGTCATGAGTCTGTTGTCCATGGTCCACGGTCGATATCACGCAATACGTGGTACGCAGTATTCACAACGCCTCATTCCTTATTTTCGTCTTGCGGTTGTGCCAGCGTAACCTTGCTCCAAAACTTCAGTGGTTCGGGGACGTTTTGAAAATCCCTGTTTATCCCGCCACCCCGGGGTGGACGCATACCTCCCGGTCCGCCGCCAGGTCTTCCGCCCGGGGGTGGTCCCATGCCACCCGGGCGCCCACCGCGCATTCCTGCTCCGGGACGGGGCAGATCTATTTCAGGTATTTCAATGCCAAGCCCGATGGTACTGGAGAGGTTCGCCCGGTTTCGGGAAATCTCCGAAAACGGGATTTTCCCCTCGTACACGAGTTGACTGTCCTGGAGGCGGAACTGCAGTTCAATGCCTCGTGGATTATCCGCAACAAGTTCACGGACCCGAACGAACGCATCCGTTTCAAATCCGTAACTCTTTGCACCGACATTTGTACCCATGACAATAAATTCCATGGTCATCCGGTCGAGTAACGGTCCAAAATCCGGTGGAACATTTTGTTGTGGCTTGCGCATGCCCTGGAATAATTCCCGGCGGGACTCCGGATCCATGGTGATCATTCCAACCGGATATTTAATGCCGTAATCCTCCGATTTTCCGCCATCACCATCGATCCAGAGGTTCAGTCCGCGAAAAATAATCTGGCGGCGAAGTACATCGTCGGCGGATGCTGCGCAGAAATACAGGTTCTCGGCGTCGTTGGCGATTCCGATCGTAATATTTTGTTCTTCGAGGAGAACAAGATTATTCTCCCAGTCGCCGGAGGAACCATCTATGGTGATTGAGTTAGTCGCCAATTGACTGGTTAATTCTACCTTACTGCAGGCAGCGATTGTTATGGCAACTAAAAAAAGAATACCGAATTTCATTAAATGTCCTCGCATCTCAGGCTCCTGTCGTTAAATTGTATGGTACTGATGACCTACCTTATCAAATATACTTCTTCCTCTATAACTTTTGACACCTGTGGCGGTAAAAAGTTAAAATTTTCCCGGCACATTTTTTCATTGCTAACCATGGACATTTTAAAAGGAGCGACGGATGAGAGAAAAGGGAGCTATTCAAATTACGGTTTTCTTACTGTTTTTCCTGGGTGGAATTAATACTGTGCAAAGCCAGGATTTATCTACCGTTGATTCCGTCGATTTAGATAGATACACTGGCACCTGGTACGAGATCGCAAAAATTCCGAATAGGTTTCAAAAGAAATGCGCAAAGAATACGACCGCAACTTACAAATTGATGGAAAACGGCAAGATTCGGGTCATAAACGAGTGTATTACGGCAGAAGGAGAATCTACGAAAGCCACCGGTGTGGCACGAGTTGTTGATGATAAAACCAATTCGAAGCTAGAGGTGAGTTTCGTCAGCATTCTTGGTCTGAACTTGTTTTGGGGGGATTATTGGATTATTGGATTGCACGAAAATTATGAATGGGCCATTATTGGCAATCCTTCCCGGAAATACGGGTGGATTCTGAGCCGGACGCCGTCGCTGACTGATGCCGATCTGGACAAAATTTACACCATTCTCCGGGAAAAGGGGTATAACCCCGATGAATTTGAGATGACTGAGCAGGAAATAAAGTAAGCTTTTTTTCGATCGTCCCTGGCGGGACTTTGTATCGGTCAAATCATTCTCACCCCGGGATGAATCCCGGGGCTAACCTCGATCCGTCCCTCACGGCACTATCATTATTGACTTATAAAACCAGGGATCAACAAAGTTACGCTAGGTCACAGTACCCCGCTCAGGATTTCTTACGGGAAGTCCGGCAGCTATTCACCACACGTACCGAACACAACGCATACTATCAAGGGGCCTCCTGTGTTATAAAACCACGCAATGCGCCTTTTCAGAGTGGCTCACACCTGAAAGGTTCTTGAATTGGACGAGCATGGGTACTTATTGGATATGCGTGGTAGTTGGTGGTCCAAGTCCCGCCAGGGACGAGCGAGCTGTCTGAGGATTGTGATGCCGAAATAGATGGAATCCCTTCCGCAGATTTTTTTCTCAGAACAACCCCGGGGGAGGTACAGAAAAGGTTGCCAATAGTAAAGATGGCATCTTTATCTGAACTTCTGACACGAACGGAATGCATCGCATCCGTATTGATTTCTACTTAATCAACAACACCTTCTTATGGGCGGTATAATCCCCGGTCTGCATCCGGATGAAATAGACTCCTGAACCGGAGACCCGGCCGGAGGACGCCTTCCCATCCCATTTTACCTGATAATATCCCGGTGCTTGTGTCTCATGGACCAATGTTGCGATTTTGATACCCCCGTAAATGGAATACAGAAATCCTCACATGGGTCTGTTTTGGCAGCTGAGAGGGAATGGTTATTCGCTGGCAATGTTTCGTGCCATGGTATGGAAAATCAGATTGTGGGCTGGGTAGAGCATATACCAGTAGAGATGACCGAGGAAGCCCGATGGAATAAATGAAGCCGTCTGGATGAGTTTTGCCCTGGAATTCTCAGATTCCATGACTTCAAATTCCAGCCATGCCTGGCCAGGTAATTTCATCTCAGCCTGAAGACGGAGATATCGAACCGGTTCATAATCGACGACCCGCCAAAAATCAATGACGTCACCGATTCGCATATCTGCAGGATCCCGCCGTCCACGCCGCATCCCAACACCACCAATTATTCGATCCAATAAGCCACGTAATTTCCAGGCCCAATCGACGCTGTACCAGCCTGTCTCGCCACCGATTTGCTTCACGCGATCAAATAATTCTGGCACCGTGAACTCCGATTCCACTGTGCGCACATCTCTAAATATCAGATCGGAATCGCCAATCTCTTTGGAAAAAGACTGAACTGATGCTTCCGTCCACCGGGACTGGACGATCTCCTCGTCTTCGGCAAGAGCCAACCGAATAGATGTATCAAACGAATGTAATTCCTGAGGAATCCACTCCCGTATCCGAAAATCGTGGCAGATGGTATCGTTCCTCAAACCGTCCACAAGGGGATAGGCAATCTGCATTGGAACTGATGTAACGAGATTTAGCCAGTACGCCGAGAGCCTGGGTGTGAGTACCGGCACTTTAATCATAAACAGCGGGCGTCCGAGAGATGCACTGACTTTGCGAAGCATCTCACTATATGCCAATACATCACCGCCGCCAATCTCAAGAACTTCGCCGACAGTTTCAGGCGTTTCAAGTGTGCCAACAAGGTATTTGATGACGTTTTCGATAGATATCGGTTCACAAAGAGAATTCACCCATCGCGGAGTGATCATCAGCGGGAGTTTTTTAGCTAAATCACGAATAATCTCGAATGAGGCACTTCCTGAGCCGATGATAACGGAGGCCCGCAGTTCGGTAACCGGGATACCAGTTTTTCCCAGAAGCCGGCCAACCTCCTGGCGGCTTTGCAAATGTCGGGAGAGTGTATCATCATCGCCACCCAACCCGCCAAGATAGATAATGCGTTGAACGCCGTTGTGTTTGGCCATCTCGGCAAAATTTGATGCGGCCCGGTTATCCTGCTCCGTAAAATCAGAACTGTTTTCCATGGAATGGATCAGGTAAAAGGCGATATCGATGTCTGAGAGTGCGCTTTCCAAGGAGGGCAGGTCGAAGACATCTGCCTGGACCACTTCGGCATAATCCCATGGTCGCCCCGAGAGTTTTTCAGGCGTTCTGGCGAGACATCGAATGTGATATCCGGCATTATGTAAAGCCGGAACCAGATGCCCGCCAACATATCCTGTCGCACCCGCTACTGCAATTTTTTTTGACCTTCTCATTTTTGTAGTACCTCCCATGATAATATATAGCTTGTACGTTTGATATGCTCACTCCGCATTTTATCTTTTCTGAGTAAAACAGCAGTCCGTGTTCTTTGAAAGTGGTTTCCCTTCCCTTAGATTTGAGCAGTGTTTAGGACGTACACAGGGAACAGATTATTTAGAATTTGGCATATGCCGGTAAACAAAACGGAGTGATACGATGATGGACAAGACACCCCGAGTTACGGGAATTGGGGGCATTTTTTTTAAGGCGAACAATCCGGAGCAAATGCGGAAGTGGTATAGCAAGTATCTCGGATTAAACACCGATAAATACGGAACCATCTTCGAATTTCGCCAGGCGGATGATCCGCAGAAGAAAGGCTATTTACAGTGGAGCCCGTTCCCGGAGGATACGGATTATTTCGATCCGGCAAAAACACAATTCATGATCAATTATCGGGTGAACGACCTGGAAGGATTATTCGAGAACCTAAGAGAATCCGAGGTGGAAATCATCGGTGAAATGCAGTCCTACGAGTACGGTAAATTCGCCCATATCATGGACCCGGAAGGCAACAAGATCGAGCTCTGGGAACCCGTAGACGAGGTGTTTGAAGAGATGTACGGATAGGAACTCTATCTCACAATTTCCTCATTTTCATTATTCCCTGTAAAAAAAGAGCCCTCCAATCACCCTCCAGGAGGGTCTCCTCCCGGAGCTAAGCTTGTCGAGGGGTGGCATACTAACGCAAAAAACTATTAGAACCACTTCCCGCCGCGCTTCGACAATCTCAGCATGACGGAAAGTGTAATGCCTTTAGAGCTCAAGCTATCCAGTCACTCTGAGCCTGTCGAAGAGTGGCAGACTCACAGGCGCTGGCATTATTTATAGAACAAAAGAATTGTCATTCTGAGCGAAGCGAAGTGGAGTGAAGAATCTCCAAAGTCTGATTTGCGAGAATGAAAACCAGCAATTATCAACCTAAAACTCAAACTCCGCACCAATAATCGGCAGAACGCGCCACTGGTAAATAACGTCTATTTTTCCTTCGGCATCATTCCAGAAATAGCTAGCGATATTCTTCCGATCGTAGACATTCCAGACGCTTAAATAAACCGTCAGATTCGTCTGCCGGAAATAAAACCGCCGATCAGCGCGGATGTTCATCGAATGATAGTCCGGATAACGCGCTTCGTTGACGTGATCTTCCTGATACACCGCCCGGTGCACTTCCCGGGATGCTTCCATATCGATGGGAGTATACGGCGGGCCGCCGGCATACAGCCACCGCATGGAGAAGTCCCAATATTTGTTCGGTTTGTAACCCCCGTCAAGGCTGGCGATGAGACGGTTATCGTAATTCCGGTTCCGCCATTGGTTGTCCAGCCCCCGATACTTGGAGCGGAAATAGGAGAGGCTGGCGAGCCCATAAACGCGCTTCGCAAGTTTCTTCTGCAGTATGATCTCCATCCCCCGGGAATTTGCCACTCCAAGGCTGACCAACGAGGAGAAGTTCGCGAATCGATCCGTATCGATGACAAATATGCAAGGCCGAGCCTGATCCATGGGGAAATCGGAATAGTCTTTACGATATACCTCGAATGTCAGCCTGGTATCCTCGGCCAGGGTGTGTTTGATTCCTGCAATATAATGGATGGCCCGCAGCGGTCTCAGGCTCTGATAGTCGGGATTCTGCACAAGGAGTAAAAGCGGAGATTGCTGGTGGTACAAACCGATTGAGCCGGTAAGCGTTGTCCTGTCGGTGATGATATAACTCATCGACAACCGGGGAGAACCGGACCATTTGTCCGTATAAGTGAAGCACATCGCTGAAACACCTGCCGTTATCGCGAATCGGTGAGTTAAATTAACAGTGCCTTCTCCGAATACTCTTACCTTGTTAGCCCGGATTTCGTCCTGCAGGTAGACATCCGGAAGTGAATCACCGAAGGTGCCTGTCATCCCGGCATAGTAATTGTCGTAGTCGGTGCACAGATGTTTTGCTTCCAGGCCGAAGTTCAACTGTAACGATTGATGGACGCGCAAATGATTGGAGTTCCGTAACTTCAGCATTTGCTCCAGGGAATGATTCCGTGACATCCGCCCACCGGTATTCGTTTCGAACCAGTCTTCATGAAACTGCTCGGAAGTGAATGCCAGAGACGTATTGGAATACCCGTGTTCGGACCAGAGTGCACGCCAGTTCAGACCGGTGGTTCCCTGGTATATGTCCTGGTTCCCGTAGTAAATCATCTTGTTCTCGATCCCGGTCTGGCGGTCAGGAGAGTTGTGGTCGTCGCCATACAGCCCGATTATACTGACCCGGTGATTCGGCGACAGATCATACTTCACTTTCCCCTGGATGTCCCCGTAGACCGGTGCCACTGTGGATCCCACGTCCAAAGCTTGCACTACAAAATCCAGGTAGCTGCGTCTGGCGGAGAGCATCCACGCGCCGTCTCCAACGGGAGAAGGCCCCTCGAAAGTACCGCCGAATCCGCCAAAATTGAAGTCCAGCTGCCCGTAAAACTCTTTAGTATTTCCTTTCCGGAAGTCGATATCCATTACCGAGGAGAGGACATCACCGTAGGCCACGGGAAATCCGCCACTATAGAAGGACACATCTTCGATGAAGTCGGTATTGACCATACCTATGGGGCCGCCGGAAGACGCCATATCCGGGAAATGGTTGATGTTCGGCACCTCGATATTATCGATGAAGAAGGCGTTTTCCATGGGATTGCCGCCCCGGACAATGAGCCGGTTCGACTGATCATTGACTTTGGCAATACTCGGCAGTGACATCAGAATTCGGCTGACATCGCCGGCAGAACCGGGAGCGCGGCGGATCGCTTCATTGGAAAAACTGGTCACGCTGGCAGGGTCGTTCAACTCTTTGACGAAATACCCCGCGGTGAAGGTGACTTCTTCCGATCTCAAGGGCGATACACGTATTTCAACCGGAACCAGAACCTGCCGGCTCGATTTGACGATGACATCCGGAATTTTAGTAGTCTGGTAGCCAATATACCGTGCCACCAACGTATAACTGCCAACTTGTACACCGGAGATCTTAAACTGACCCCGCTCATCGGTTGCTGCCCCCATGTCAGTGCCTTTGAGCATTACATTGGCTCCGATAAGGGGGCTTTGGGTCGACGCATCCCTAACCTCGCCGGTCACTGTTCCGGTGGGAGCATTCTGCCCAGATATTGATGGAGCGACCAAACTTAAAATTAAAATGCATACAACGAATAATCTCAGTCGCATTTCCTGCCTTTCATCGTGTTTAGACGTTATTTGGCAGGAAAATACGTATGGAGAAAATACGCATCGACTTTCCCCGTGGGATTGGACGTGGAGTTGGAGTCCGAACCGATGGGGTAGGATATAGGCAGTATTCAGGTGTTAACGTGTTCGGGTGTTCAAGTTGTTTTCTTACTCTTAATCTTACTCGTTTTGGTCTGCTACAGTTGTGTTATTGTTTAAACTGTAATGAATCAGGCGTCATTTGTCCAGAGTCCATGATCTTGGGTTTAAAATGTTCCGCCTGTTGGTAGTACCCTCGTTAGAGGGTTTTGTTGGTTAATGGTTTGTTGTTTATAAGTCTTCGTGTCATTTGCCTTCATTCGTGTCTATTGGTAGTGAGTCGTTTATTGTTTGTTGTGGGTAGTGTGTTGTTTTTTCCATGGTTTCGATGTTTTACCATTTATTTTTCTCTACGTCATCTGCTCCGGGAAGAGTCGCTTCCGGGATATCTCTGCGATAAATTCTTGTTACTCCTTATTATTCTCCGACTGCTGGCGGTATTCCGACGGCGTCATCCCGGTCATTTTTTTAAAGATAGAGTAAAACGCCGACTTGGAGTTGAAGCCGGCATCATAGGCAACGGAAAGAATGGTAAGATTCTCTTTCGAGGAATCCCGAAGGTCCTGTTTTACCCGGTCAACCCGGTATTCGTTGATAAAGTCAAAGAAGTTTTTACCCAGGCCGGTATTGATGACTTCGGAGAGGTTGTGAGGGCTGATGGAAAGCATATCGGCTACCTGGTTCAGAGCCAGGTCGCTTTCCCGGTAAGGCTGCTCCTGTTCCATTAATCTCAGCAGACGGCGTTTGAATTGTTCGATTTGTTCCGGCCGTAAACCGGACTTTACGTATTTAGGCCCGCGCGTGTCCTCATCTGGTTTCTGTGAAAATTGTGAAAGATACCGGAATGAATCGGCAACGGCAGGCAGGGAAAAAATCTCGGACTTGAACAGCGCAAGATATCCGATGGTATAAACATATATCGCTACCAGCAGGGAGGAAAAATTGAACTGGTATGACAAATCAATCCCAGCCATCCGCAATGAATTCTCCAGGAAGAAGCCAAAGACAAGCGCTAACGCCAGATAAGTCATATATCGCAGCCAGTCTAATTTAATCCGATCTACCGATGAAAACACCTCCCGGATATCTACGGCGTACCCGGAAAGTATTTTGAGCGTCCCGTAAAAATAAATGACCGCCTGGATGATGATAAGCCAATGAAACAGGATAAAGGTTTGGTGTTCTGTCCGACTTCCGATGGCAAATTCCCAGAGATGACCGTTGTCCCGGAATATCAGGATCGAGACAATCCAGAAGACCTCCCATATCAGGAATGGCAGAAAGTGAAACAGGTCTTGGAATTCCATGGTGGCGGCATTTGTGACGAGATACTTGGTATACAGGTAGTGCAGCGGGATCATGGTAAAGGCGATCCCGATGATGAGCGGGGAAGCGAGGTAATATGCCGGCGACCGGGTCAGTTCACCAAAGACAAGGTGCCCCAGGATAATTGAATACAGGAGAATCAGCAGGCCAAGAAATCGCGTGGCAAAGAGGTCTCCGTGCTTATGAAATAGCAGGACAGAGAGCAGGAACCCCTGACTTGCAGCAATCAGAATAATGATATCAATGAATTGTAATGAAAACATTCAATCTGATTTGTTGGATTTTTGGTTGTACGGCGACATCACGACGTCTTCATATAAATTAAATTAAAATTACCGGCATATTCTATTAAATATTTTGGTCATGACCTGCGCTCGGAACAACGATATACTGACCTGATTTTGTTATATGCTGGATAATTACGAGATACGTACGAACAACTTTCCGCCTACATTTCGACAGGCTCAATGTGACAGGAATTGTGATGTTTTATATAAACCGAGTTCCCTAGTCACCCTGAGGCTATCAATAGCCTGCCCTCCGACCTGTCGAAGAGTGACAAATGGTACAGAAAATATGAATCACTTCCCCTGGGACTCTTCGAAATCCATTGCATTACATCTTGAGTTTTCAGCTTCATCAGGTAGTCGCTGGATTCCGAAAGAGTCTACGCTTAGGTGGACACGGACATTAAAAAGCATGGAGTAATATCGCCGGCGAATCTTAAATTAGATGTTACCGGTATCTTCGAATCAACTCTACAGAACTTTATTGTTTTCTCCTATCATTGCGGATAAATTTCTCTTATGAAAACACAGAAAAGTAAAACCGGTCAGTACATCATTACCGGAATTATCGCTGTTGTACTTCTTGCCCTGATAATCGGGCAGACTGCCCTCATTTACTGGGCACTAAAGCAATCGGGATTATCATCCTCAATACTGACGGGGATCCTTGTTATCGGTCTGTTAATTTTCGTTACTTTAATATTTGTCATTATCGATCGCATAAAGGAAATCGCAAGGGAGGAGTCGGATGAAACTGGTCAATACTGAGGTTATACCAGGACAGGAGTACGAAGTAATTTCATTGGTACGCGGATCGATTATCCAGGCGAGGCACGTTGGCAGTGATATTTTTAACGCACTGAAGGGGTTAGTCGGTGGTGAACTCAGTTCCTACTCAAAAATGATGGAGGATGCACGCTCCAAGGCAACCCGCCGAATGGTGGAGGAGGCGGAATCCCTGGGTGCGGATGCCGTGGTGAACATCCGCTATACCACAAGCAGCGTCATGACTGGCGCGGCGGAGATCCTTGTCTTCGGGACTGCCGTTAGATTTGTTTGACCCGGGTTTTCTGAATGATAAAACCGAGAGAGTGGCTAAAGACCAAAACAACCGCTTTCCGCCGCACTTCGACAAGCTCAACATGACGGAAAGTGTAATGCCTTTAGAACTCAAACTACCCAGTCACTCTGTGTTTGTCGAGGAGTGGCAAACTAATAAGGCAGGAAAGTGCCCCAACCCCTTCCAGCCGCAATTTCCCAAAGGGCTCCCTACGGGGAAGAATTTCCAAGGGAATGAAAGACTGGTATTTACGTATCCTACAGTAACACCGCAAGTCTTTGGAGATCCTTCGACTCCATCCGGCAGAGATCTTTGGTGAGAAAGAGTGGCAAAAGCTCAACACATTGTTAAAAACACTTTAATAAATCGAAGATTACTAAAACCGTCATGGACGCTGGAAGCGGTCCATGACGGAGAATTGCTTTCTCAAATCATTTTGGAATCCATTGTATTCCATATCGGGTTACCAAATTCCGATACCCGTAGATGAAATCCTACTTTAAAATTCCACTGGATTCTGGCTCATCAACCCCGGGATTAGCGAAAGGCGAGACGATCTGTTATAACACCCCGTAGTCCTTGCCGTATTTCTCCGCGACGTAATCGATATCCTTGTCCCCGCGACCGGAGAGATTAATGAGAATCGTCTCTTCTTTATCCATGTCTGGTGCGACCTTCATAGCGTACGCAACGGCATGAGCGCTTTCCAGTGCGGGGATGATACCTTCGACCCGTGAGAGTTCGAAGAACGCTTCGATAGTCTCTGCGTCACTGGCGGTTACATATTCAATCCGCCCCAGGTCCTTCAGATAGGAATGTTGCGGACCGATACCGGGATAATCCAGACCGCTGGCCACGGAGTAAACCTCCAGCGGATTTCCCTTGTCGTCCTGGAGCAAGTATGATTTAAATCCATGGAGGGTTCCCGGTTTGCCAAGGGTCAAAGTTGCGGCGTGTTTTCCCGGCTCCAGACTGAGTCCAGCCGGTTCGACACCATAAATGCTCACATCGTCCTCCAGAAAAGCCGTAAACAGGCCAATTGCGTTGGAGCCGCCGCCGACACAGGCCATGAGGTTATCCGGAAGGCTACCGGTCATTTCACGAAACTGCTCTTTCGCTTCCCGGCCGACCACCGACTGGAAATCCCTGACCATCATGGGGAAGGGATGGGGGCCCACTACCGACCCGATGGCGTACAGCTGGTTCTCGGGATCGCCAAGATACGCTTCGAATGCCGCGTCGACGGCATCTTTCAGCGTTTTGGTTCCCCGGGTGACGGTATAAAGATTCGCACCGAGGATCTTCATCCGGATGGCATTGGGCTTTTCCTTCTCAACATCTACCTCGCCCATGTAGATATCGCATTCCATTCCAAGCAAGGCGGCAGCGGTTGCAAGCGCCACACCGTGCTGCCCGGCACCGGTCTCCGCGATGATTTTCTTCTTTCCCATATGCTTGGCTAGCAGGGCTTCGCCGAGACAGTGGTTGATCTTGTGGGCGCCGGTATGGTTCAGGTCCTCACGCTTAAAATAGATTTGCGCGCCGCCGAGTTTCTTTGAAAGGGCTTTTGCATGGAAAATCGGGCTCGGACGGCCAACGTAGTGTTTGTAGAGCGTTTCGAGCTCCTCCTGAAACGCTGGATCCTCCCTTCGCTTTCTGTATTCCTCAGTAATATCGCCCAGGACCTTTTGAATTTCAGGCGGGACGAAACTCCCACCATACTCCCCAAAATACCCTCGGTCATCGGGCATTCCGGTTGTATATTTTGACTGGCTCATGCTATCGCTCCTCGGAATTGTTAATGATTAAAACAGCGAGGCGCTATGTTACGCATTATCGGAAGGCAGATCAAATAAGTTTAATGAGGATAACTGGAAAGTACCGGAAAACAATCAGGCATTAACGACATTCTAGGGGAACATCCATGATACCCTTCATAAAATTCATCGGAATTGTTGTTCTGTTATTACTTGTATTTATTGGCGTAGAATATCTCTGGAAAGGGACACGTCCGGATCCGGAGAGTGAGTCGGATTTCGAAATTCTTGCACATCGCGGCGTGCATCAGAACTATGAAAAGGGCGTTTACGATCCGGTGTCAGGATGCGAAGCAAAACATATTTTTAAGCCATCTCATCAATACATCGAGAATACCATCGAATCAATCGGTGCAGCGTTCGGGTTTGGGGCGACCATGGTGGAGATCGACATCCGCAAGACCGCCGATTCCAATCTCGTGGTATTCCACGACTGGATGCTGAATTGCCGGACAGACGGGGAGGGAGAGGTCAAAGATCATCCGGTTTCCTATCTGAAAACACTGGATATCGGATACGGCTATTCCTATGATGGCGGAGAGAGCTACCCGTTCAGGGGACGGTGCGTTGGAAAGATGTCCACCTTAGCTGAAGTCCTGAAGGCATTTCCAACGCAGCGATTTTTGATTGACCACAAAGACGGTGACACTGAATCGGTGCAGAATCTTGTCAGTATTCTCAGGCAATTCCCCGAAGAAAACGCAGCCCGGCTAACATACTGGGGTCCGCAGCGTACATTGGATCTATTGCAGAAGGAGTACCCGCAAATCAGACGATTTTTCGTTACCCGGCAGCAGGCCAAAGATGTGTTCGTCAAATTCCTGCTCTCGTTTGGTTTGACCGGCATCCCGGATGAATTGCACGGCTTAACTATCGGGGTGCCGGTTCGCTACACCAAATACCTCTGGGGATGGCCATATCGTTTAATAGGCAAGTTACACAGGGCAGGTATGAGGGTTTATCTGATGGTGGATTCCCTCGAAGATGCCGGGAAGATAAAAGACCTGCCCATCGATGGGGTGGTGACAGACTACGTGGAGATAGTGGGGCCGTATTTCCGGCAGATGGATGATATGCAGGAGAAACCAGGGCGATACGCCTCCGGGAGTTTATCTATAAAACACTAACAGAAAAATCCAGATTGCAGCAGGGATTATTATCGCCTCTGTGAAAATTATCGGATTTTCAGTCACATATTTTACGCTCTTCTCCTCACCAGCAATTTCACAGATTCTTAAACTCATCATGAAATTATTCGGATTAATATTTACATTTATAGAAATTTTACCATTGATTAAAAGGTTTATTCAGAAATAAGGAGCAATACCTTTTGGCTGAAATACCAACGGATTTACCGGAGGAGAACAACGGCAAAGGCTTTCACCTGGATGTTCATCCCTGGGTGTTTTTCATTTCAGCAGGACTAATCCTCCTTTTCGTAATTTCTACTATCCTGTTTCAGACCTACCTCGGCAATGTCTTCGAGTCGCTGCAGGATATCATGTCCCGGTATGTTGGCTGGTTTTTTATCTGGACCATGAATATAGTTCTGGTTTTCATCCTGGTGATGCTGTTCAGCCGGTTTGGAGGCATTCGCATCGGCGGGCCGGATGCGAAACCGGAATTTTCCACTATCGGATGGTTCGCCATGCTGTTTTCCGCCGGAATGGGTATCGGGCTGCTCTTTTATGGCGTCGCAGAACCCATGTTTCATTATGTGGCGAATCCGCTCGTGGAGCCAGGAACCATTGACGCCGCCAGAACAGCCATGAATATCACATTTCTCCACTGGGGATTTCATCCCTGGGCAGTCTATGCCCTGGTTGGGCTGTCACTCGCCTTCTTTTCGTTCAACAAGGGATTACCGTTATCTATCCGAACCGCCTTTTACCCGATTTTCGGCGAAAAAATCTACGGAGGCATCGGGAATGCCATCGATATCATGGCAACCGTTGCCACGCTTTTTGGCGTTGCAACATCCCTGGGATTAGGCGTGCAGCAGGTCAACGCCGGATTGGACCATTTGCTTGGAATCGGGCAGAATACCACCATCCAGGTACTGCTGATTGCAGGGATTACCGCAGTAGCGACCTGGTCTGTGGTGAAAGGACTCGATGCCGGTATCCGCCGACTGTCCGAAGTTAATATCACACTGGCCGGGGCACTGGCACTGTTTGTACTGATCCTGGGACCGACACTTTTCATTCTGAACGGGCTGTTGGAGAATATCGGTTATTACCTGCAGCATCTCCCGGAGATGTCCACCTGGAATGAGACGTATGAATCCACTCAGTGGCAGCATGGCTGGACGATCTTTTACTGGTCGTGGTGGATTGCCTGGTCGCCATTCGTGGGAATGTTTATCGCCCGGGTGTCGTATGGACGGACAATACGGCAATTCATTGCAGGTGTGCTCATCGTGCCGACCTTTATAACATTTCTGTGGCTTACCATCTTTGGTAACACGGCACTGCACATAGAGATGCTGGGATCCGGCGGGTTGGCATCGGCAGTGCAGGAGAACATCCCGGTGGCACTGTTTAAACTGTTTGAGCATTTTCCGCTCGGGGCTGTAACCTCTGCGCTCGGCGTGCTGGTCATTATTACCTTTTTCGTGACCTCGTCGGACTCCGGTTCTATGGTCATCGATATCATCACGTCGGGCGGGAATCCGGATCCGCCTGTCGTATCGCGACTCTTTTGGGCGATAATGGAGGGGCTGGTGGCAGCAATGCTGCTGATTGGCGGTGGACTGGTCGCACTGCAGACCGCTACTATAATGTCAGGACTGCCATTTGCCGCAGTCATCCTTGGGATGTGCTATGCCCTCTGGAAGGGGCTGAAAAAGTACGCTGCTCCACAGGAATTCACCTTTGGCGGGGAGACTGAGATAGAGGAATACGAAATCAAACAGGAACCGGCCCCGAAGAAGACATTTGGCAGCCGCAGATTTTGGTGAGCGGGAGATGATTATGAATAATTCCATGAGAAGATTTTTGAAAATACCGGTCATCGGGATTCTAACCGGGGTTCTATTGACCGCATTTTTACCGGACAGCAGTTCTGCGCTGGCACAAGATGAAGTGGTCCGACTGGCTTATGTGGAATGGTCGTCGGAAATCGCCAGTACCCATCTCGTCAAGGCAGTGATCGAAGAAAAATTGGGATACGAGTGCCGGTTAATGTCTATGACGGCAGCGGAGATGTGGGATGCAGTGGCAACGGGAGAGGCGGACGCTATGGTATCCGCATGGCTCCCGGAAACTCACGCACATTATTTTAGTGCCGTTAAAGATAGTGTGGTAAACCTTGGACCGAACCTGGAGGGGGCGAAAACCGGGTTGGTGATTCCCAATATCACTGCCGGGCGTTTCACCGCGGGGACTGGCATCCGTAACAGGCCATATATGGATGTGAATTCCATCCCTGAACTCAAAAAACATGTCGATAAACTCGATGGTAACATCATTGGTATTGATCCGGGAGCCGGAGTCATGCGCCAGACTCGTAAGGCTCTGGAAGCGTATAAACTCGACGAATTTCGACTCATTGACGGAGATGAGAAAAGTATGGTTGCGGCACTCTCCGACGCAATTCGCCACCAGGAATGGATCGTCGTGACGGGTTGGATTCCGCACTGGATGTTCGCCCGCTGGGATCTGAAGTTCCTGGATGATCCCAGGGATATCTATGATGAGGGCGGTCATATTAATACTATCGCGAGAAAAGGCTTACAGCAGGACATGCCGGAAGTATACCAAATGCTGGACAATTTTTACTGGGAGCCGGACGAAATGGGACAACTGATGCTCTGGATCCAGGAGAAAGAAGGGCGGTATCCCTACGAAAGCGCGCTCCGCTGGATCAGAACGCACACGGAACGAGTGGAAAGTTGGCTTCCGTGATATTTTCTAATCGACCATCGTTGGAGAAATAATGCTGAGAGATATTTATTCCAGATTTCGCGGTGCCTGTACTATGCTGTTTCGTAAACAGGGCAACCAGGTAGTATTTGCCGGAACTGCGGTATTAGTGCACCCGGATGGTTTCCTGCTCACGGCATCGAATCTGTTCAATGCGGACGACGAGTTAGTCCTCTCATTCTGGGAAGCCAGTAGTAAATTTGTCCCCACTGAACGCGAATCTATCGCTCCGTATCATGCTGAAATATTACAATATGATGAAGAGCGCGGATTGGCGCTTCTTGAGTTACGGGAATCCATGGAAATCAATATGCCGCGGCATGTGATTGGAAAGCCCAATAATATTCCAACCGGCAGCAGCGTAGCAACTTTGGGCTATGCGTTCGGGTATCAGCACATCTACAATCAGGTCATCCAGGGCGCAAATGTCAGCGCCCGCATCCTCTCCGGTAACGGCACCAAACTGTTTCTCTTCGATACCATGATCCATGAAGGCAGCCGAGGCGGTCCGTTAGTCAATCTGAAAGACCGCCGGGTCATCGGCATCAGTTACGGTAAGTTCAAACCTCACGAGGCCACCTCTGACTCGTATAAAGGCACTCCTGCCGGCGATACGAATATCTCGTATGCGGTGTCTATCGAATACGGCGTAGCCTTGATGGAAGAAGCGGGGATAGAGGTGGTTTAACTCAACTAGCCCTTAGAGTTAGCCAGGGGATAAGGGTGTCCCCTATTTTTTTGGCTTTAGCCCATATTGATTAATCGGAATAGAAATTTGGAATGAAGCGAGACCCGGAATTAGTTGGCTATTTTACACCCATTACCGACGCGGGCAGCAAGGGCGAAAGCCCTCATTTTAGCACTTTTTTCCCCGTCCAGACGGGACGGGGCTATTCAATAAGAGATGACATGATTAATCATCATAGGAGGCTAATAAAGTTTTTTACCTCGGCTTGAAAGTTCGTAAAGATTTGCTCCGATATTCCCACGTTAACTGGTTAAATAAGCGAAACTACTAAATACAAAAAAACCCCTGAAACCGTGCGATTCCAGGGGTGAAGCGGGTGAGCGGGCGATGGGAATCGAACCCACGTCTCGAGCTTGGGAAGCTCGGGTAATAGCCATTATACGACGCCCGCTGATTGTGACAATAAAGATAGGGGCATTTCATTTGGATGTCAAGAAGAGGGGAGGGGTACTGCGTATTACGTATTGCGCAGTAAAAACTACCTCCTTCCAAACCTCCACGCAACACGCAGTACGTAATATTCGAAGTTATTTTTCATTTGTGCCTTCCTCCTCTCTCATTTACCTTTCCAAGCTATGAAAATAACAGAAATACAACCGGATAGCCTGGCTGAAGATCTCGGTCTGCTGGTTGGCGATCAGCTGTTGCGGATTAACGGGAACCGGATCAAGGACATCATCGATTACCGGTTCCATTTTACCGAGGATGAGATCGAGATGGTCATCTACCGGGATAACGAGCGGATGACCATTGAAAAATTCCCAAAACATCCGGATGAGCAGCTCGGTGTGATCTTCGAACCGATCAAAATTCGTAAGTGCGCCAACGACTGTCTGTTCTGTTTTGTCGATCAGAACCCGGATGCAGTCCGCGATTCGCTGAAATTCCGAGACGGTGATTACCGGCTCTCATTTCTCCAGGGGCATTACGTCACTCTCACCAACGTGGGCTGGAATGAGATGGAGCGGATCGCTACACAGGGTCTGAGTCCGATGTATGTCTCTGTCCACGTCACCGATTCCGAAGTTCGCAAAGAGTTAATCCTGTATAAAAAAGAGGACGAAATTCTGGAGAAGCTGGACTTTCTGGTTTCCAACAATATTGAGGTGCATACCCAAATCGTTCTGGTGCCCGGTATAAACGATGGAGAAGTACTGGACAGAACCCTCGAAGACCTTTACCAATTTCGCAAAAAGCTGATGTCCGTGGCGCTGGTGCCTGTCGGGTTGACTAAGCACCGCGACGGGTTGGCGAAACTGGATTCCGTCTCGCCTGAATATGCGAAAGAGTTTATGCCGAAGGTCCGGAAGTACGATGAAATGTACCGGAACGCTGACGGCGATCGGTTTGTGTATCTCAGCGATGAGTGGTTTATCCTTGCTGAGGAAGATATCCCGGAAATGGATTATTACGGTGATGCCTACCAGATCGAGAACGGTGTTGGCCTGGTGCGAGCATTTCTGGACGATTTCGAGGAGCAGGCCAAAGATTTTCCCACGAGATTGTCTGAGCCACGAAAAGTCAGCCTGGTAACGGGAAAGTTGGCTGAGCCGATCTTCCGGAAGCATATTATGCCGGTATTGAATAGTATCGAAAATTTTGAAACGAACCTGTACGCCATCCGCAATGATTTCTGGGGACACATGGTCACCGTTGCGGGATTACTTACGGCGCAGGATGTGATCCGCCAGTTGGCCGCCAAAAACCTGGGCGATGCGCTCTACCTGCCCATGCGTTTCATCAACGACGATGGCATTACCCTCGATGATAAGACTCCTGAAGAAATTCAGAGCCATCTCGGTGTGCCAACATACGTGACAGATGAGGATTTCATGAAAATTATTACCGGCAAAGACGAACCGGAAATTGATATCAATGCTCGTAGCACGGCAGTGGAAGTGATGAATAAGACTGGACTGGCGGGGTAAGAAGATTAAAATGATTAAAAGGCAATCCATAAACAGCGTCCAGATCACTATGAGCCCACCAGTCACTCTGAGCCTGTCGAAGAGTGGCAAACGTGAAGGCAATGATACGAAAATCCAACCCCTTCCTGCCGCATTTCGACAAGCTCAATATGACAGAAAGGGTAATGATTTATATATTCCAAGCTTCCCAGTCACTCTGAGCCTGTCGAAGAGTGGCCGATGCCCAGGCGAACCTATTCAATTCCGACCGCTTTCCGCCGCACTTCGACAAGCTCAGTATGACGGAAAGCGTAATATGACATATCACCAAAGCTCCCCAGTCACTCCCCGGGAGGGGCTCCTGCAGGAGCTGAGCCCATCGCTCCGGAAGGTATCTCTGGTGAGGCTGGTGAGAAAGGGTGGCAAACACCAAAGTTTGACGCATTTCCTGGATTACTAAATGAATAATGGAATGGTTTACATCCTGGAGTGTTCAGATAACACCTATTACACTGGTGTTACGAATGATATCGATCGAAGACTCGCCGAACATAAAATGGGAATTGATAAGCAATGCTACACATATTCACGAAGACCCGTTAAGCTGCTCTGGACCTCCGAGGAAATCCCGATTGACCAGGCAATTGATTTGGAGAGGATGATAAAGGGCTGGAGACGAGAGAAAAAAGAAGCCTTAATGAACAGAGAGTACGAAAAACTACCAGATTTATCACAGGCGTATTCAAGTAAGCGCAATAAGCGTACGGGACGATGATCGTGAGTAGCACATATCATTTTGCATCTGATGATTGGGGGACAATATGGGAACCCTTTTCCGCCGCATGTCGACAGCCTCAATATGACGGGAAGGATTATCACTTATACAGGCAAACCCAGCCAGTCACCCTGAGCTTGTCGAAGGGTGGCCGATGCCCAGCCGAGCCTGTTCAATTCCAACCGCTTTCCGCCGTACTTCGACAATCTCAGCATGGCGGAAAGCGTTATAATTGCTATAAGCAGAGCTTCCCAGTCACTCTGAGCCTGTCGAAAAATGACAAATATACAGGCAATGAAATTTCAATTAGGATATTGACCAAGAGAATAACATGACAGTAACAAAACAAGATCCCCCGGTACTCACCGCTGAAATGTCGGTGGCCATCGTTGGACGGCCGAATGTGGGAAAATCCACACTGTTTAACCGGTTAACAGGGCAACGCCGGGCCATTACCTCAAAAATTGAAGGGACCACACGTGATCGGATTTACGGGAAGGTCACCTGGTCAGGACATACGTTTACGGTAATCGACACCGGTGGATACATTCCCCGGAGCGAGGAGCAGATAAATGAAACAGTGCGCCGCCAGGTGGATGTGGCCATGGAACAGGCGGACTGGATTATTTTTGTGGTGGATGCCGCCACGGGTATCACGACGATCGAGCAGGAGCTTGCGAATAAACTCCGGGATCAGACCGAACGGGTGCTTGTGGTGGTTAATAAGGTGGATTCCGAGAACCAGGAACTGGCCACACACGAATTCTGGAATCTCGGCCTGGGAGAACCGATCCCCATCTCTGCGGAGAGTGGAAGGAAAACTGGCGACATGCTTGATGAACTGGTCCGGCGATTCCCGGAAGAGAGAAGTCCGGGCCCCGAAGAACCGGACCGGATCCCCCTGGCGATTGTGGGTATGCCGAACGTGGGGAAATCTTCTTTTGCCAACGCCATCCTGAACCAGGAAGTCTCTATTGTAACGGATATTCCCGGGACGACCAGAGATACGGTGCATTCGGATTTTGCGTATTACGGGCAAAAGTACCGGCTCATCGACACCGCCGGATTGCGGAAACGGTCAAAGGTTGCCGAGGAGGTGGAGTATTACAGCCTTATCAGAACCTATCAGGCTATTGACAGCAGCTCGGTGGCTATTGTGATTGTCGATGGCTATAAGGGGTTTTCGCGAAGTGATGCCGAGATCATCCGGTATGTGCTTGATAAGAAAAAAGGTCTTGTGATCGCGATAAATAAGTGGGATTTGGTTGAAAAGGAGACTAACACCGCCAAGGTATTTCAGGATGATATTATTTACCGGTTTCCCGAACTGCAGTTTTATCCGTTTGCGTTTGTCAGTGTGCTGAAGCGTCAGCGCCTGTACAAGCCGATACAACAGGCAGCAGAAGTATTTGAAGAACGGGGCAAGAGTATTAAAACCAGCGTATTAAACGATTATCTTCAACCTATTCTCGACAATACGCCTCCTCCGCGTGTGAAGGGCAAATTCATCCGCATCAAATACATTACCCAGGTGAAGTCGGCGCCGCCGGTTTTTGCCTTTTTTGTCAATGACCCGTCTTTGATGCCCGAAAATTACCGAAAATTTCTTGAGCACAAGATCCGCGAAAAGTGGGGATTCCACGGGGTTCCACTGACGCTTTCCTTCCGGGAGAAGTAGATCTTTTTTCCAATATTTTTAGGATGATTGAGCACCACTTCCCGCCGCATTTTCCTGAGGGGATCTCTGGTGAGGCTGGTGAGAAGGAGTGGTAGACTAGGTGAATAGGAAAAAGCAATAAAAGCCAACCACTTTCCGACGCACTTTCCTAAACAACAAAAAATGTCATTCTGAGTGGAGTGAAACGGAACGAAGAATCTCCCAACTCCACGCTCAGGAGCCTTGCAGAGGAGATTCTTCGCTGACGCTCAGAATGACAGGATTGGGGGTGGCTCCTGAGCCTTGCAGTGGAGATTCTCCCTCGACGAGTCGGGACAGGCGACAGAGATCAGTATGACGGAAAGTGTAATGCTTAACGTAAATTCAAGATCTCCAGTCACTTCCCGGGAGTTGCTCCTCCTGGAGCTGAGGCAGTCAATAGCCTGCTCTCCGACCTGTCGAATGGCAGCAAACTACTAGCATGGGAATCCGCATATCTACCCGCAAAAAAATCCCCTAAAATTTCCCATTCATAAATGTCTCGGTTGTGCTAAATTAACGTTCTATGATGAATGGAATCTACCTCAGACATAAATTCCTGTTCCTCCTGCTGATCTTTGCGATCCTTCCTGCCACATTTGCTCAGCCCAAACCAACCAAATGTGGCTTTTCCATACTGGCAGAACAGCGGGGAATGGCAAGGACCGCGGGACTACAGGCAAGTCGCCCGGAATTGCAAAACCGCTATCTTACGAAGGATTCTCTTTTCCTTATCCATTATGATCTAACCGGTAATAATGCTGTTGATCCACAGTCAACCAATGATCTGGGGATCCCTGATTATATTTATGAAACAGAAAAAGCGCTGCATAAAGCGCACACGCTCATAGCTGGTTCCCTGGGATTCAGACTGCCGCCAATGGATAAGGTCGGATATCCAGAGGATCCACCGGGAGGAGCACGCGATTTCTATATCATTGAAAACGTACCTCTTAGTTCTTATGGCTGGACCCAACCTGAGGATTTAGTAAGTGAGCCGGGTGAACCAGAGGCGTATACCAGTTATACAATCGTAGATAATGATTTTGAGGAGGATTTTTATTTTACTCATGGAATCGACGCACTTCGGGTTACTCTGGCTCATGAGCTATTCCACCACTTTCATGTCGGCTATGTTTTGGATTGGGAACAAGTCTGGTGGTACGAAATCTCCAGCAGCTGGTTCGAGGATGTCGCGTATCCCGGGGTGAACGATTATGTGCAGTATGTCGGTAATTATTTTAACAATCCGGAACCGCTCGCGGAAAGTGGAGGGTACAGTACCGCTCATTACGGACATGTTTTGTCCGATTACAAGGAACCCGGTCTCCTGAACGATATATGGACGGCGTTTATTGACACTTCAGCCTATGCCGCATTGGAGTCCACGCTAAAACAATACGGCAGTTCCTTTGCGCAGTCGTATCAGCGGTTCGCCGGGTGGAACCTCCTGACGGGAAACCGCGCCGTACCGGGCTTCGGATATCCCGATGCCGATTTGTTTCCCGAGATAAAAATTGATAGCCGGATTACCATTCCGGACTCCCTGCCTGTAACGAAAACTCTTGCTCCGAGGAATATTGAGTACTATGAGGTATTTAACAGCAGGGATGCGCAATTTTATCAGGTAGATTTTACAGGGGATGGGGCATTGCTGAAGGGAGCATTTGCGTTAGCAAACGACGGCGAAATCCTGAGAGAGTTCGGGGGAGGTCAGTCGATTGGCATTAATTTATACTACCGGAATTATTCCGGGATGATGGCGATTGCGAACGGGGGAGAGAATACCGAGACGTTAAAGATTGACCAGAAGGTGAAAATCCTCAGAGCCTATCCGAATCCGTATGTGCGCCAGGAACACTCGCAATTGAAACTGTTTACCGTCCTCACCGAAAAATCGGAATTAACGCTCCACGTATTTAATATCCGGGGACAAAAGTTATTCACCTACCGGTTCGGGAGTACGGAGTATGAATCCGGACCACGCACGCTCACCGTCCCGATGGATGTTGAATCAATCCGGGAACTTGGCAGTGGCGTGTATTTTCTCCGGCTCGAGGCGGGGACTTCACGCCAATCAACGAAACTAGTCCTTATACAATGAGTGATAAGTACAGAACGATTCAATCCCGTGCATCCGCAGAATTCAAGGAGAAGGGATCCAAATTTATCAGCCAGATATTCCCGGTGCAATCCCGGGAAAAAGCAGAAGAAATCGTCTCCTCGGTAAAAAAGGATTATCACGACGCCACCCATAACTGTTCTGCCTTCAGAGTGGGCATCGGCGACGATGCCGTGTACCATTACGATGACGACGGCGAGCCCTCGGGAACCGCAGGCCAGCCGATCTATCAGGCAATCGTTGGTGCCGACCTCACCGACGTGCTGATTGTGGTAACCCGTTATTTCGGCGGAACCAAACTGGGAACCGGCGGGCTCATCCGGGCATATGGCGCGGCAGCCAACCGTGCGATCGAAGATGCAAAAGTCATCACCAAGTACCTCGCAGAAACACTGACTATCCATACTACCTATGATGACATCAGCCAGGTGATGCGCGTTCTCGATGAAGTCGACGGGAAAATTCTCAGGCAGGATTACGGGGAAGGTATTGTTCTTAAAGTCGCCGTGCGAAAGTCTCTGGCGCCCCAATTCACCAGGAAACTGACAGATCTGACTGCCGGACGAATAGAAATTGAGTAGTTAAATCTGAGGTATTAACTTGCTCCATATGGAATTAAAAATAAATACTACAATTACCGATTAGTTCGTGACACTGGATAGTAACACTTTTCGGACTCGACAGTATTATCACAGGTCACTACTGTCCCGTTAGAAGTCGAATAATTTCAACTGGTTATGCAGGCAGGCTGTTGCATTTTCGTAATCCACCGCTGTAAGTAGTTGTTTTACCGGCACTTTTTCAAATAGCATGACACTCACAATTTGTAACATTGTGTAGAGACTGGCCTGAATGTGATAGGTCTTTTTGATAATAGCGATGACCACGTAGGTACACACCGCAATCCAAATTTGCGTTTTAACCGCATTCGTGGAAGTGCCATA
>Ga0180433_10000390_pt1 | contig 75275 bp, 94 predicted proteins | sample SS_ome_8_FD_132980 | JGI IMG/M metagenome (GOLD analysis project Ga0180433, IMG submission 132980) | Hypersaline lake sediment archaeal communities from the Salton Sea, California, USA - SS_1_D_1 metaG | ecosystem: Environmental > Aquatic > Non-marine Saline and Alkaline > Hypersaline >...
TCTGAGAACTTTGATGCATTGGGCTTCTGTTGGCATGAAATCAGTTATTGAAAATAATGTATCCATGCCTAATAATTATTACAGTTCTAACTTAAATATCAGCCGTATTGGTGAGAAGAGCGATAGTTTTTATTCCGTATTTGGAATTCTCTATGCCGCATGTTGCAGTGGTTTCTATGATTATCTTTTCATCAGAGACGCCGTGGATCCAGCGAAGGAGGCCAGCCTGATAAAGCGATTCAGGATACCCCAGTTTCGCCAACGCACCAGAATCCTTCCCAATGCCGCCTGTGAACAACGCATAACCTATCAACCCGTCATTAAACAATTCTGAAACACGCCGTGCCAACAGCGGATCCGCCCTACAAAAAATGAATGCACCGTCTGCCTTTTTGAGTTTTTCGCTATGTAAAGACAGATACCTATATATCTCACTGATTTTCTCTGTGTCCATAATCTATGCACCGCAGCGTCTTTTGAGGTCTGCCATGATTGCCTTGGCCTTTTTGTATGTCTCTACCTTCTTTTTCATCAGGTTTGATTTATTTACATCGGCATGGAGCTGTATATGGCACCTCAGGCAGTGTGAGGTTCCGGAAGGTCGGATGGTCAGATAGTCCAGCCCCTCATTGTCAAAGAAGAACCGTATTCCCTCGTCAGGAAAGCCCTTCCAGTTATGAAGCCAGTCATATTTCCCGGTAGCATACCGCTCAACCGAAACAACTTTTGTCCCGGCAAGCGTGAGCCCCTTACCCGATTCGAAGTCCTCCCTTAACTTATCCAGCCTTTTCACTATACCTATTTTTTTGGAAAGGCCCGTGGGGCCCTCGAACTGCCCCCAGTAAGGGCTTGACTCGTAATGGTTTGCAAAGAAACCTATGTCAGGGTCCAGGTATATGTTTTCGTCCAGCAGCTCTATCAGATTCTTGCCCTTTGATTTGGCATAGGCAATCAGCTCGGCAAACAGCAATGAAGCAAGGATGCCGTCCTTGTCCCTTGTATGGCCGTTCTGGCCCAGGTGCTTGCCGGGCAGTGGCCTGTCACCCATTATGGTAAGGCCGCTGCTCTGCTCCATCAGGGCAAGGTTTATGCTCCTTTTTTCATCCATATCGATTGTCGAGAGAAGGTAATCATGGTCCTTGACAGGGTCCAGCCTTTCCCCATCCCATACCTTTTCAACGCATTTGGACATGAACATCACGCCCACCCAGGCCTTCACAACACCGAGTCCATGCTTAAGCGCAAGCCTTGTCAGTATATCCGTGGTTGTATGGTTTATCACTATGAAGCCCTTCTCTGCGTCAGGCAGAACCCCGTTGTTCAGCTCCTTCATCTTGTTCAGCCTGTACCACAAAAGCAATGAAAAGGCCTCCTCAGCGGTCAGCATGTACCAGTCATGGTCTTTTCGCTCTTTGTAGTCAGGCATCATGCTCTTGAGGCTTTTCTTCAGGCCTTCTGTGGGTTCGGATATCTGCCTGTAAACCGACTTCTGGTTCTCCGGAACCCTGATGATAAAGCCGACCCTGTCTGCGTCCGGGTCTGTTGCTATCAATGCGTCAAGCTTTTTGAACTCTGACTCCGAATACTCCTTTTTGAACTGTTCAACAGCAATGCCCCCTGCCACAGGATCCCCGGGGTCTGGCTGCTGGTATAAATGGAAACATGGGAAGGTCCCGTCAAGCCGGTTCATCTCCTTTATAATCTTGACGTTCTTGATGCCCAGTTCCCTGAATATCCTCGGGACTGCCTTGCAGCCAGCACCATAAAACGCACAATAGCCCAGGTTCATCTTGCCTGCCCACTGGGAAAACAGTTTTTTGTCAAGCATGAAGTTCTTTATGTGGTCTATATGTTTTGTGTGCATGTCGATCAAGTCCTTGCCCAGGTAATCCCTCCCAGGCAGCCTTTCCGAACCACCCAAGAAAACAAGCCTGTCACCAGAATCCTCAAGCCCCTTTAGCCTGATGTCCGATGTCTTCACCTTGCTTATATAGTCGTTATATAATTTGTTGCGTTGTTGTATGTCAATCTGCGCGCCGGTCTTTGTTGATATCTTGTAGCCATTATACCTTTTGTCGTTGTGGCTGGCTGAGATCAGAACACCCAGGTCCGCACCAATTATGGGGATGGCATAAGTCAGCTCAGGATAGGGGCAGGCCTCGTCGAAAAGATACACCTTGATCCCGTAAGAAAGGAAGAGGCTGGCTATAAGCTCTGCAAAATCCCTTCCCCTTATCCTGCTGTCATAGCCTATTGCTATGCTTTTAAGGTCGCTGCCAAGCGCGTATTTCGCAAGGCCGGCCGATTTCATCAGAAACACGATATCGTTTATGGTGTTGGGGCCGCGTAATATGGGAGCGTCCATCCCCAGCCCGTTTAACTTTTTCACATCATCTTCGTTGAAGCATGCCTGCCCCCTTATGCCGCCAGTGCCGAACGATATGTCTTGGGCAAATGCAAAGACCAGGTTTTCCCATCTCTTTTGTTTTATTGCTTCAAACAGGCCCTGGATAATGCCCGGGGAATGCTTGGCTATATATTTGTCATTCAGCCAGTTCTTTACATTCTTCATTACATTGCCCTTGGCCTGCTTGAAGAGCTCTTCCCTTATCTCACCAGACTTCAGTTTGGTTTCCAAGTACTGGTTTATTTTCTCGTCAAGAAGCCTCAGCATGCCTTCCTTTTCCTGCACAGAAATTCCTTTTGCCACATTACCATCTCTATCTAAAGAAGTAGTGAAGTAAGAAACTTATAAGCTTTGTGAATGATTGGACAGCACTGCCTTACCCCAACAGCAGTTATATAATATAGTATAGTGTGGTGGGTAGTTCAGATTAATTTAATAACTATTTCTAAATATTAACCATGTTGGACAAAAAAGCGCTTTCAGGCCTTGTCGCCAGGATAAGGAAAACAAAGGCCAAGAAAATACTGCTGCAGGCACCCGAAGGGCTGAAAACCATGGTGCTGGATATAGCAGCCATGATCGAAAAACAAGGCAAGAACCAAGGCATTGAAGTCCTTGTGTCATGCGACCCATGCTTTGGGGCATGCGACCTGCGCGACCAGGAGGCCAAGGCCCTTGGTGCCGGCCTGCTTGTCCATATAGGGCATACCGAGCTCAAGCTACCCAGGAAACCGCTTGTGCCTGTTATTTACGAGGAGTACCGGCTTGACGTTGACCCAATACCCCTCCTAAAAAGGCATCTGAAGCTGCTGAGGCCATCCAAAAAGCTATGCCTGGTCACGACAGCACAGTACATATCAAGCCTTAAGCCGGCAAGGAAATTCCTGGAGGCCAACGGCAAAAAGGTTTATATCGGCCAGCCCAGTGTTGCCAAACACCCGGGCCAGGTTATGGGTTGCGACTATTCAGCAGCAGAGCCGTTCGACAGGCTTGTGGACTGCTTCCTTTTCATAGGCACGGGCAGGTTCCATCCCATAGGCCTGGCAACAAAGGTCAAAAAGCCCGTATTGGCGCTGGACTTTGAGCTAGGGACCATGGAGAACATGCACAGGGAGCGGGACATTCTACTTAGGATAAGGCTCACACAGACGGAGAGGGCAAAAGACTTCCGGAACTTTGGCGTGCTGGTTTCAACAAAGCCCGGCCAGGCAAACCTCGGTACAGCCGAAAGGGTCAAGAAAAAACTGGAAAGTAAAAAAAAACGGGCCTGGATACTGGTCATGGATGAGATAACACCGAGCAAGATAATGGGCATGAAGCTCGAGTGCCTTATCAACTGCGCCTGCCCGAGGATCACAGAAGATTTCAGGCAATTCGAGATGCCCATACTAAACCCAGAAGACGTTGACAGGATTTGACAGCACGCATTGAGGTAATCAGATATTATTTTTTTATCTGGGTTTTCACGTATTCAACAATCCGCTGTGCGACATTCAGGTTGGTGACCTTTTCCAGGCTTTCGATGCCAGGGTTTATGTTCACTTCTGTGACAAAAACGTCGCCTTTGTTGTTCTGTAGCATGTCCACGGCCCCTATCTTCATGTTCATAACCTTTGTTGACTTCAGAACCATTTCGTTCATTTCCTCTGTAAGCTTGAAGACCACTGCCTTGCCTCCGGCATATATGTTTGCCTTTTTCTCACCCTTGGAAGCAACCCGCTTATAAGAGGCTATCACTTCCTCCCCCGCAACAATGCCCCTTATGTCTTCCCCCGGGTTGGGCACGAACTCCTCAATGAGAACCTCCTGCTTCAGTGTTTTCATGGTTTCTACAACAGTATTCGCCGCTTCCCTGCTATCGAGGAATATCACACCCTGCCCACCAAAGCCCGACAAGAGCTTCATTATCATGGGAAGCTTCTGTTTTTTGATTATCTCCCTTGCGGATTCCCTTGACCCAGTCAAAAACGTCTCAGGAACCTGTATGCCATTTTTTGCAAGCTGTTCCATTGTGAGGAACTTGTTATGCGCCAGAATCACGGTTTCAGCCGGATACTGTTTGTTGACCCCTATATCGTCCAGAAACCTAACCACGGGATACCCTACGCTGGCCCTTTTGGAATCTATCTTCAAAAGCGCATAGTCCCATTCCTTCAGGCTCTTTTTCTCATAAATAGCATCTACACCATCGTCTGCCTTGAGTTTTATGTTCATCAGGGGTATTAGGTCGACCTGCTTGAATATCTTCTTTGCTTCTTCCAGCAGCCGTTTGGTTGTATACCCCATTGCCTTGGGCCCCGGCCCCAATATGGCGAGTTTCATACAATCACATAATTCTTTTGAAGAAATTATATAAAAACAGAATTTATGCCTTTTGCTGCATCTTTTTGAATTGTTTTGCTGCAACAAGTTCCTCGGGCTTTGTTTTGAGCAGCGCCTTCACCTCTGCCAGGTTTATCTCAATATCCTTTGAGATCCTTGCCTTATCAACCCTGCCCAGCCTCTGCTCCTCGAGCATTATCAGGTTAGGGCTTATCAGATCAAGCCGTTTGAGGGAATCCAGCCTTATTGGGTTTTTCTTCTTGAGTGCCTTCTCCCTCAGCCTGTCCCACCGCTTGCGCAGCCTTCTGACCCTCCAGTTCCATCCCAGTATTAACCTAAGAATGTCCATACAGCTTTCCAACATCAACTACTTGTTTAATTATTAGGGTTTTCTTTATTAATATCTCGCTACTGAATAGTTGTCTTTGATGACCGTGAAATTTAAATACCTAAATGTATATATTAATATGGACATGCATATATGGGAAATTTATAATAAGAATAAGATTTCATTGGAAATAACCCAAGAGCTAAGAGAAGAAATCAAATCCAAAATCAACAATAACATATACAGGATTTCAAGTGAAATAAAAATACATCCATCTAGATTATATGACTATTTTTTCTATAAAACTCTACCCATACCATTGAAAGTTTTAATGGATTTGTTTGACATGTTTGATATACCGCTTTCCAAAATGGAGAAAGAAATTACAATGTACAAACAACTTCATGTACCATCAAAAAATTCAATAATAAAACCCAAGTTGCCTCTTAAGTCCAATCCGTACCTTACTTCTATTGTGGCAAACCTCTTTTTTGATGGAAGCGTACCTAAAGATGGCAGAGGAACTTATTACAACCAGAAAAACCCAAAGATCATGAATGATTTTATAAATAAAATCAAATATGTCTTTGGAGACGTTTATTATTCTATTAAAACCGATCACAGAGGCGTTTTAAAATGTAGAATGCCCAGGATTGTTGGTGAAATATGTAAGAGAATATATGACATAAATTCTTTTGGTTCTTTCGACTCCAAATTGCCAAAAATTATATTCAATTTAGATGAAGAGCACAAAATGTCATTTGTTATAACAGCGATTCTTGACGAAGGTTCGATATCATATGATGGGAACATAATGTTTGGTGTTTCAAACAAACCAATGTGCGAAGATGTGAGAAATCTTTGTAATATATTGAAATTAAATCCAGGAAATGTAAAGCGAAAATCCGATACCAATCATTATTATTTTCACATAAAATCTAAAGACAAACTAATGGGTATATTGGAGTTTATGAATAAAAAGTATCCGCTGATATCTTTACATTATAAAGAAGATAGATTGAGGTATTATTTTAAGATAAAAAAAAATATAGTTAGACATACACAAGAATTTGGCAACCAAAGAAAATACCGTATTATTCAATCTATATCCAGAAAACCAAAAACTGTTAATCATCTGGCAAAAGAACTGTTAATACCCCCAAGGAGCCTGAGACGGCATTTGATTAACCTTCAAAAACAAGGCAAAGTAAAAAATATTAAAAAAGGCAATGAGAATGTCTATTTTACAGCCCATTTATCTAAAGCCGCTTTAAGTTCCCTATGATTTTTTGCATATTCTCTCAGAGATATATTATTGATTGTCGCATTAACCGCTTGTCTTAGACTCGTAGCGCCTTCTTTTGTACCTTTCGGATGGCCATGACAACCACCCCCAGCTTGAATGATTATATCCTTACCAAGCATCTCCACAAGCTTGGGCACATGCCCAGGATGCAGCCCACCAGAGCACACGGCAAACACAGGCTTTATGTGCATCCATTCCTCGCCGAGTGCATGCGTTTCCTTATGCGGCTGGATGATTGACTGCTCAATCTGCTGCTCTATTTCCACTATGTCAGCCTTAGCGCCTACCATCTTCCCTATGATGGTGCCTATATGAATCTGGTCCACCCCGATAAGCCTGGCGAGCTTTACCACAACCAACATCGATATGCCATGCTTTGGGCCTCTTGTCAGCGCAGCATGCATTGCGCGATGCGCATGAATCACCAAACCCAGGTCAGCCTTCCTCAGCGTCTGCAATGCAGACCAGCCGGTTGTCATTATATCAATCATGACATACTCCCCTCCCTGCTCCTTGACAAATCTCGCCCTTTCCAGCATCTCATTGGTTTCTGCGGTGATGTTTGACATATAGACCTTGGCTTCCCCCGAATCGGCCGCAGCCATATCCCTGGCCTTCAGGGTCTGCACAACCCTTTTCCTGAACGGGTTGAAGCCCTGGCTGCTCAGGTTTTCATCATCCTTGACAATATCACACCCACCAACCCACGCATCTTTGGCTACTTTCGCATGGTCTGCTGTTCTAAGACCAAGCTTGGGTTTGATTATGGTACCGACCAGCGGCCGCTTAGAAACACCGAGCAACTTCCTGACCCCGGATATGCCGAATTGCGGGCCTTCAAATGATTTCATGACCATGTCAGGTAGGTTGATGTCCTCAAGCCTAAGGTTCTTGACAATCTTCATGCCGAAAATATTGCCTGCAACAGAGCTAAGTATCTGGGGGATGTTGTCCGGCTCAAAAAGCCCGATGGGGTAGGCAACCTTGATGTAGTTGCCGTGCACCTCAAAAACCCTTGCGCCAAGCTTCTTGACATATGGCTTGGATGTGCTCACATCAGTCCATGTGCCAATAGAACTTTCACCTGCAACAGCTTCTGCGGCCTTCCTAAGACCGACGCCCGCCGCAGGCTCTACCCTAAATTCACAAACAAGGTCGTCCCTGCTCGGTTCGTATTTCAAATCAATGTAACCCTCGCCGCCCATATATAATAGTTGGCGCACACTATATAATACTTAACGCGCAAGGTGTGTGGCAAAGACGAAGGAAAAACATGAAGGTGGGAAGATATTATGGTTGAGATAAGCTTTCTTGGGGGATGCCGCGAGGTAGGCAGGATGGGCATTGTGGTGGACAATGGCAGCCAGCGGTTTTTGATGGAGTATGGTGTGAATGTGGAGAGGATGGATGTGCCCATGCAGCCCGAGATGCCGATCGATGCGCTGTTCCTGAGCCACACACATTTAGACCATTCCGGCCATATACCATCCTTGTACAGGCAGGGCTGGAAAGGCCGGGTTTACGCAACACCCGCGACGTTTGAGATTGCCGACATCCTGCTGAAGGATTCGCTGAAGGTTCAAAAACTAAAAGGCCAGCAGCCAAAATACACCTCACAGGACATAGCAACGATGGACCACCGCGGCATTAATGTGCAGTTCGGAAAGCCAAAGAAGCTAAAGACAGCAGAAGTCACGTTCAATGACGCCGGCCATGTTCCGGGCAGCTCTTCAATACTCATAGAAACCGATGGCAAGCGCATACTTTTTACAGGGGACATAAAGTTCGAGGAAAGCATGCTGATGAAAAAGGCGTTCAGCGATTTCCAGAACATAGACGTGCTCATAACAGAATCCACCTATTCATACAAGAACCACCCACCGCGTCAGCAAACCGCCGAGAAGATAAGAAGCCTGATAAAACGAACCATACAACAGGGCGGGTTTGCACTGCTGCCTTGCTTCGCAGTCGGCAGGACACAGGAGATGCTGCTCATAACAGCCGGGCTTGGCATTCCAGTGTATGTTGACGGCATGGGCATACGAGCGACCAGGGCCGCGCTCATGCACCCGGAATCAGTGAAAAACCACAAACAGCTAAGGGACGCATTCGGCAAGGCGCGCAAGATACGCGGCCATAGGCAGAGGAAGGACGTTCTGAAGAGCCCTTGTATCATCATAACAACAGCAGGCATGCTGAGCGGCGGGCCGGTCCATTTCTACATAGAACGGCTGATCAATGACCCCAAATCCACCATGATACTAAACGGGTTCCAGGTGCCTGGAACGGTCGGAAGGACGCTGCTTGACACAGGCAGGTATGTGTACGAGGACGCTGACATAAAGCCGAAGATGAAGATCGAGTTCATGGACCTAAGCGCGCATGCCGGGAAGGACGGCATAATAAACTTCATAAAAAAGATCAAACCCAAGCACACATTCCTTGTCCACGGCGAAAATGCAGAGGAGTTCGCGGCCGAAATAACGGCCATGGGCTTCAAAGCAACCGCCCCCAAGAACGGCGATAAGATAAAGGTTTAGGCCCCTTCATCGAAAACCAAACCGCATTGGTATACGGGTTCCTTTACGTAAGGTACAGTAAATCCAGAAACCTGCCATTCTATGTATCCAGCATGACATGAAAAGGCTGACTGCCCAGGTGACATGTTTTCTATCACAGCTTTCCTGTGTTTTACCATGACGCCATCATCCGTTCTAACCAAGGATACTATCATGCGGAATCACCATTTATAATACAGACATAACTATAAAAACCCATGGTCAACGATAAGAAAGGAAAGGCAATCAGCGCAGCTGGCCCGGTTATTATAGACATAGACGGCTCATACGGCAGCGGGGGTGGCCAGGTGGTCAGGACATCGGTCGGGCTGTCAGCAGTCACAGGCAAGCCCTGCCGTATCACCAACATCAGGGCTGGCAGACCCAAGCCAGGCCTTGCTGCACAGCACCTGAAGGGTATAGAGGCAGTTGCCAAGCTATGCAACGCAGAGCTCAAGGGAGCAAGCATTGGCTCAACAGAGATCACATTCATCCCAAACAAAATCAAAACAAATAGCCTGAAGATTGACATCGGAACAGCAGGATCCGTAACACTTGTTCTGCAGGCTCTAATGATCCCAGCAGTCCATGCAAAGCAGCCCATAGAATTCGAGATAACAGGCGGCACTCATGTCAAATGGAGCCCGACCACTGGCTATTTCAGGCACGTCTTCTCAGAATACATGAAGATGATGGGAATTGAAATAACATCAGAAACCGAAAAATATGGCTATTTCCCAAAGGGCGGCGGAAGGATAAAGGTTAAAGTGAACCCCGCTGAAAAGATAAAGCCGATAACAATAGAAAAACGCAAAGGCCATGCCCTGACAGAGGCCTGGAGCAATGCCAGCAGGGAGCTGATCAAGCCGGGGGTCGGGGAGCGCCAGAACCAGGCAGCCAGCCAGGCACTGAAAATCGACAAGAAGAACACCAAATACGTCCCATCAGCATCAATCGGCTCCTCAATAACCATTGCATCAAGCTTTGACAACTGCTTCCTTGGCGCGAACTCGCTGGGCGAGCGCGGCAAGCCGGCCGAGAAGGTCGGAAAGGAAGCAGCTACAGAGCTGAAGCAGGCTCTGGATAGCAAGGCAACGGTTGACAGCCATATGGCCGACCAGCTGCTTCCGTATATGGCACTTGGGAATGGCAAATCAGTCATCATCGCGCCCGAAATCACGGATCACGCAAAAACCAATATGCGGGTGATTGAAAAGTTCCTTGACGTCAAATTCAGCATCAAAGAAATCAGCGGCTGCGTGCAGATCTCCTGCCTGGGCGTTTCCTTATAGTTTTTTTGTTCGGACCTGTTTTCTTTGTCGCCTTCTTGGCGTGACTCTTTGATTTTTTCCTAGGGCTGGCTTTTTTCTTGCCCTTGCCTTTATTGCCTTTTGCCGGCGCCTTCCTTGGCCGTTTCTTCCAAACCAGCTTCTCGTCTATCCATATCTCAAGAACCCGGTGCATTGGTATGTGGTTTTCCTGGTTTGTTTCTGTGCTCATATAAGAAAAATGACCTTTCTTTATCTCTGTTATGTGCTCTCCCTTTATCCTCTTCGCGTCATCGGGAGCGCCACGGTGACGTATCACGACCTCAGACTCCGGAAGCTTCTCAGCCCATTTAAGCCTGTTCAGCAGGTTCGCAACAAAACCCAAAACCATGATATCACCTTACCAAAACTTAGTGTTGCATTCTATAAATACTTTAATGGACACCCCAGCCTTCGGCCAGAGAAGCCCGCTAATGGGCCGACCGCATTATCCAATTGGCTTAAGCGGTCAAGCCCCATACGGACACCCCAGCCGAATGCTGGAGAAACCACCTTATGGACCGACCGGGATATTCTGAAGGGACGGAAACAGGCTGCTGATGGTCTTCGACCATCAGACGTTCCCTTCCGCCCAGCCTCATTCGAACCCGGAGCCTCTACCAATCAGAACCTGCGGAGGTGTTGTTGCCGTTTCCGATACCTCCATAGGCATGCCGAGGTAGCGATCTGTAACAGGAGAGACGACTTAGTGAAACCGGTGAACGTCGTCATACCCTACCGTTGATCTATCGGCCCATGCTGAACGTTTAATTAAATGTTTTATTCTTTTTAATAAAGAAAACAAATATTAAAGCATGATTGAAACTCTCATAATGTTGGGGAGCCTGGTAGCCCTGGCATATGCATTCAGCATAAGCTCGCGCATGTTCTGGATATTCAAATCCGACAAAGGCATGTGGAGGTGGATGTATGGGCTTGTTTCTCTATTTCTTATTGCCACGTATTTCCTTTTCATTATACTGACATTCTCCTTTATAGCATCGTTCATTGATGCGTTTTCCATTTTGAACATCCTGAACGCTGTGGTGGGGATATTCTTCTTCTCAAGCGCAGCCCTTATAGGAGCGATTATGAAGTATCATCTGTCGGTGATGAGTTCAACTGCGACAACGGGCGCTGGAACCAGCCTGAACATGAAGGTGAAAGCTAAAGAAAATTCCAAGCTTCGGAAAGAAATCAATGCCCTGGAAAAGGAACTGAACGAGGCAAAGAGGCTGAACAGGCTGGCAGTTAGCAGGGAATTGAAGATGATAGAGCTGAAGAACAAGATCGGCAGGCTGGAAAGGAAACCCAGGAAAAAATAAACTACTTCCCATTCTTGATGACATCCATCACCAGTTTTTTAATATTCTCATTCTGTATGCGATTCGTGTTCCGCTCATCCCAGAACCCTTTCAATGGCTTCTTGGAGTTGCCCTTGCTGTGGTATACGTGAGCCTGTATTATACACTCGGCAATATCGAAATCCCTTGCAAAAACAGCTTCCTTTGTTTTTTGCTCCTCAAACTCCTTCCACAGGCTTGTTATTTCTTTGGCAACTGCCGCATCCAAATCTGATACAATCCTCTTCAGTGCCTTCTCCTCAAGCTCTGATTTTTCAGCCTGGGCAATGGTCCCACCGTCCGGCCAGTTTTCCCTGGTTATCAAATCCCCCACCACTGCCTCAGGCAGGTCATGAACCAATACCATCTTCAATACCTTTTCCATGTCAACACCCTCTGCAGGCAGTACCATGCACATCAAGGCAGCAATGAAGCTGTGGTCAGCAACGCTTTCAGGTCCCTTGACCCCCCGCTCAACCCACCCAGTGCGCTTGACGTCCTTGAGCTTGCCAACTTCCCTGATAAAAGTTGCAATGTCCATAGAAATCACTTGTATTTGGCAATAAAATAAGTTGCAGCAATCATTATTACTCCCCCAATGAATTGTACAGTCGTTAGGCCCTGCCCAAGCCAAAAGAATGCCAGCAGCGCGCCTGCAATCGGCTCAAGCGCGAGGAGCGAGGCAACGACCCAAGGCCTGACAGAACCCAATGCCTTGAACCAAAGAACAACCCCAAACACGTAAAACAGTATCGCATAAACAACAATGTAAGCCAGTCCGGTTGCGTTCAGGGCCATCGCACTTATGGGCACAATGAAAACCAAAAGAGGGATTATTATAGCGGCTGCGATAAGATTGGATGTTATGACCATTGTAGTGGGGTTTATCTCTTTTGATATTTTGGATGACGGCAGATAGGAATATGCAAGGAATGCCAATGCAATGATAACAAGGGCATCACCCAGCATGATCTCCTGCATGAAGTTCGGACTAAGGTTTGTTATGAATATGAACCCGCCTAATATGAGAAGGGCTATCAGCCCGAGCTTCCTTGCCGTTACCTTTTCCTTGAGGAGTATGGCGCTGTAAATCAAAACGAAAACCGGCTCGAAACGGAGCATGAAAACCGCGCGCATCGCAATGGTCATGCTGAATCCGAAGAGCAGTATCAACTGGCCTAAAACACAGCGGAATATGATAACCTCTGATAGCGGCCGCCTGAAGTTTCTCAGCAGCTCGCGCGCCTGGAACCTTTCCCCAATCATCTTGGCCATCAAGAAAATGAAAAACACTGAAACGACATAACCAAGCACTGTTACTACAATGGGATTGACGAATTTGGTCACTGCGGAAGCAACCACTATGCTGAACCCAATGAATATAGTGGAAAGGCTGGCCAAAAGAACGCCTTTAGAATGCAAAGATTTGCTTGAATCCATATTATCAGTTTGATTTCTTCAATTTCTCAATAACAACTTTCTTGTTTAATGTAACCTTCAAATTAACAATTTCTCCCTCATTGAAGAACTTTACGTTTGGGATGGTTATAACAATACTGTTGGAGGTTTTACTTGGTCTCCAAAGCTTCCTTCTAACTTCAATCAGAATCTCATCTTTCATATAAGTTATTATAACAATAAACTATATATATGTTTTAATCTATATTAATATATATATGAAAATGGAAATTTCCAAATTAATCGATAGAAAAGTAATTGGCACTAGGATTTATACTGAAAACTATGAGAACTATATCACATACAGGATGAAGCGTTCTCCCTACTTAGTGAAAATCCCCCGTATCATTAACTCAGACATATCTTACCTTATTGGTTTCGTTATGGGTGATGGGAACATCACATTAATTGATAGAAAAATATCTGCATTCCCCAGAACAAAAATTAATATTTACAATTCCTCCATGTCACTATTAAGTAGAGTTAATTTGACATTCAAGGAAAATTTTAATATTTCGGGAAAGCTATGGAAGAAAAAGGATAAAAATTGTTACGTTCTAACATTTAACAATAAAATATTATGGTCATTTTTTGTTAATGTCATTGGATTAAAACCAAAAAAGAAGAAGTACCTTGAAGTTGTAAGATGTGTTAAGAAAGAAGATTTGTTTAGATATTTCCTTGCAGGTTTAATGGACACAGATGGTTTCTTTACAAGCAGAACATTCGGAATTATGATGAATGGTACCAATGAGAAGTTTTTGAGAGAAATATCATATTTGTCAGATAAGTTTTATGATATTAAGTTTTTAAAACCGGTATTAAGCGATATTATTGTTGATGGAAAGACTTATAATAGAGTACAAATAAATCTTTCAAGACATTCTGTTAGAGATTTCGTTCAACAGATACCACTAAAAAATGAAAAATGGGCCGGGCAGGATTTCCACCTCAAATGAATTGAACCTGCGATTTCTGCCTTGTATTTGCCAATACGCGGCCGAACCGCGCATTTAGGGCAGCGTCATTTGCAGAAGAGTCACTTAATTCAATTGTATCAAGTGACAGGCCTCTAACCACTAGACCACCGGCCCAACTGTAATTAATTTAGCTATGGTTTTATAAAAGAGAATGCGCCGACCGGGGATCGAACCCGGGTCACAGGCTTGGGAAGCCCGCGTCTTACCACTGGACTACCGGCGCCCCCTTGTCATTAATTAGAACGCTGGGGAAGGGATATACAACAGCCTACCTCGCTTGCGCGAAGGAGACTCCTTTTGAACCCTCGAGGGCGGATGCCCACACGGTTAGCAACCGTGCGCCTTTAGTCATCGTTTCACGACTTAAACCACTCGGCCACCCCAGCTCTGCTTTTTTATCTTCGTAAACGTTTATAAATATTACTTTTATATTAGTCTTATAAACGCGATCCACGGTTTACATGGGTTAATGGATTTTATCGTTGAAGATGGTTAGGAGGGTTTATATGGCAATAAAGGTTGCTAGTGTTTCTGAAACATGGACAAGGGACGTTTTCACGGACAAGGGAGCATACTGCGGCAAGATAGAAGACGTTGAGTGCGATCTCAAGCGGTTCAAGCTTAGGTCCCTCGTGGTAAGGGCAATGAAAGGCTCATACCTGTCCAAGATGCTCGGAAGCAAGAAAGGTGTTATAATACCATTCCCAATGGTCGAGGCAATCGGGGACATAGTGCTGATAAAGCACATAACATCACCCGAAGCCGAAGAAACAGAAGAACTCCCAGATGAAGCGCTTACAAAAGAGGCTGGATAAAACTTGAGAGGACCTTTGCTTTGCCTCTCTTGACAAGGACCATGTCCTCAACCCTGCAGCCTCCAAAGTCTTTTATGTAAATACCAGGCTCTACAGTTAGAACCATACCTTCCTGCAGCTCGCCTTTCACTCTTTCATGGACAACCGAACCAACGCCATGCCCGATTAGATGCCTGACCTTGTAGCCCTTTTTCACCATCATTTTCTTGTAAACTCCCTGCAATTCCTTGAACTCAACACCCGGCCTTACCTTTTCTATCACCATTTTTTGTATCTTAAGCGCGTCCCTGCATATCTTCTCTGCTTTCTTGGCGGCTTTTCTGCTGCCATTGCCGTCACCCTTTCCACTAACCCCAATCCCGGGTATATGCATCCTTGTTATGTCAGAGCAGCATCCCCTGTAGTTGGCGCCGATATCGAAAATCACGAGCTCGTCCTCCCTCACGATTTTCCTGCCAGGCTTGTGGTGGACAAAGCTGGAATTCCTGCCAGAAGCCACTATAGGCTTAAAGGAAAGGGTTGCCCCCATCCGGCGTATACGCTGCCTTATCTCCCTTGCCACATCCTGCTCTTGCCTGTTGAAAGGGTGGATTTCCCTGAAAACCTTGTCAACAATCCTTATTGCCCTTTCCGTCTTCTTGAGCTCTGCAGCTGTCTTCGGCTTCGTCAGCCTGGCCCTTCGCCTGTGCTTCTTTTTCCTGCTTTTCGCCCTTTCCATCCTTCCCATATTATATAATATTGAGCAGCAACTAATATCTAGTATGAAGCTTTTGCACTTGAAAGACGTTCTGGAGAACAATGGACTTAGGAAGGGGATGGTTGATGCAATAAAATCCGGTGCAGTGTTCATTTACCCAACAGACACTGTTTACGGAATCGGTTGCGATGCAGGAAACAACAAATCCGTGGAAAGGATAAGAGCAATAAAGCAAACCAAGCACCCGTTATCGGTTATTGCCCCGTCAAAAGAATGGATAAAAAATAACCTTAACGTCAGCAGCCCCGAGTACCTGAAGAAACTGCCAGGCCCATATACCCTGATTTTCAAAAAGAAAACCAAAACCATGCTTTCAGCGGCAAGCCCGGGCAATTCGTTGGGAGTAAGGGTACCCAAACACCCATTTACTGAACTGGTTTCCGCAGCCGGAGCCCCGTTCGTCACAACATCGGCCAACATATCCGGCCAGCCGACCATAAAATCAACAGAAGAAATCCCAAAGAAGATCCTCGAACAGATAGATTTTGTCATAGATGCAGGAACCCTTGGCGGCAAGCCATCAACAGTCATTGACCTTACCGAAGAAAAACCAGTTTTTTTGAGGAAATGAATAACGAAAAGAAGAGGTCATTATTCATTTATAATTCCAATTAATTCGCCAAGATTGTTTATCATATAATCTGGATTATGTGCCCTCAATCTTGGAGTGGAGAAATATCCTCCAGTCAGTCCAATGGTTTGCATTCCAAGTTCTTTACCAATTTCAATATCTTCAGTAGAGTCACCAATAATGATTGCCTTTTCAGAGTTAACATCATTAATATCCAGATAATCCCGAATCCTTTGAACCTTATTTCTACCAGTCGCAGTTAAACTCTTATCTCGATTACCGAGAACTTCATGGAAATAATCTTTGATATCGAGCCTCCGAAGCTGTTCATTTATTGCATCATTAACATGATTACTTAGAATAACAGATTTTATTGAATTGCCTTGCAGATATTTCAAAACTCCTCGCGCTCCTCTACGCGTTCTGCATTTTTTGGCCCTGGTTTCGTAATGGTTATGGAAAACGCCTACATAGTCTCCTTCGATCATAGATTTTTGATCTGAACCCTGTTTGCAGTAGAATTCCATTGTTGGGAAATCAAAAGCTTTTGAATATTCAGCCCGAGATAATGGTTTGCCTCCAAACGTCTTAATTACTAGATTACCAGCATCCATCATAGCCTGAGTATCTGCAAGCAGTGTACCATTCCAATCAAACACAACCAATTCTACCATATTGAAGGTAGTTGATCATTAGTTTTTTAAATTGATGTTAAGGTTGAAAAAAATAAACGCTGGGAGCAGGATATTCGGCGCAGCCGAATGCGCCTGCGCGCATACAGCATCACGTTCGAACCTGCAAGTCTTCCTCGAACAGACACATGCTGCGCATGTGTCAAGCCCTCAAAGGACACTCGCTATCTCATTCCAACCCATTCCGAGGCACGACGGCTCGGATAGACATCCATTGGCCGTCAAGCCATTCCTGGGTGACTGCTCATCATATTCCGCCGATCAGAGTCAAGCCAAAAAATCATTGAGTAACTCAAGGCGAGCGGATTTTCCGGACTAGCCCGCATATGTTCAATTACAGCAGGCAGCTAGCCGTTCTCCCATCCCAGCATTAAGCGGAAAGACGGTTTAATGCCTTTGGATAAAACCGTCCAGCCTACTTAATGAAAGAATTGGTAGTATCCATTTAAAGCTTTTCATCGTGCCTGAACCCAGTCTTTTTTGCTTTATCAAGCAGCCACGCATCACCAATAAGCATGTCCGGCACACTGCTGTTTAGTGTTGGGTAAGCAAGTCTGCATTTGGCGCAAGTGATGAACATGCCCTTTACTTTAACATCACCCTTGCACTTCGGGCATGCCAAAACAGCTAGAAGCTCCTTTTTCATAGTAAACACAAACTATATTTTCATTGACATGTTTTCAAAACGCTCCATGGGTTTGGATATTATAGCCTTTGCGGTTGGCTTGTCTATCTTTACGGGCGTGTCGCTGTAAAAAACATCCGAATTGTCCTTTATTTTTGCAATGGTTTCAACACCCATGAGGAAATTTACTATGGAGAAGTTTCTGAACCCCGGGTAGTCTTCAGGTATAGCGGAAATATAATTCTTTACAGAGCCAATATGCTTCTTTGAATTTGAAATCATCTGTTCAAGGATTATCATGGCCTTTGTTTCGTTTTTCCTGTTAAGCATGTCCTTCGGAGAAACGTTTTGTTCGAGAAATATCTTATGCGGCCAGAATATCTTTTCATTGTTAAGTATGTCCTGCCTGAAATCCCTGATTATATTGACCTTCTGCAGGAACAACCCGAAACCATTGCTTTCTATCCTGAGTGTTTTTATCTGGTCACGGGTTGCTTTTCTTGTGTTCCTTATTACAAGTTCTGTGAGCAGACCCCCGACAGTTCCACCAACATAATAGCAATACTCATCCAGATGATCGAACGTATCTATCCTTTTGTTGATATATTTCTTCATTCCCTCTACCATCGTCCCAAACCATGTGGAAATCGTGAATTTAGCATGACTACTCATTTCTCTGTGGACGGCTATAACCTTGTCCAGATTCTGGGCAAGGTCAAGGTAATGTGGATTTGAGATAAACTCAGAAGCAGATTCCATAACCTCTTTTATTTTTTTCTTGCTATTCAAACTATCTGGTTCCACAATAATCGACATTACCTTTTTCATGTTATCAACTCTCTTCTTGTTATCTATATCCTTGTCTCCTTTTTCATCCTCAAAAGTGTCAAGTATCCTTGCTTCCAGATAACCCACAAGAACAGGGACCAGTATATTTTTCTCCACCATAGGTATTGTTAGCGCGAAGGATCTGGAAACGTTCTTCAAAACAGACCTGCAATATTCTAGCGCCTTTTCTACGACCATGTTAAAAACATTGTTTTAGAATATATAAAAACAAAATTGACATTTACTCAAAATGCATCTCTTCAAGCCGTTGTATGCGCTTCTGTATTGGCGGATGGGTGCTGAACAGGCCAGAAAACCAGTCTCCCTTGAATGGGCTGACTATCCACATGTGGGACGTGGCTGTTGAGCCGGTCCTCATAGGCTGTTCCCTTGCAAACCTTGAGATCTTCCTGAGGGCTGAGGACAGGCCTCTAGGATTCTTGGTGAATAGGGCTCCAGTCCTGTCTGCCCTATACTCCTCCTTGCGCGATATGGCCATCCTCACAAGTATGGCAGCAACCGGCGCGAATATTATTATCAGCAGCAGGCCGAGCATGTTGCCCTGGTCCCTTCGGTTGCCGCCGAAGAACATCGACCAGTAGCCTATCTGTGCAAGGAATGCTATGGCCCCGCCAATGGTCGCGGCCATTGTTGAAACCAAAACGTCCCTGTTCTTTATATGAGCGAACTCATGGGCAAGCACGCCTCCTATCTCTTCCTTATCCAGCTCCATCAGACCCTCTGTAACCGCTATTACCGAATGCCTCGGGTCCCTGCCTGTTGCAAATGCATTGGGCGCTTCGTTGGGCATGATGTAAACCCCGGGCTTGGGCATTTTTGCCTCGTGCGCCAGCTCTGCGACAATATCGTTCAAGTCCTTGTCGTCAGTCGGGCTGGCCCCATACATCTTCAGTATAATGCGGTCAGAGTACCAGTATGAAAAGAAGTTTATCGCTATTGCGATCATAAGGGCAAACGTCATGCCCCACACACCACCAATTATGATGCCAACAACTAACAAAATCCCCGTCAATGTCCCCAAAAGCATTGTCGTATGAAGCACGCCCATACAATCACCCACATACTATACATGCTATATATTGTTTTTATCTTTTTAGAACCTTAATTCCTTTGTGATCCCTTCAGCAACCATGCCTGCAGTCTTCCCTGTGGTGTCTATCTCCAGGACCTGCCTGCCAAGTTCCAATGCCTCGGACTTGCAGACCTCCATTATCTCAGCCTCGATGTTTTCCTCTATTTTCTGCCTGGTCCAGCCCCTGCCAACCAGCCTTTTCCTTAATTCGGCCGGGTTCGTACGCAGTATTACAGCAACATCGCATGGCATGTCGTGAGCGTAATGCGATTCCAGGACCATGTTCTTCTTGGTTTTCGCCATCTTTTCAATCTCCCTTTTCACCCTATCAATATCCACTATCTTGCATTTCCTGCCTTTATCATAACCAGAATAAAGACCCTTCTGCTCCGCCAGCTTGTTGAGCTCCACCAAACCCCACCCAAGCCTTTTTGCCAATGCCTTGGCTACATCCGTCTTGCCGGTTCCAGGCGTGCCGGATATCGAGATTATCATACTATCAAACCAATAGATGCTTGACGGAAGGGAACATCTGATGGTCGGAGACCATCAGCAGCCTGCTTCCGTCTGTTCTGGAACTATTGCTGTTTTACATTATTTTAAATATAACCAATTTAAGAGCATACTATGCCTGAAAAGACAGCCAAGACGGTCGCAAAACCCGAGAACGAGATATGGACAGAGAAGTACAGGCCCAATAGCCTCAATGAGGTGATAAACCAGAAGCATGTCGTGGGGATATTGAAGGCATGGGTCAAGGAAGGCTCTGTGCCCAACATGCTTTTTGCCGGGCCTGCGGGCGTGGGCAAGACAACCGCTGCACTGGCCCTTGCAAAGGACATCTTCGGCGAGAGCTGGCACTCGAATTTCCAGGAGACGAATGCAAGCGATGCCAGGGGGATTGATGTTGTAAGGGGAAGGATTAAGGAATTCGCAAAGATGAAGCCCCTGAATGCGCAGTTCAAGATAATATTCCTGGACGAGAGCGACAGCCTCACACCAGAGGCCCAGCAGGCACTGAGAAGGACCATAGAGAACTTCGCTGGGGCAACCCGGTTCATCCTTTCTGCCAACTTCAGCTCGAAGATAATCGAACCCATACAGAGCCGATGCGCTGTCTTCAGGTTCAGGAGCCTTTCAGAGGAGCATGTAAACGAATACGTTGAACGGATAGCGAAGGGCGAAGGCATTTCAATACCAGAGGATGCCAAGAAGGCAATATACGAGGTTTCAGAGGGCGACCTCAGGAGGGCCACAAACCTGTTGCAGGCATCATCAGCCATGGGAAAGATATCCAAAGAGTCGGTTTATGGTGTTGCGGCACAGGCCAGGCCGGATGATATCAGGGAGGCCATAAACCTTGCGCTGACAGGCAAGTTCGCCGATGCACGCAAGAAGCTGTATGACATGCTCATGATGCAGGGCCTGAGCGGGGATGACATAATCAGGGCCATCCACAGGGAGGTCTTCGTCCTGGACATACCCGAACAGGCAAAGCTTGGCCTCATTGAAAGCATAGGCGAGACCGAGTTCAGGCTTAACCAGGGCGGAACCCCTGAAGTGCAGCTTGAAGCGCTTTTAGCAAAGTTCACGAAACACAGAAAAGGATAAATACTACTTCGGATAAGAATAAGAAAAACATGTTTGGATTGATATTATGAAACTGATATTCTTGGGGCCACCGGGCGTAGGAAAGGGCACGTATGCCTCGCGAATAGGCCCGAAAATGGACATACCGCACATATCAACAGGTGACCTGCTCCGCGAAGAAACCAAGCAGGAAACCGAATTGGGCAAGAAGGCAAAGGAATACATGGACGCGGGCAACCTAGTGCCTGACGAGCTTGTTATAGGCATGCTTAAGAAACGGATAGAGAAGCCGGATGCTGGAAAAGGATTCATATTGGACGGCTTCCCAAGGACCATACCCCAGGCAGAGGCATTGGACACAATCACCAACATAGACGCTGTTGTGAACATAATACTAAAGGACGAGGTTCTCGTCAAGAAGATAGCCGCGCGCAGGGTATGCAAAGACTGTGGCGACACGTACAACGTCGTCCACATAAAGGAGGAGGGTCTGGACATGCCGCCCCTGCTCCCGAAAGAAGAGGGCAAGTGCGACAAGTGCGGCGGCGAGCTTTACCAGAGGGATGACGATAAAGAGGAAGTGGTCAGGGACAGGCTCGGCGTCTATAAGAAGCAGACCGCACCCCTGATCGAATATTACAAAAACAAGGGACTTGTTGTTGACGTGCAGGTTACGGGCGGGCCAGATGTCATGGTACCCAAGATAATCAAAGCTATTAAAAACCGGGAATAAAGTTATACCATGGAAGGAGTTTTTGTCGTAGTGGAGGGCATCGATGGCGCTGGGACAGAAACCCAGTCAAAGCTGCTTCTCGATTACCTGAAAAAGAAAGGCCACCCAGTCGAAAGGATATGCTATCCTGACTATGACCAGCCCCTGGGCAGGCTGATACACGAATACCTGCACAGGAAGTATGACTTCTCGCCCGAGGCACAGGTCATGCTTTACGCCGCTGACATGGTGAAGGACAGGGACAAGATAAACAGATGGCTGGATAAGGGCAGGATCGTGATCGCCGACAGGTACATAACAAGTACCATTGCATACCAGGGCTTCAGGGGGTTTCCTGTTGAGAAAATCGTGAAGCTGGCAGAGCTTTTCGGGCTGCCAAGGCCGGATTTCGTTGCCTATCTCAAGGTTTCGGCAGAGGCCTCGATAAAAAGGAAGCTGAAGGAAAAGAACGAGCTGGATAGGAACGAAGAGGACGGGCAATTGCTTGAAAAGCTGGGGGCATTCTACAAAAAGCTCGCGGAGCAGAACGTATTCGGGAAATGGGTTGTGATCGACGGCGAGCAGCCAAAAGAAAAGGTTTTTGAGGAAATAATAAAATCAGTTAAGCTTTGACATTAAAGAACTTCTCCAGCTCAGTAAGGTCATTTATCGTTCTCGGATGTTTTTTCGTTTCTATATGGCTGGGTCTCGTGTCGTACTTATCATAATCCCTTTTCAGAAGCACGCCCTGCATGCCGAGCTTTTCAGCAGCCAATATGTCATCATTATAGTTGTCCCCGACCATCACTGTTTCCTCGGGTTCTACACCTAATTCATGCAATACTAACCTGAATATCTTGGGATCGGGTTTTAGCAGTCCCAGATCGCATGAGAACGCGATGGAATCAAAAAGTTTTCCATACCCTTTGTTCTTGAAATCCTCAACAGTAAAACAGTCTGTGTTGGACAACAGACCGGTCTTGTATTTGCTACGTAATTTGGTAATCGCAGGAATCACATCAGGGAACAGTGTTACACTGATCTGAAGGCCTCTCCAGACATATACAAGAGTGTCAACTGTTCTGTCCGTCGGCTTAACACCAACATGCTTACAAAGACTAACCATCGCATCCTTTCGAGTCTTAAACCGCTTGGTCATGAATCCCAACTCAACTTCCCTGTACAACCCCATGTTTAGACCGAGCAGTTCTTCGAGCTTTACTATGGGATTAATCTTTGCGCCCTTGTTATACGCAATGGTGTTCCACAAATCAAAAATTACTGCCTTTGTCGCCATAAGACCCGTTGCTAATATGGTGTTCTTTTGACTTTAAATAAATAGCCGATTACGCAGGCAACCCAATGAAGGACCGGGGTTATGACAAGGAGCAGGATCCACCATTCGAATTTCACGGCCACTAGAATGCATGCAAAAACCAAAGAGCCTATCAAGAAATCCTCCTGGTCCAGGAGAGGTGCTGGCGCCCCCCTTTTCAGGCCGGACCTGCGCTTGATGAACGAACCACCCAAATCACCCAGCATCGCGCCAAGGCCAAGCAGTATGCCAAGCAACGCGCTCATCGGGACTATGGTCAGCGGAACAGCAGAAACACCCCACGGCAGATACGGGTTGGCAATGCTTTGGATTAATCCAATGATCGCGCCAACGCCCATGCCAGCGAAAAGGCCTTCCCATGTCTTGCCGTCACCAAATAGCCTGTTCTTCACAAGCTTCCTGCCGCCGTCGATGGGATGCTTGCCCTTGAAAACCGGAGCCAGCCCATTGGCTGCGTATGCCGGCAAGATTAAATACAATGCTTCTACAAAAATATAAATATTAAAAATTTCAAACAACATATTTCTCACATCCCGCTTTAGTTTTATTTATTTCATATATATTTTTCCGAACCGTTTCACCTTTAGATGAAATGCTCCATATATAATACCAACTTCCATCCTTGTTAAAAATTCTTTGCCTATTTGTAAACCACATCTTGAAGAGATTTGTAAAATGTTGTTGAATAGTTCTTCTGGCAAGTCTTATTTTTTTATAATCCAAATCATTCATTTTTTTAGGTTTGATCAATTCGTTTAGAAGTAATATTTTACGAGTATTATGGCTTTTCATAAAACCATTTATGAATTTCAATTCTCTTTGCCGATGAAGTCTGAATATCTTCGTTTTATATAGCTTGTAAAAATTATCCCAACCATATATCTTGATTTGTGTTTTACCTCTTTTGATCCCACTAATACCTGCCCTTATCAAACATTTTTTATAATGCTTATAGTCTTCGTTCCTAGAAACACCCAATTCAACTGAATTTAAAAAACCTTTTCTTATAAAAGGAGAACCTTCAGCTGCAAACAGACCTCTTAGATAAGCCTTTGATGCATCCTCATCATTTTCTATAATCGCTTTTATTTTTTCTAATAAGTTCAAAAAAAACGAAGAAAATGCAGCATTGCAATATTTTACATTAATATGCCCCATTGTAGCCGAACGTGTGCGGTATCTAGGATTTAAATTTATTTTTGTAAAATTATCAACTGGCAACTTTGTTTTTTCATGCCAAAACGTCACAATATTTGATCCAAACTCGTTTTTATTGTGAATCTTAATGCCCTTGGTATTATATCCGGCAGTTGCTCTCCACATACACCTTTCAATATTAAAAAATTCTTGGAAGAAATCGAGTACGTGATTAACAATATCTACATTTGAATTTGAGAATGATATGTTTGCATATCCTAGATTTTTAACTGATTTTTTCATTTCACCCTGCAATATACCTAAAGATTCCCAAAATAAATCATCAGTCTCAATAAATTTCGGTATCTTACATCTTACGTCCTTATAACCACCATGTTTGCAGTCTACTCTATACCAGACATCAAGACATCTACTTTCACCCTTAACCCGAAAATCAAATCCACTAGCTGATTTCTCAGGAACATATCTTTTTAGATTTATTCTCATTTTTTCATCTTTAATTTTACTATTAAATGCCCTCCAAGTTCTTTTGGGCGTTTCTCTTTCACTACGAATTTTCCACAATAATCATCCCTCAATATATATTTGTAAATTGTCGCCAATGGTTCATCGAGATTTCTTGATAATTTTCTTACCCAGATACCATTCGGATTCCTTTTTAATTCATTAATAATTTTTTTTACCAGTCTTGGTTTTGCTGGCTCCTTATTCATATCATAAACACCTGTTTATAGTGATAGTTCGATTACTTATAAGTATTTCTATTCTATAATATATATTATAAACACGTGTTTATAGTAATCAGTATAAATATCATGAAATTATTTTTTTATCAAAAAGGGCCGATAGATCAGTGGTAGATGGCTTGACCGCTTGATTCGATTCATTCAAGCGGTCTATCCACTTCAGATCGCTGCCTTCGCATGTATTGCAAACCGAAACAGGCAGAGGCCCCGGGTTCGAAGGAGGCTGGGCGGAAGAGAACGTCTGATGGTCGAAGACCATCAGCAGCCTGTTTCCGTCCCTTCAGAATATCCCGGTCGGTCCACTTATTTTTGAAAATGGGCCCTGGGAGGATCGAACTCCCGACCTCACGATTATCAGTCGTGCGCTCTACCATTGCTCGTCTGCCCCGCTCGCGCGGTGGAAACTCTGAGCCAAGGGCCCGTGAAGGGAATCCCCGCTCGCGCGGTGGAGACCCTACAGAAGGATGGACCACTTAATACCATTGGATATGGTGGTCTTACCCTCCTCACGCTCCCGATGGGACACCCAGGCACAGACGGCATTCGCCGTCAAAACCTCAATTGAAGTTCAGTTGTGCCATTTGAACCCATGTTTCGAGGTCGAGAACCTCGGGTCCTTGACCGGACTAGACGACAGGAGCATATTACATTAACATCTAACTGTATTTTAAATAATTTATATAAGGCTGTTTAATAGTAATCAATAAAGTCAATAAAGTAAATGTGCGGATGTAGTAGATATAGTGATTCTGATGACGATGATAAAAGTCAAGCAAAAGCCGAAACTGAAAAATCCCATTCTCGTGGAGGGGCTCCCCGGGGTTGGGAACATAGGAAGGGTTGCAGTCGGCTATATGATAGCCGAGCTGGAGGCAAAGGAGTTTGCCCAGCTTTATTCCAAGCATTTCTTCCCATTCGTGATGCTGCATGATGACTATGAAATACGCCTGCTGAAAAACCACTTCTACTACTGGAAGGCCAAGAAGAAGGGCCAGCGGGACATCATATTTTTAACAGGAGACTGCCAATCCCTATCCCCCTACGGCCATTACGAGATTGCAGAGAAGATACTGGATTTCGTCAAGGGGCTTGGTGTGAAGGAAGTAATAACCATAGGAGGGCTTGCTACCGGGGAATTGGAAGAGGAACCGCACACAATGGGCTCTGTCACGAGCAAAAAAATATTGAAAAAATACAAAAAGTACAAAATAGACTTTAATGTGGGGGAGAAGGTCGGATACATCGTGGGGGCGGCTGGCCTGCTTCTGGGAATCGGCAAGGAAAAGGGGATGGAAGGCATTTGCCTGCTGGGAGAGACATCGGGCTTCCCCATAGTAACAGACCCCAAATCCGCTGAAAAGGTTTTGGATGAATTGACCAAGATGCTGGGCATAAAGCTGGACATGAGCAGGCTCGAGAAAAGGGTAAAGGAGATGGAGAAGTTCATAAAAAAGGTCGAGGATCTCCAAAAGAAGGCGCTGACGCAAATATCAAAAGAAGAGAAGGCGCCTGTTAAGGGCAAGGAGCAGCTGCGTTACATAGGTTAATCTTTTTAAACATATATGCTCAATAACGAGGTTATATGAAACCGAATGTTTCATAATATTGTTCATATAAGGTAAACATGATATGAAAACCAAGGAAAAGTACACAAGATATGAGAAAACGAGGATAATCTCGGCCAGGGCCCTGCAGATTGCACAGGGCTCGCCCATTTTGATAAAAATACCCCGCGGGTTGATAAACCCCACTGAAATAGCAAAGCTCGAATGGGAAGCCGGTGTGATACCAATAGACATAAAACCAGAAGATAGTGGCCCGAAACAAGCACCCAAAGCGGAAAAAAACTGCACCCAAGAATGAGAAAAAAGAAAAATAGCGTATTACAGAACACCACGACCATAGGAATATGCGACCCCTTTCTAACGCTTATAAACCTTCCGTATTTAATAAATACTAATCTTCGTGTCTATGAAGTGATGATATGGCAACAGAAATGCTAGTGGATAAGACGGAATACCTGACGGCAGGGGTACACATAGGAATGAAAACATGCACCCCATTCATGAAAAAATTCGTCTACAAGATAAGGGAAGACGGCATGGCAGTCTTCAACCTGAAAATGGTAGACGAGCGAATAAGGACAGCTGCAAAATTCCTGTCAAAATTTGACAATCTTCTGGTTGTTTCAAGGAAGAACAATGCATCAAGGGCCATAGAGGAATTTGCGAAGCAAACAAAGTCCAAGGCAATAAGCGGGAGGTTCTCCCCGGGCACGCTCACAAACCCATCCTACAAGGATTTTTATGAGCCTGATGCAGTCTTTGTCGTTGACCCCCTGGTGGACGAACAGGTTATAAAGGAGGCAAAGAAAAAGAGGCTGCCCATCATCGCGCTTTGCGATACATTCAACTCGGCAAAGAACATAGACATGGTGATACCAGCAAACAACAACGGAAAGAAATCACTAGCGCTGGTATTCTGGATTCTGGCCAGGGAAGTGCTCAAGACAAAGGGAAAAATAAAAAAGGATTCAGACTTTAAGGTGGAATTAAAGGATTTTGGCAGTGAATAGGTGTTCATATGACAAACATAATCTCCCAGAAGAGAATGGCAGCGGAAATCATGAAGTGCGGAACCAGCAGGGTAAAGATAACCACGAACAAAGAAGTGGAAGAAGCCCTTACAAGGGAGGACGTGAGGAACCTTATAAGAAAGGGGTTCATAAAGAAGATCCAGAAAAGAGGGAGCAGCAGGGCGGCTGCAAGAAAAACCCTGGCGCAAAAGAAAAAGGGCAGGAGAAAGGGCATGGGCAGCAGGAAGGGCAGCAAGAGGGCACGGATATCCAGGAAGGAACAGTGGATGCGTAACGTGAAAATAATGAGAAAACTCATAAAAGAGCTTAGGGACACAGGCAGGATAGAGAGAAGGGACTACAGAAGGCTTTACCTGAGGGTAAAGGGAGGCATGTTCAGGAACAGGAAACACATCATGCTTTACCTCAAGGAGCATGAACTGCTGAAGGTGACCAGTAAACCCGCTGTTAAGAAATCAAAACCAAAGACCAAGCCAGCAAAACCAGCAGCCAAGCCTACAGCCAAGAAACCAACCACCAAGAAACCACATAAACCAAAAGCAACCAAAACAACCAAACCCAAGCACGCGAAAGCAACGGCCCCAAAGAAAAAGGCCACAAAGAAAACAGCCAAAGCAGGCAAGAAAACAAAAAGGGGTAAGAAGTGATTATTATGGCGAGAGGCAAAACCCATATTGTCCGGCATCGCAGGAGAAGGGAAGGCAAGACAGATTACAGGGCAAGGCTATCCCTTTTGAAGTCAAAAAAACCGAGGTTTGTGGTTAGGAAATCATCAAAAAACATAACATGCCAGCTCGTTGGGTACGGCCCAAAAGGCGACAATGTAATAGCTGCTTCTGACTCGAGAAGCCTGAAAAGCTATGGATGGAACGGCCACTGCGGCAACATATCCGCGGCCTATCTGACCGGCCTTTTATGCGGCGCAAAGGCAACGAAGGCAGGGATCAAAGAGGCTGTGCTGGATATGGGGCTTTACAAGTCAGTGAAAGGCTCCAGGATTTATGCCGCACTCAAGGGCGCGGTTGACAGCGGCCTGAATGTGGCCCATTCCGAAGGCGTGCTACCGCCACAAGACCGGATAGAGGGAAGGCACACAAAGGAAAGCGAAAAGACCACAAAGGAATTCAGGGCAGCAATGGGAAAGATTGCCCCTGGCATTTCTGTCAAGCCAGTTAAGCCAGACACAGAACCAGCAACCGAAAAGCCTGAAACCAAACCAGACACACCAGCAAAACCAGTAACAAAGGAAGCAGAACAAAAACAGGACAAAGACCAAAGCAAAGACCAAGACAAAGGCAAAGACCAGGACAAAGACCAGAGTAAAGACCCGGCCAAAGGCAAATGATTGAATGACTGAACGACAGAATGACCGATTATGAACTTATAAATAATGCTCACATAATTACTTTATTTGATTGGATTAGGTGCAGTGGTTTAATATGACAGGATTAGCTCCTTTAAAGGAACTCAAGCCAGGCAGTTATGTCATGGTTGAGGGCGAGGCATGCAAGGTTTTGAGCATAACCAAATCAAAGCCAGGCAGGCATGGCTCTGCAAAGGCCAGGGTCGAGGTTGTCGGTCTTTTTGACAACAAGAAAAGGATCATAGTAAAGCCGGCATCAGCCACAGTGACAATACCCATGATAGACAAGAAAAAGGCCCAGGTCATTTCTGTTTCTGGCGAGATTGCCCAGCTCATGGACATGGAGGACTATTCCACATTCGAGGCCAAGATACCCCCGGAAATGAAGAGCAAGGCCCAGCCAGGCAGCGAGATCTCATACTGGAAGGTCGGCGACAGAATTCTGATTAGGGAATAGGCTATTTCCACACCTCACACGCCTTACAAATAGGGTGGGAACCAGGCTCGCCACATTTCTTGCATTTCTTGATCTGCTGCTCGCCATATTCAACCGTCTTCTTTATTCCAGGTAGCATGCGGTCAAAGGTGTTGACTACTGTAAACAGCAGGCCAACATGCTTCTTCTCCAGGGTGTCCAGTGCCTTTTCAACGTCCACGCGCAGCCCGCCCCGGTATTTGCACTCCTTTGGCCTGAACGGAAGCCCACGAAGCCGTGCGTAAAGCTCTATCTCCTTCTCCGGAACCCACCTGAGCGGCTTTATCCTGGGAATGAACATCTGGCCGCCCTTCTTCTTTGTAGAAAACGACGTTACAGGACCAAGCCTGCTAGCCCTTGGTATATCCCCCCTTACATAGTTCATCATTATACTCTCTGCCTCATCATCAAGGTTCATGCCATAACACAGCTTGGTCAGCTTGTGCTTGCGCGCCATCCTATTCAGGACCCATCTCCTGGATATGCCACAAACACCACACACACCACCCTCTTCTATCTGATCCTTTTTGACCTTCTGATCAAGGCTCATCCCCAGCTCCTTCTTATATGAATAGGTATACTGCTTCACACCAAGCTTCTTGGCCAGTTCTGTAGCCTTTTTCAAGGCTAGATCACGGCTGCCCTTTATGCCCTCATCTATAGAAATCGCAATGAGCTCAACGTCCCTGCGAGGTTCAGTGATCATCTTCATGAAATACAGCGCTGTTGCCGAATCCTTGCCGCCGGACAGGGCCACACCTATCTTATCGCCCGGCGAGATCATATTGTATTTACGAATAACCCGTTTCACGCGCTTTTCAATCGAGTCAATAAAATGATGCCTACACAAAGCCATACCCTCATAATCCCTGAATATAACGGCAGGCTTGCCGCATTTCCTACACTTTTTCTGGTCTTTTCTCTTGGCTTTTCCAACCATACGCCGGGAGCAGGATTTGAACCTGCAAGTCCAAAGGACGCTCGCTAACCCGGAAATTCGAGGCGAGTGCATTAGCCGTTCTGCCATCCCGGCAACGAATGAATATTAACTATGTTTTTAAAATAAAAGTAGTTAAAGTACTAGTAACTGGGCCGGTGGTCTAGTGGTTATAGCCAACCGGACAGATTGGTGACTAAGACGCTGCCCTCACACGGCAGAGGTCGCAAGTTCGACTCTTGCCCGGCCCATAGGAGATCAGTATATGAAAAGAGCAATAATATTGCATGGATGGGAAGGGCATCCGGGTGATGCGTGGTTCCCTTGGCTGAAAACAGAACTGAAAAAGCTTGGAATGAAAGTTGAAGTCCCGCAGATGCCCAATACAAACAAGCCACAGATGAGTGAATGGCTACCTCATCTCGAAAAGGTTGTGGGCGAGCCGGATAAAAATCTCGTGCTGATTGGTCATAGCCTGGCGAATATCACATTTCTAAGGCTTCTTGAACGCATGGTAGAAGGGGCTAAAGTTGGAAAAGTGGTAATGGTTGCAGGATTCATAGACCCACTGGGTTTCAAGGAGCTTGAGAGCTTTTTCCAAAGCCCTATCGAATGGGACAAGATAAGGCAACATTGTGATAGTTTTGTAGCAATTAATTCAGATGATGATCAATATGTTCCCCTTAAGCATGTGGATATATTCAAGGAAAAGCTGGGAGCAAAAGTGGTTATTGAACATGATAAGAGGCACATGGGCCCGGAAGACAAGACAATGGAACTGCCCTCAGTGCTTGAAGCTGTGAAAGAATAACGTTTTAAAAGGAATTATACAATCCTATATGATAATTGGGCCCGTGGTCTAGTGGTTAATGACATGATCACTTAATCCGATTGGTTTAAGTGGTCCATCCACAAAGGACGTCCGCTTGACGTGCGGGAGATCGCCGGTTCGACTCCGGCCGGGCCCATTAGAACCGATACAAATAAAAATAACCATAACACTGTAAGGATAAAGCTCCCGTCGTCTAGTCCGGTCAAGGACATCAGGTTTTCGTGCTCTGCATGAAAACTGCTAGGCAAATTCGTTTTGCCGATGAGCGAAGATACCTGATAACAGGGGTTCAAATCCCCTCGGGAGCGTAAGATGACACGACCACTTTAGCTGATTGGTTTAAGTGGTCCATCCTCCTATGCGGGGGTGCTGGAGTGGTCAAACAGGCTAGGTTCAGGGCCTAGTGGCTTAGAATCCCCCTCGCGCAAGCGAGGCAGTCAGGGATGAGTAATGCCTACACGAGTTCGAACCTCGTCCCCCGCATATATTAAAAACCCTAATTCTGATAATATCAACAATGCGGGAGTCCCCTAGTGGTCAATGGGGCTAGGCTTAGGCGTTTATTCGGTAAACTAAGAAACCTAGTGGCTTAGAGTCCCCCTCACGCAAGTGAGGCTCTTTGGACGAGCAATGCCTCCGTGAGTTCGAACGCACCGCTGAAGCAGGCGCATTCAGCGGAGCTGAATATCTCACCTCCCGCATCGCACCTTTTTGGTCTGTTTTTATCAATCCTTAAAACCCACGAGAGAAGGCAGACGAACACTTTTTAGAATCAGCCTACAATAATAAAACATGAAAAAGACCAGCAAGGTTATTCTGGCTGCTGTCGTAGTGGTTGTTATACTGTCCGTATTGGCATATACAATTAATGTTTATATCTCAGCTTCTGGTCCACGGATGCCGTTAAACAGTATTACAATCCCCCCCGGTGGGATTCTTTGTAATGAAAGCGGAATATATGTTGTGATTGTTAATACTGGGTTTGAAGTCATTACAGATGAAGATATTGTAACCCATACCGTCAATGGTAACAATTTTCCATTACCAGATTTCAGTATTGATACAAATAAACATCATATCATAGCAACTGGTTGTGGTGGCCCGTGCCAAAGCGGACAAAACAATATCACAATCGGTTTAGTTGGCGATACTAAATACGTAGGAGTTTTTTGTTAGAAATTCTAAGGCCCACATTATTTCTTCCGTCTGACGATGTTACGATGCCTTGCGCATGCAGGGCATGCACGCGCCTTATTCTGCATGAAAATGGGTGTCCTGCCTCCCCGGTTGTACCCCATCTCCTTTTTCAGCAACGGGTCCCTTATGCTGAACCCCTTGACGACACTGAATGTCTTGTATTTGGGGACTTTCCTGCCGCAGAAGCTGCACGTGATCATGGATTCGCTACCCCTACCTCTGGTGTGGTGCCATCCCCTCTTATAAAAGCCTTTCTTTCCTGCCATCAGAATCACAACATAAACATATCAAGATTATTATTATCAAGCCCATCGAGCTCATTTATGCTTCCTTATTTGTCTCAAACCCTTGCTCATGCATTTCCTGCATTTGACCTTACCCGACCTGACTTTAATAAGGTCTGCCTTCATCTTCGCTCCGCATTTCATGCAAATGAAAACCCTGTTGAACAGCCTGTTCTCGGCCTCAGGGAAACGTGCCTTGCCCATATTTGACTAGACCACCTGTCACTTGCGGTTTTCCCGTTAAGCGATATAAGTGGCCATACCTCCTTTGTACCTTTAGGTTATTTTAAATAAATAACATATATAAATACCCATTAAGGTAGAGGCATCGTAGCAAATAGCAATCAGGAACGCAGAGATGGCGGAACGGTCACGCACCCGCCTGCAGAGCGGGTCATCCGGGTTCGACAGAGACCTGACGACTTAAACCAGTCTGCTAAAGTCGTCTATCTTCTGAAATCCCGGTCTCTGCTTCAAACATTTTAACTAATCAATGAAAGGGATGAATAAGGAAAACATGGACCAAAAGAAAATAATCTACTTCGAGCAGCCTGGGGATAAAAATACAGAAGATGCCATAAACGCCGCCTACGAAAGGGCTAAAGAGGGTGGCATAAAACATGTGGTTGTTGCCACTCACAGAGGCAATACCGCGTTAAAGGTTGCCGAGAAATTCAAGGATTTGGGTGTCCAGATTGTTGCTGTGACTGTTGCTGCTTCAACAAAACAGGAAAACATAGACGAATGGAACAAAAACCTGCCCAAACCGGAAAAGCTTGGCGTGAAGACACACCGCGGGATTTATTCGTTTGCTGGCATTGAAAGGGCAATAAAGGCAAGATGGGGTGGCGCTGGCCCGGCAGTCCTTATGGGGGACACGCTAAGGGTGCTTGGAGAGGGCGTCAAGGTCGGTGTGGACGTCTCGTTGATGGCAGCAGATGCGGGCCTGATCCCGGCAGGAGAAAACGTAATGACAATAGCCGGCACATCTAGGGGAATGGATACGTGCATGATTGTAAAATCAACGTATAGTAGCAAATTCTTTGATTTGGCTATCCGGGAAATAGTCTGCAAGCCGTACACAGAAGGCATAAAACACGAAGCGAGATGAATTGCTGGCTGTTTTTATTCAGGGAAAACAATATTAGAATATGGTAAAGGTAAACTTTGATACCTATAAGGCTATAGCTGTCAAGATATTTGGCAGCTCTGTACAGAGGTATCTGGAACATTTCGAGCCGCTCAAGCCGCACCTGAGCGGTGCAGGCATACAGATCCTGCTTAAGACATGGGTCTGCATAATTTTCCTGAGCACCGCCCTGGCCTTTGTTGCCTCGCTTGCAATAATCATCATTTTGCTGCCCATCCTGCAGTTAGGGCTGCTTTTCTTCTTTTACGTGTTCCTGTTCGTTCCTGTCCTGGTTGCATCGATTGTGTTTTTCTTTTTCTACATATACCCCATGCAGAAGGCGAATGCGATGAAAAGCGAGATAGAGAATGACCTGCCGTTCGCGCTCGCACACATGAGCGCCATTGCATCATCCGGCATACCGCCTGAGTATATGTTTGATATGCTTACGAATTTTGAGGAATACGGGAGCATAGCGACCAATGCAAGAATGATAGTAAGAAACATAAAGACGTTCGGCATGAGCTCGACCAGGTCGATAATCTCTGTTGCAGAAAAGACACCATCACCGTCATTTAAGCAAATACTGATGGGAATAGCAACCACAATGGAAAAGGGAGGCAATCTTGTTGACTACATAAAGAAGATGTCAGACAAGGCCCTTTTCGACTACAGCATAAAAAGGGAGAAATACCTAAAAACACTGTCAACCTATGCTGATATATACACTGCCCTGCTCGTTGCAGCACCGCTTATGATGCTTGCTGTTCTTGGCGTGATGGGGATAATAGGAGGAGAAGTTATGGGCCTCAGCATAAACGAGCTAATAGTTTTAATAACGTGGATTGTTCTGCCATCAATCAATGCAAGTTTTCTGGCATTCATACACATGACGTATCCTGGCATTTGAGTACTAAAAAAGTATTAAACCATTAATCCAAATAATAAACATGCCCAAGACTTCGAAGAAATCCAAACCAAAGAAGCCCAAAACAAAAAAATCAAAAAAATCCGGACAAACCTCAGGCATGTTTGGGGGAATCAAGGGAAAATTAAGGAATAGGCTGGGATTCACAAAGGAAAGGCGATACCCGCAGGTTTTCCTAAAAGAACCGAAATATTTCATAAAACTGCCCTATTTTAAAAGAATATCAGACGTCAACATCACATATCCCTTGCTCGAGCCTTTCGTTTATGCAAAAATAAAATGGGACAACAAGAAGAAAAACCTTTTATATGAAATCATGGAGCCGGAATTATCCAAAAACGATGAGGATATTTTGAAGAAGCTGCAAAAAAACCTGACAGAAATCATTGACGTGAAAATGTCTGCGATCCAGAAGAGAAACGAGGCCGTCATGTACCTGGAGAAAAAGGTAAAGCAGATACTGGCAGAGACTGGCATGAAGCTTGCCCCATCCAAGTATGTAAGCATAATGTACTATATCATAAGGAATTTCGTGGGCATAAACGAAATAGAACCCATGATGCATGACCCTTACATAGAAGACATAGGATGCCCCGGCACGAACACACCGGTCTATATAATACACAGGAGATTCGGATCAATAAAAACCAACATAATATACAAGGATGCTGAGGCCTTTAGCGATTTTATCGTGAAGCTGTCAGAAAGATGTGGGAGATACATATCCTATGCGAACCCGCTGCTTGACGGCAGCCTGCCTGACGGTTCAAGGGTACAGGCATCACTGGCAAAGGACGTGACTACAAAGGGCCCGACCTTTTCAATAAGGAAGTTCAGGGAAAACCCGCTCTCACCCGTGGATATGATGAACATGAAAACCGCTTCAGCGGGGCTAATGGCATATCTCTGGTTCCTGCTTCAGCACAACGTTTCCATCCTCATATGCGGCGGCGTGTCAACAGGGAAGACTACGATGCTCAATGTCCTGAGCATGTTCATCCCCCCCGAGGAGAAGATAATAAGCATAGAGGACACGAGGGAAATCAATCTGCCGCATGAGAACTGGATACCGTCGGTCACGCGGGCAGGCTTTGGTATTCCCGTGGCCGGAGGAAAAAAATACGGTGAAATAGACCTATTCGACCTTCTAAAGGAATCGTTCAGGCAGAACCCGGATTATGTCGTTGTGGGCGAGGTCAGGGGCAAGGAGGCCTATGTGATGTTCCAGGGCATGAATTCCGGCCACCCTTCGCTGGGAACCATACACGCCGGTTCTGTGGATGATGTGATAAAGAGGCTGGAAACCCCGCCAATAGAGCTGTCCCCCTCACTCATAGACGCATTGGACGTGATGATAATCATGGTGAATGCAAAAGAGAAGGGGAAGAGCGCGAGAAGGGTGAAAAACATTTTTGAGATACAGTCAGTTGACTCGCATACGGGAAGGGCCCATACAATACAGACCTTTGGGTGGGTCCCTTCAACAGACGAATTCAAGAAAAACACCAACGTATCCGAGGTTTTGAGAAGGATATCCTTTGAGAAGGGGATTCCTTACAGAAAAATAACAGAAGAGCTGGAAAAAATGGAAAGGGTCCTGTTATGGCTGAAGAACTATAAGATAGTCCAGTTCGATGAGGTCAGCCGCCTCATAAACCTTTACTACAAGGACCAGCCCACGATAATGAACTGGGTGGACAACGATTTGCCGCCATACAAGACCAAATCAAGAAAGGAAGTGGAAAGGATATGGATGTCCGCCACTGGCCTGAAGATTCTTAAATAGGCTTGACTGAACCAACTGGCCTGAAAACTATCTTTGCACATACGCCTCTGTTCTGTAGTCTATGGTTATGCCGCCTTTATCTATTACATATGGATGAAGCTTTTGCGAATGGGGGGAGCCCCTCAGCTTCCATACCTGCGCAGAACGGTTGAAAACAGAATTGATCCGTTCGTAATAAAGCACTATAACACTGTCTGCAACGAACTCTTCAACACCATACCTTGAGATTTTAGGCTCTGTGCCATGCACAATCTCCGAGGTTATAATTGCCGTGCAGTTCAGCTTCCTGAGTATCCTGGAAAGGTTGTATATCATGCTCCTCAGCTCTGTTTTGTCCCTTACATGCAGCCCGAGAGCGGATATGGAGTCAATCACTACCCTGGAAGCCTTTGTTTCCCTTATGGTTGATTCCAGAATATCAAAAATGTCCTCTACCCTGTAGGGGTCATACCTTATGAATGAGAACCTGCCAGTTTTCTCAAGGGAGCCAATATCCCATCCAAATGCCTTGACATTACCCTTTATGAAATCAGCAGTCTCCTCGAATGAAAGGTATACTGCATTTTCATTGAACGTCTTTGCCCCTGCATATGCGAACTGCATTGATAGTATGGTTTTTCCTGTGCCGCTTGTGCCTGTCAGCAGAACAATCTGGTTTTTTGGTATGCCGCCCTGCATTATTTCATCAAGACCAGGCACCCCGCTCTTCAGCCTTTCCCTTTCCCTTTCCGTTTCCCTTTCCATTAAGCACCCCGGATTATTAATATATTGAACTGCTTCATTTATTAATTACGCTTCCGTATCAAAGCGTGGGAGGGTCATATGGAAGGCAATGAAAAGAAGCTAAAGGAAATAACAGAGAAGCTTGGCAAAATCCGGGGAAGGCATACAGAATTGGTGACAGTCTACGTTCCTGCGGGGTTTAACTTAGACAAAATAGCATCGCAGATCCGGCAGGAGCAGTCAACCGCCCAGAACATAAAAAGCAAGGCCGTCCGAAAGAACGTGATGGCCGCGCTTGAACGGATTCTGCAGCATCTCAAGCTTTACAAACAAAACCCAAAAAATGGCTTGGCCATATTCTGCGGCAACGTGTCTGGAAAGGAAGGCGTTGCGGACATAGAGATATGGGCGATAGAGCCGCACGAGCCCGTTAAAACCAAGTTATACTGGTGCGGCCAGGATTTCATACTGGATCCGCTTAAGGAGATATTCAGGGAAAGGGAGATTTACGGGCTGGTCGTGCTTGACAAGTCAGAGGCAGAGATAGGCCTGCTATCCGGGAAAAAGCTGCAGAGCCTAAAGCACATGGAGTCCATCGTGCCAGGAAAAACGAAGAAAGGCGGCTGGAGCCAGGCACGCTTTGCCCGCATAAGGGATGGCCTGCTTAACGACTTCATGAAAAAGGTCGGTGAAGTCGCGTCATCACAGTTCAAGGAGCTCAGGGATTTGCGCGGCATAATAATCGGCGGGCCAGGCCCGATCAAAGAGAAATTCCATGACGGCGAATTCCTTACATATGATGTGAAGAAGAATATTATTGGTGTCATAGACACTTCATACAGCGGGGAGCCCGGGTTGCGCGAGCTCGTGGAGCGGTCGGACGAGCTGCTCAAGGAGGCAACCATAACCCACGAAAATAAAATACTTGAACGGTTCTTTGGCGAGTTCGCAAAGGATTCCGGCCTTGCAGTCTACGGCCTTCAGGAGGTAATAGATGCTCTGAAGGCAGGTAACGTAGAGACGCTGCTGCTCTCAGACGGGTTTGACTGGATTGACGCCAAATTCGAATGCGCGAAATGCGGCTTCAAGAAGGACGAGGTCCTGCGCAGGCAGGATGCAACAGGCCATAAATGCGATAAATGCAGCGGAAAGCTGAAACTGACTGGCGAAAACGACCTGACCGAGGAGATCATAAAGCTGGCTGAGTCTTCAGGAACAAAGATCGAGAACATATCCACTGAGACTACGCGCGGCGAGCAGCTAAAAGAATTAGGCGGCATTGCCGGCATCCTCAGGTACAGGCAGGGATAGACTAGAAGGTTTATATATCTTTCTGATGACTATAATCATGACTAACTGGAGCACGACTCACATATTTTGTTCAGAGACATTATTATGCAGAGAATGCGGAAGGCCTATTTACGGAGAGGCTGTTCATTTTGGGGATATGGATTACACCCATCTTGGTTATGGTTTGGAAAGTTGTTATGTCAAATTTGCCGTAAAGAATGAGAACCGTCCGATTGATTTTGTAGATATTGCATATGAACACTGGCGCGGTGAGGCCATATTCAAGTCAAAACAGCTTCAAGAATCTGCGGCATGAATTCAACCAATAACGCCCTTAACCTGCTTCTCCAGCTTGCCGGCCATTTCCTTGCCGTGGTCTTCCTTGCTGAAGAAATCGGTCTTTGCCGCGAGCGAGAGCTTTGCAGCGACCAGCCTGGCCACCTTGCCCTTCCTTTCCGGCGGGGCCTTTTGGACGTACGGATGGCTAAACAGGATGCCGTATTTAGGGGGCTTGCCCCCGCCCTTCAGGTGGCGGAACAGCGCCTTTTCCGCGCCAATCAGCTGGATGGATGAGCTGGGCATGCGCGACATCTTCTCCAGCCCGCCCGCAAGGGCCAGCAGCCTGGCAGCCAGAAGCGGGCCTGCTATGGCCGTCAGGTTGGGTGCGATCTCCCTTGCAGATGAATTGATGTACTTTTCCATGCCCTTCCTGGTGTTGAAGAGGTCCAGGATGTTCTTTGCAAAGACCTGCATCTGCGTTATATCCTCCAGTGAGAACTCCATGCCAGCAGTCTTCTTGGCCATTGCAGCCAGATGCTTGTCCTCGATATCCTCCCGCTTCCCAACAAGCACCACCCTGGCAAACTCTTCATGGTTTGACGTGTGCCTTTCACCTTCCGGGTAATACAGGCCATACCACTCCCTCAACCGTTCCACAAAAACATTGATTACCCTGTCCATCTCATCCAGCACGCCAATCACCTGCATTAGCATGCGGTCTGCCTTCTTTGTCCTGAGCTTTTCCTTCGTGAGCAGGATGTTGACCGCGGATATGATCTGGTTGTATTCGGTCTGGCTTTTCGCCCATTTGAACTTTAAGGCTAACTGGCGGGCCTGCTTCTTCAGGGCCTGCTCACCCCTGTTGCCGGGGCTCCTGTCCACTTCATACCCCTTCAGCTTCTTTGCCAGCCGGGCTTCCTCCGCCGCCTTTGACCCCAGCCGTTCGGCTATGTCTTCTGGCTTGTGGGGAAACAGCATCTTGTCAATAAGCCTGCCATCATCGTCAAACGCAAACACGCCCATGAAGTTCTTGGCCACGTAAGCTTTCTTGATAGTCATGGGTAAGAATTGTATGATGATATTATTAAATAACCTTAGACGCCAATGCCGCCGAGCCCGCCCATGCTGCCTAACATTTGGGTAATCATTAGCGGTATCAGGTAGAAATATACGACCAAGAATATAACCAGAATTATTGCCATTGGCACTATGACAACAAAAGCGGCCCTCCCTTTTGATATCTCATGTAAGTGGGACAGCCCTATGACCGACACAACCAAGTACCAGACACCGAAGGCAAGGCTTACAACGAATATTGCGATGGGCTGTGCAGGGATGGTCAGGAGCATCGCTATAAACACTATGGACCCTATTAATCCGATCGGCAAGGCGTAAGCAAATGATTTGTAGGTCTGGGCAAAGCCATTCTTTTCTGCCTTGAGAATCATTGCAAACAGGTGAAATAACCCTGCAAATGAAAAGCTGTAGACAATTGCCATGAAATAAAGCAAAACAACATATACTGCACCAAGAGCCATGAAAATCAAAAAAAGCACTGACATCGGTCCAAATAAGGACAGTATGGGGGTCGCACTACCCATGAAGGTTGGGTACATAAGAATTGTCGCCAATGCAATCAAAAAGGGTATAAGGGATAAGAGTGTATAATATTTCACTGCAGAGTTGAGGTCATGTTCTTGCTTTACAGCCTCAAACATTTGCCCTGGGGATTTGATTGCTCCAATAAACTTGCCACCAATGCCCATCTTTCCTGCCGGTTCGGCTGCAGACTGCGGAGCTGGCTGCGGAGCAGTTTGTGCAGAAGCAACGGCTTCGTTGATTTCAGCATCGGACCAACCCTCATTTTTCAGGGCCTTTACAACACCTTCAACAGAATAACCTTTTAACAGTGCGTTCTTTACGTATTCAGCCATCTTTTGATTAATTATTACACCCAATAAAATATTGCCCTTAACGGCTTAAATACAATGTTGGAACCTTGTAATCAAATGCATGCAACCGCATTCAATCAAAACGTCCACGCAAAGGCTATGATGGCGGAGTATATGATTACGCCGAGCAGGAAGAAGCCGGGCCTGCCCTCGCGCTCCTTTGGTATGGAGTCCACTATCGTAACGTAAAGAAGCATGCCTATTATGGAGCCCATCATCACATAGTGCGCTGTTTGTGCTATAACAACGTAATAGCCCACAAGTATGCCTATAAGGGTTGAGAATGAAAGCAGGAATTTGACTGTTGGGATACGGACCACGTCGTGCAGCTCGCTGAACGATGTGCTGCTTAGAGCCGCATGCAGAAGCAGCGGCACAAAGAAAAGGCTAGCTGCCAGCTCGCTCACATCCCTCCAAATACTGACAAGGACAATGCCCATCACAAGGTAATAGACGAAAAGGGAAATGGTATGGACCCCCCTAAGCTCCATTTTCAGGATCTTAGTTGACTTGCTGTGCTGGTATATGTACTTTTCCAGTGCATGGAAGATTGCAAACCCCACAAGCACAAAAACCAGGGAAACCCGGTTAAGCATAAAACCGCTTTCGTACAGCGTGGGGAACAGGTGGAGGAAGAGGTAGGTTATGAGTATGCCTGCTGTGAAGGACACTGCCTTCATCCTGCCAACGCTCTTTGTGTTTATCCTTTCGCTCCAATAGTGCGTAACCCCCAACACAAAACCGAAAAACAGCAGTAGGTAGATCATATAATAATATTTAAATGAAATCACAAATAAAGGTTATGGCACTCAAAGACGTGCTGAAAGGCAAGAAGAGAGAAACGCAGTTCTTTTTCTTTTCCGGGAAGGGCGGCGTGGGAAAGACATCAATGTCCGCAGCCACTGCCCTGTGGTTTTCCAAGAACGGCAAGAAAACGCTAATAATATCAACAGACCCGGCCCATTCACTTTCCGATTCCTTTGAAAAGAAAATAGGTGGCGAAGTCAAGAAGATAGGCAAGAACCTTTTTGCCGTGGAAATTGACCCAAAACTCGCTATGCAGGAATACAAGGCGCAGCTAGCACCGCAGATGGAGAAATCCGAATACCTCAAGGGCTTGGGGCTTGAGGATGTCTTTGACATGACAAGCATGACCCCCGGCATAGATGAGATCGCCTCGTTCGACAAGTTCCTAAAATACATGAACTCGCAGGAATATGACGCGATAATATTCGACACAGCCCCAACAGGCCACGCGCTAAGGTTCCTGTCCCTGCCCGATGTGCTGGACTCCTGGGTCGGCAAGCTCATAGCGATAAGGATGCGGTTCTCCGGCCTCATAGGCACATTCAAGAAGTTCCTGCCATTCGGTGAGGATGGTGGGGAAGACCAGAAAATGGGCGCGGACAAGCTGGAGGCCATGAAAGAAAGGATAAATAAGGCAAAGAAAATACTGTCAGACCCGAAAAAGACACATTACAACATCGTCATGATAGCCGAAGAGATGAGCATATTCGAGTCAGAAAGAAGCATAAACACGCTGAAGGAATACGGCATACCGGTCGAGTCCGTGATAGTGAACCAGATTGTACCATCCAACCATAAATGCGAATTCTGCACTGAAAAGCGGAAGCTTCAAAAGGAGAGGCTGGATTCCATAAAGCAAAGGTTCAAGGGGCTTTCCATATCCCAGATGCCAATGTTCAGCAAAGAGGTCAAAGGCACGAAGATGCTTGAGAAGGTCAGCAAGCAGCTCTATGATGGTTAACCTGGCCGGACCGACTAAAATATCAACGACCATTTAAACTAAAAACCCATTTTAACCAGAAAACCCATGACAAGCATGAGAAGGATGCCTGATATGATTAATATCGGGCCCAGCTCTGTTATGCACTCATCCGCGGCGCCGTCGCAGTCATCGTCCAATTGGTTGCCGCATACCTCTTCCTCTGGTTCAACCCCACCAGTACATTCAGACCATTCACCATTAACGCAGGTCCTGGTGCCTTCCTCGCATTCCCCTATATTGCTGCCGCAGGGCCTTGTCCCACCTTCAATGCATTCCTGACCGGTAACATCGGTCAGGCCTTCCTGGGCATTCGCGAGATTTGCAGAAAGGCCTATAGTTACGATTAACAAAAACACCAAAAACACCGAAAAAACCGCGCTTCTGGACATATGATTTAATTTATTAGTACCAGTATTAAATATGCCCACAAAACGAAGAGTGCAAAAAAAGCAGAAAAAGCGAAAACGGAAAAACCAAAGAACACAAAGAACAGATCCGAGCACGAAGATACCCCAGAGGGACATAGTTAAGTTTGTTCTGAAGGAAAGCCTTCAAAAAAGAAAAGCAACGTCGCAGAAAGAGCTTGTCGAGATAATAAAAAAAGGGCTAAGGAAGGGCGACAGCAAATACAGCATAACAGGGAAAAGGGCAAGGCTGATAGCCCTGCAAACCAAGGTTAAAATCAAGGTAAACACAAGGCATGGCCCCGTCCCCAATAAATGCCCGGTATGCGGCCACGGACTAAAACGTTCATATTCAAAGAATCTTTTGGGCAGGAAGGTCCTTACAGGCCTCAGCTGCAGCAGATGCAGATACCATGGCACAGAAGGCAAATGGATACCAAGCAGGTATTCGTTTTCCTTATAGCCTCCATTCTCCCTTTAATCCAATTCAACCCCGTCCTGCAACCATGCACTGTTACCAATTCATTTTTTAACGTCCATATTGTTTTTGTGCCATTCCATGACCCTTTCCAGGATTATCTTGAACCATGGCGTGTACTTGTCCGGGTTTTCCTGGACATCTTTCTTGAGCCATTCCACATCAACCCATTTGAAATCCCGGACTTCTTCGGGGTTCAGCTTAGGCTCCCCATCAAACCTGCCAACAAAGACATGGTCCAGCTCATGCTCCGTCAGCCCATTCTCAAACCCAGCTCTATATACAAACGAAAGGATCTCTTTCAATTCAGTATCAAAGCCCAGCTCCTGCTTGAGCTTTCGATGAACCGCGTCTTCCAGAGATTCGCCAGGCCTGGGATGGCTGCAGCAGGTATTTGTCCACAAACCACCACAATGGTACTTATGTCCAGCCCTTTGTTGTAGCAGCATCTTCCCATCAGCATCGAACACGAATATGGAAAAGGCCCTGTGAAGCCTGCCGCCGTCCTGGTGGGCCGCAAGCTTCTCCTCAGTGCCCACATCATTATCCTTCTCATCAACCAGTATGACTTCTTCCTTTAGCCCGGCTTCTTCACCCATACCAACCATCGCATCCACCCCCTTTACATCATCCTTTTCCGTGCCATCCATCTTCATCTTATCCTCACTCATGGGTGATATTTCCTTACCGACATATAAAAGCTTTGTTTGCATTCCCCCATTCTCCGGCATGCTGCTGGTATGACGGCTAGGCAGTTATAGCAATCATGATGGCCAGCAGCTATAATAGTCATGGCACCTCATGTAAAGAATTTAAATATAACATTCAATTAGAGACTATGAAGGGGCTGCAGGTTTTGGTGTTTGTTTTTGCATTTATGGTCATTCTGAGTGTGCAGTCTGTAAGCGCAATCTTTGTGCCAATCGAGGTCAGCATTACACCCGAATACATAGAAACAGACCTTGAGACGGCTGCTGTGTTTCTGCTGAACGTGAAAAACAACGAGGATGCAAGGGAGACGCTTAAGGCAACGGTTTCCGGCCCGCATATACACTGGGCAACAAGCCCCATAATACTCCTGGTTGTGCCCAAAAACACCTCGAAGCAATTCAACCTTACTTTCTACCCGGTTGAAGAGAGGGGCACCTTCGACTTCAACATAACAATGGAATCATACAGGAACCCAACAGTTAAGGAAACAAGGACAATAACCATATACATACCCCCAATATTCGCGCTGAATGACGTCTCGGTTTCCAGGGAAGGTGACGATGTTGTTGCAGCCTTTGACGTAAAGACGATAAGGCAGATGGAAACATACATCATGATGAACATCTTCGATGATGGCGGCCATCTCATATCCACCTCGGAAAACTCGTATGAGGTTGATGGAGAGGAGATAATAACGCATACAGTGCCGCTCCCCGAAAACCCCATGGCAGGCGAATACACGCTCACCTATACCATAAATGAAAACATCACGGGCAGGCACGTGTTTACAGTGGAGGCCATACACAAAATGGAGAGAACAGAAACCCTTGTCGCAGGCGCGCTTTCGGGTGAAGTAACAGTCACATACAAAAACCTTGGCAATGTCGTTGAAAGCAATTATGTTGTACAGAAGGAGATGCCTTCGGACGCCATAACAGGATTCATAACAAAACCAGAAGGCTGCATTGATGAGGCGGGCAAAAGGGTTTGTGATTATGTCCTGCCAGAGCTAAGGCCGGGTGCTACCGCCCGCATAGCCTACCGGATAGAATACTGGCCAGTCTATGCCCAGATACTGGCCGCTGTAGTGATTGCTGCAATAATAATCGGCTTCTCCTTTGTCAGGGCTACAAAGCCCAGCATAGGCAAGAGCTCGGTGAAGAAAAACCGGGACACCCACAGCGTTATACTTGAGATCAAGAACCCATTCCTCCACCACCTCAAGGACGTTGTAATCCGGGACTGGGTTTCCCCGCTGGCAAAGGTCATGCACGAGGAAATAGATGCAGTCAAGCCCGTTCTTAAGAAATCAGAGGCAGGAACCGAGCTCATATGGAAGCTCGGTGACATAAGACCGAAGGAAGTTCGCTATCTAAGCTACAAGATAAAGACGCTTGTTGAGGGGAACCTGAAGATGCCCAGGGCATATGCACGCTTCAGGACGCCCAAGGGCAGCCGGTCCAGGGTCTACTCCAAATACATCGACTTGAGGTAAAAAACGAGCTAAAAAACAAATCGCACAGTTCTTACATGCGTAAAAAAAGAATCCGGGGAATGGGATTTGAACCCATAACCTATCGGTCTACAGCCGATTGCTCTTCCTCGCTCACCCCGCTTGCGCGGAGGGAATGCCGTTGAGCTACCCCCGGATAAATATATAGAATTACGCCATGTTTTAAATAAATAAACCCGTGAATAGGCAAACCTAGACAAGCGCTACTCAACGCCCAGCATCTTCCTGAAAAAGAACGTTGCCGGAATGGTAATGATTATGTACCAACCCAAATAGCTGTACTCCGTTGCCAGTGCAATGGGCGGGAATGACCATACAAACGTTACAAAGGTTATTGGAAGCCGAACCATCAGATCTGTATACTGGGCATTCAGCCAACCAATGAAAACAAAGAACAACAGCATTGACACCATCATGGGCTTCATGTTCTGCGCGAACTGCTGCTGGCTGCCCTTCAGCATCTCGCTTGTAAGTGCATTGACCTGCTGCATATCCCCGGACTTCTGCGCCTTCTTGACCTTTTCCTGTATCTCCTTCATGTTTGACTTTATCCTTTTCATTTCCGTAGGATTGGTCAGAACCCTGTATATGATAGCCAGCACGAAGGACAGGCACAACGTCCATACCATAACCTCAACAATAGCGCTCATATCAACCACCTATAATCCTAAGCATATGTTATATTTAACCTTATCTTCCCAGGAAGGACCCTATAACATTGGTGAAATCCTTTATAGCCTTCTTGACCCCGCCCTTGCGGACCTCTATTATCTTGAGCGGCGAGCCCGCAAGCGATGCATACATCGCGGCATAAGACCTGTTGATTTCCTGCTGTGTCATGTCAACCTTGTTTGCCTCCTTACCGGCCGGCACCTCGAAGAGCACGAAAATATCCGGTGAGAATGACTCAAAGAACCTCTTCGGGACCAGTGGCAGGTAGCCGTCTTCTGTCTTAAGCGTCAGGGGTCCCTCCACGATAATACTAAAACCCACCTTCAACGCCGAGGAGATCTTGCTTTCAATGCCTTTATAGAAGTTATCCCGGGCCTTTCCCATCTCAATCGATAAAGCATCCTTGAGTATGTCCGCCCCGAATTCCTTGAGCTTAATATGCCTTATCTTTACAATGTTCTTTCGATAGCCTTCCACCACCATATCCGTTATGGTGTCCCTCCCGGATTCATCCATACCTGCGACAAAAACTACCCTGGGCATTTACCAACCACACTCCATAATCATGCATGCCATAGTGCCGTTATCCCATGCACTACTCCATCAGCTTCCTAAGTGCCGGATGCATATCCTCCATGTGCTGCATTGAAAGCTCTTCGTATAACTGATATATTATCATTGTGGCTAATAAAATGCCAGTGCCAGTGCCTAACGCACCGGTGAAATCGGCATATGCAGCTAAGGCGCCTACAGCAGCACCGCCCAGTACAGCAAGGTATGGGATGTACCGGCTCAGCACCCTTTCTATAATCCTTACATCCCTCCTGAACCCAGGGATCTGCATGCCCGTTGACTGGATCTGGTCTGCCACGCTCCTTGGGTCCATGCCGGATGTCGACATCCAGAAAATCGCGAAAACAGTGGCACCTCCCATAAGGAAAGCCGAGTAGCATATGACCCTCACTATGTCAATCAACGGTACTGCGGCAAGGGAGCTGAGACCAGTGCTTGCCGCGAAAAGGAACCAAACAACACCACCCAACGCAGCAAAGCCCAGTGCAAGCTTCCACCCCTTCCTTTTGGTGAAATAAGCAAGAACCGCGCCTATCAGCGCAAACACGCCCATGAAAATCATGATCTGTTGTATGACTATGTTGTTGGGCACGCTGAGGAAATAAATGAGCCCGCCGGTCGGGTTGCCACCGGAATCGAACACGCCGAGAATGGATGGCGCTGAAATCCGTGCCATGAGCTGCGCATTGGCAAGCAGTGCTGCAGCAAGGATTACGGGTATGTTGGAGGTGTAGAAGAACTTCAGCGGCCAGCGTCTGCCAAAACCCCTTATGGAGCCGAACGCCAGCGGTATCTCCACCTTTATGGACTGGGCGTAAACCACAAGCAGGAACACAAGGACAGTAGCTATCACAGGCATGAGCGCAATGAATGCCTGCAGCAATGCCTGCGGTTCAGCAGAGCCAAGCATGGTTATTGCAAACGGTATGGCGCCTGCTGGCGGGTTGCCTACCGAAGGCAGGACCCCGCCCTGCGTCAGCGGGTTGAACATCCTTATGATCATCGTCTTTGAAACACCGGCTACTATGAAAAGCCCAACACCAGAACCAAATCCCCATTTGGATATGGTCTCATCCATGAAGATCACGATTATACCTCCAATCGCAATCTGGGTTATCACGATCCATGCCAAACCAGGACTGCTTGCGGGCACCGCACCCATGAGAACATAAACGGCTGCCTCGACCACTGACAGTATTATGGCCATGAGCTTCTGCGTGCCCTGGAACATTGACTTGCCCTCTTCTGTCTTGAGGTCCCATGGGATAAGCTTGGAGCCCACCAGCAGCTGCAGCATTATGGATGCCGTGACTATGGGCCCTATGCCCAGCGTCATCAGTGAACCGAAAGTTGACCCGAGCAGGATCTGGAATGTCTGGAACTGCTCAAAGCCGGTCTGTGAAACGCCGTAAACCGTTATCTGGGTCATCACAAAATAGATTATCAGTATCATGCCTGTCCATTTGAGCTTGTCCTTGAAGGTCAGCCTGCCCAATGGGCTGGTAACCCCCGGCAGCTTCCCCAACAGAGCCATGTACACGTCTTTCAATGCCAAAACAACACACCCGAACTACATACCCAACTACACTACAGCACAACGATTGAATAATACTTTTTCTTTTGTTTAATTAATATGTTTATAAAAGGAAACTATGATGAAACCGAGGGGAAAAGAAAGGATCGAAATGAGCCAGCCAATCCGCTAGTTCTCAACATCCTCCTCAACAACAAGCGGCCCGCGGTATCCGCATTCCTTGCACTCGTAAATCATGCCAAGCCTGCCGCCGACCCATAGGGTGACGTTCACTGACCCGCAATCCGGGCATTTCCGCGTATGAGATAACATAACAACCACACAAACCATATAATCATATAACAATACACGCCATATCTGAACATCTGTTGAACAGAATAAATAAATTACTTTGTTTCTTTGGCTTTCTCTGCACTATCGGCTGTTTCGACAACCTTAGCTACATCTGCGGATTCAACCGAAATGACAATAACCTTGCCCTTGGCCTGCTCTATCTTTATCCTTGCTGATTCAGTGAAGTAAGTGGCCTTGACCGTCAGGGCAACGCTGATAGACCCGCCGCCCAGCACCTTGTCGTATCCCAGCTGTGTTACGTCCAATTCCTTTTTGCCTGCGGAAAGCTTTGCGAGGTCCCTGACATTGATTGCCTTTTTACCGGAAACCAGCTTCCTCTGCTGCAGCGACTTGAACCCCTGCTTGCCAAGATGGCCTGGTTTGTACTTCATTATCCAGGTCTTCTTGTGCTTCTTTGAGCCTGCCATGCCCCTGCCGCCGCGCGAGCCCGCGCCGCGGTGCTTCTTGTGGCTGCCGTAGCCGTGCGTCCGGCTGGCGCGCATCTTGATGTTCTTCTTCCTTTTCCTTCTTTGTACCATATCTAACACCTAACATGTTCTTTAAACATCCACAGTCAATTGCCTTCAAATCATCCTCTTCAGGAGCTCGTTTATCTTTTCGCCCCTATATCCAAGGTCACCCTTGGGATAAAACCTTCTTACTGATTTGTAGCCCTTTGAAGGCGGGTTCAGCCTGAACACCGGCTTAAGGCCGGCGTCTTTCAACCCATCCGACATTACCTTTTTCGAGATCTTTGCGGCCTCTATTTTCCCAACCTTTTCATGCTTGCCCTTTGCATCGGCCTTAAGCGAGCCGCGCTTGAATATCAGCTTTTCCAGGGTCTGCTGGTTTATCTCGCCCCATGTTATGCACCCCTCTGCCTTGTGCAGCATGCCTTTGTATGAAGGCACGTTCGGCAACAGCACACAATGGTTCACCCTGCCCAGCCTCAGTATCTCCAGCGTATCCTCTATATCCCTTCTGACATTGACAGGGCCTCTGGCCCTTATGACAGCAAAAAGAGACGGCATTTCCATTGTTTCCACAGCTTTGGCTTGCTTTTGCTTTGATCGCCTTTTCTCTGGCTTGTGCTTCCTGCGTTTCACACTCTTTACAGCCTTCTTTATGCTTTTACTTTTTATCTTTAACAGCTTCACCCTTTTCTTTGCCTTCTTCACCATCACAAATCACCCTTTGTCCGGTTGAGGTTTTTTATTGCGTCGAAAACAGCAAAGGCAAGGTTGCCCCTTGTTGATGTCTGGCCTTTTGTCCTGACCCAGACGTCCTTAAGGCCGGCAAGCTTTAGAATGGCCTTGGTTGTCTCGTCAGCGACAATGCCCGTCCCCTTTGGCGCGGGCAGGAGCTCGACCGTAACCGAGCTGTTCTTTGCCGTGCTCTTGAACGGTATTGAATGATCACCGCCGCATCCGCATTCCCATGAGCCGCAACCTCTTCTGACCCTGGTGATCCCCAGCTTTGCCTGCTGCGCGGCCTTTTCAAGCGCAACCCTATGTTCCCTTGACGTTGCCTTTCCCAGGCCAAGCACACCGTCCTCGTTCCCAATGGCAACAACAGCAGTCAGCTTGAACCTTCTGCCGGATTTGTGCATCCTTGCAGTCCTCTTTGTCGCAGTCCTTCTTATGCCGCCGCCCTTGCCCGGGGAACCGCCCACATAAACAACCTCTTCCTTTATGTTCGGTACAAGCGTGTCAATTATCTGCGGTTCGAGTATCACAATCCCCTTTTCCAGAATATCATCTATGCTGGCATACTTGCCCTTAAGAACATCCTTGCCTAGGTTTGTCTTGGGCAGCCATTCCTCTTTTTCCTCCTCAAACCTCTGCCTTCTTTCGCCTCTTCTCCCACCTCTTCCTCCGCCCCTTCTGTGGCTTCTCCTGGCGAATGTTTTCCGGTCTTCGTTTCTGTCCTTTTCCTCGGCCATATGGCATCTCCAAACAGGCGGCCAGCGCATGGGCATTCACCCAAGTTCACCCGCCCTTGTATCTCCTTCTTTTTTCTATCTTTTCAAGCCTCTTCAGAACATCCTTGGCTTGAGTGTAATGTTTTCCGTAAGACTTTAAAATCTTTTGCCATGCTTCATTTAAATACTTGAAATGTGCGGCTTTCAGGGCCTCGTGAAGCAGATAAAGGTCAACTGCCTGGTCCTCTGCCTTTTGTGAGTATTTGCCAAGACCCAAGTCAATAACGTAGAGCTTCCCGCCCTTGAGCAGCATATTCGAAGTGGTGAAGTCCCCGTGGACTATGTTCGCAGCATGCAGCTTCCCGAGCGCCTCGCCAATGAGCCCAGCCGTTTCCAGCCGGCTGGCCTCATCCATGCCATTGAAGCCGTCCTTGACCTTGTCACCATCGATAAACTCCATCACCAGCTTGTCCGCAGAAACATCAAACACCCTCGGCACAGCAACCCCTGCCCTGCCAGCCCTGGCCAGCAGGCTATCTTCGTGCATGGTCCGCTGCCTGCGTATCCGCTTATCAAGCTCAGGTAGTCGGTAGCCCTTACTGATCCTATCCTTTACAAGGACTGTCTTGCCATCCTCCCCGCCCCTACCATCCTCCCTTTTATCCAGATAAAGGACGGCCTCGGCTCCTCGCGCAATTATCTGCTTTTCTGCCACCATAAGACCAAATTGTATGTAATATTAAAAGCTTTTTACCAGAAAACATGTATGAAAATCAGTATATACGATGTCACGTTAAGGGACGGCTTTCAAGGACTTTCAAAGCCAATCCCTACAGGCGCGAAAGTTGAAGTTGCAGGAATGCTCAGCAATGCCGGTTTTCCGTACATAGAGCTTGGCTCTTTCATCAGCCCGAAGGCTGGCCAGATATTTGAAAACCTGAAGGACACGGCCGAAGTCTATAGACAAGCCAAGAGGGAAGAAGGCGTGATATATTGCGCATTAACACCGACAATAAAATATTATGGGCAGGCGGCTAAAGCCGGTTTTGATGATGTTGCCGTTGTGATTTCTGCTAACGAGAATCACAATAAATTAAATCTCGGCAAATCAGTCGCCGAAACGATTGATGACATTGGCAATATTGTTAGTAATGCGCATAGTGATAATAATTATGTCAGAGTTTACGTGTCAACTGCTTTTGGATATAAAAGCCCGGATGATGTGCCTTTTTGTGAAGTTGAAAATATATTGCAGGATGTAATGGCGAAAGATATGATGCATATTTCAGGCATATCAATTGGCGACACGACTGGCCTTGCGAGATACAGGCGCGTCGCAAATGATATGGCAACTATATCACGTGAACATAACACCACAACAATCGGGCTTCACATTCATCAAAGCGAACCCGATATATGGAAACCCAATGTTATTTCAGCCGTTTTATGTGAAGGTGTGGATGTCTTTGATGCATCCCTGTGCGGCCTTGGTGGTTGCCCCACTGATGATGGTTACATGGGCAACACCCCGACAGAACAGCTCGTGGATTTTCTTGAGGCAAATAAGATTGGAACAGGCCTTGATGTTGACAAAGTTCATCATGCAGCCGAGTTCTTGCATGGTATTCTGAAAAAAGAAGGCCTATCCGAATGAAGACCATTTTTAAATCAGTTGCGCCAATTTTAGCTTATGGCTGGAAAGAAAGCAAAGGATAAGGGAATGAAGGCAAAAACAAAAAACAAGAAGGCAGAGAAAGAGACCACACAAGGCCTTTCTGTCAAGAAGTCATCGGACTTCTCTGAATGGTATAATGAGCTCGTGCAGAAGGCCGGTCTGGCAGACTACGCTCCAATCGCAGGCTGCATGGTAATCAAGCCGCACGGCTATGCCATCTGGGAAGCCATCAGGACATGGTTTGATGCACGGATCAAGGCAACAGGCCACAGCAACCTGTATATGCCATTGTTCATACCTGAAAAGCTGCTGAAAAAAGAGGCAGAGCATTTTGAAGGCTTCACTCCAGAAGTGGCGTGGATCGAAGAGGAAGGTGAAAAAGGCGAGGGCAAGGAGCGGTTCGCGCTTCGGCCAACCTCAGAGACCATATTCTATGAATCATATTCAAAATGGATACGGTCTTGGAGAGACCTTCCTGTCCTGTATAACCAGTGGGCGAACATTATAAGATGGGAAACGAAGGCCACGAGACTGTTTTTGAGGACGCGCGAGTTCCTATGGCAGGAAGGCCATACAGCGCATGCCACTGAGGCTGAGGCTGATAAAGAGGCGAGGTGGGCCGCTTCCAGCCTATATAAGGAACTGATGGAAACCCAGCTTGCTGTGCCAGTGCTTTTGGGAACCAAGACACCCAGAGAACGGTTTGCTGGTGCGCAGAAGACATACACTCTTGAAGCCCTGATGCCTGACGGCAAGGCATTGCAGATGGGCACCAGCCATAACCTGGGCCAGAACTTCTCAAAGCCGTTCAACATCAAGTTCAGGGACAAGGACGAAAAGGAAAGGTATGTATGGCAGACCTCGTGGGGATCCAGCACAAGGCTTATCGGTTCTGTGGTAATGACACATGGAGACGACAAGGGCCTGGTTTTGCCGCCAAACATTGCACCGATTCAAGTGGTTGTTGTCCCAATCATATTCGAGGACAGCAAGAAGGCTGTTATGAAGGCTGCTGGTGAGCTGGCAACAAAGCTCAGCACTTCGTTCAAGGTTGAATGTGACTGCAGGCAAGAATACAGCGCAGGCTGGAAATTCAACGAATGGGAGATGAAAGGCGTGCCGCTCAGGATTGAAATCGGACCCAAGGACATGAAGAAGAAGCAGGCAGTCCTGGTCAGGAGGGACACGGGAACCAAGAAGGCCGTTAAGCTGTCTGGCATTGAGAAGGAGATACCAAAGGAACTGGCAGCAATACAGAAAGGCCTTTTCGAGAAGGCCAAGCGTTTCCTTAAAGCAAACACAGTGAACGTCAAGGCCTTTCCAGAACTGGAGAAGGCCATTGCGGCCAAGAAGATGGCAAAAACTGAAATATGCGGAGCAGAGAAATGTGAGGACATGATCCAGGACAAGACAGCAGCCACTGTAAGGCTCGTTGTCGAGAACGAGAAGCCCAAGGGCAAGTGCGTGGCTTGCAACCAGTCGGCAAATCACGTGGTGTATGTGGCCAAGCAGTACTAGTCCATTCTTTGGTGTTTTATCATGAAACCCAAACTAAAAGGAAAACGGTGGAGCAAGGATTTTGAGAAGCCCATCTATGAGGAATGGAAGAAGGCCAAGGCTTATGCATTCAACCCGAAATCTAACAAGCCGGTTTACAGCATTGACACACCACCACCATACGTCAACACGCCGGTCCATATAGGCCAGGCCACGACCTACGTGCTCATGGACTTCTTCGCCCGGTTCAGGCGCATGACAGGCCATGAAGTCCTGTTTCCGCTTGGCTTGGACAGGAATGGCCTGCCGATCGAGATGTCTGCGGAGAAGAAGTTTGGCGTCAAGCTCACAGAACTGCCGCGCGAGCAGGCCCTGCACAAATGCGAGTCCATACTACAGGAAGCCAGCATGGCCAGCACCGACTCGTTCCTCCGCTCCGGCATATCGTTCAATTCATGGAAGCTGGGTAATGCGATTGGGGATGTTTACCACACAGACTCACCTGAGTACAGGTCACTGACCCAGGACACGTTTATTGACCTGTGGAAGAAAGGCCTGATCTACGAGGATGCCCGAGTCACCAACTTCTGCCCGGGCTGCCAAACCACGATTGCGGACGCAGAGGTGGAGTATGACAACCTGTCCACAACATTCAATGACATAAAGTTCAAGGTAAAGGAAACAGGCGATGAACTGATTATTGCTACAACAAGGCCAGAGCTCATATGCACGCTTGGTATGATCATATTCAACCCAGCCGACAAGAGATACAGGCATCTAGAGGGAAAAACGGCAATCTCACCTGTTTTTGAAAAAGAGGTTCCAATCAATGCCCACCCGGCAGCTGAGATGGAGAAGGGGACGGGCATAATGATGATGTGTTCGTTTGGGGATCTGACAGACATCCGCTTTTTCCGTGAAATGAAGCTTGAGCCGATTGTGGCCATAAACAAGGACGGCACTATGAACGAGCATGCAGGCTTTTTGAAGGGCTTGCCCGTAAAGGATGCAAGGGAGAAGATGGTAGAGGCCTTGCGCGAGAAGGGCCTACTGGTGAAGCAGGAAAAGACCACGCACCGCACACCCATTTGCGAGCGCAGCAAGGATCCCATAGAGTTCATTGCAATGCCTGAGTTCTACCTCAAGCAGGTTAAGTTCAAGCCGAAGATGAGGGAATTTGCGAAGAAAATTAATTTCTTTGCGCCGCGCAGCCGGCAGATCATGCTGGACTGGATTGATAGCGTGAGCATTGACTGGCCCATTTCCAGGCGCAGATACTATGCAACCGAAATCCCGTTATGGTACTGCAAGAAATGCAAAGAGCCCGTCCTCCCGCCGAAAGGCAAGTACCACAAGCCATGGAAGGAACAGCCACCATCAGGAACCAAATGCAAATGCGGTGGCAAGGAATTTGTCGGTGAGACCCGAGTCTTTGACACATGGTTTGACTCATCCATATCACCCTTATACATCATGAAGTGGTCCAGGCAGGATAAATTCTTTGACAAACATAAGCCATGCACATTGCGGCCTCAAGGTAAAGAAATTATTCGCACATGGCTCTACTATACTGTGCTAAAGGACTACCTGCTTACCGGCGAATGCATATTCCGCGATGCATGGATAAACTACCACATAGTTGACGGCAAGGGCAAGAAGATGTCCAAATCCAAGGGCAATGTCATTGACCCGAAGGATGTGCTGGACAAGCATGGCGCAGAGCCGTTCCGGCTGTGGACAGCCATTGAAGGCAACCTGACCAAGAAAGACTTCCGCTGCTCATTCGAGCGCATCCAAGGAACTGAAAAGACACTTACTAAATTATGGAACGTTGCCAGGTTCATCTCAATGTTTAAGCAAACCAAGAAAAAGCCGGCGAAACTGGCGGCGCTCGATGAGTGGATTCTGCACGAGATAAATGGCCTGGCAGCGTATACGAAGAAGCAGTATGAAGGCTATGACTTCAACGGCCCAGCAACCAGGCTGAAGAACTTCCTGTGGGAGGCCTTTGCAAGCCACTACCTGGAGCTGGTCAAGCACCGCGCGTACAATCAAGACGGCAAGTTCAGCAAGGCAGAGCAGGCTTCTGCCCTTTACACACTACACCACTGCCTTGACATGCTGCTGAAACTGCTGGCTCCGGTCATACCTTTCATAACATACCAGATCTTTCATGAACTGCGCGGCAAGGACATCCATGCCGAGCAGTTCCCTGACCCAAAGACAGAAAAGGCAGGCAAGCCCAAGTTCTCGACCAAGGACCTCATGGAACTCAACGGGACCATATGGAAAACCAAGAAGGATAAAGGCCTTTCCCTCAAGGCCGAGGTCAGGCTGGCCACCCTGCCGGAGAAGTTCAAGCCCATTGAGCGCGACCTAGCGCTAACGCATGGCATCAAGGAGCTGAAGTGGGGCAAGGGGAAAAAACTGGCTATTTCTTTGTAGTTGTTCAATATTTGTTCGGAAACCAGTATCTATCGGCCATTCCCATAAGTGGGAATGCTGTGGGACGTGTTTATAAACCACGTAACCAAATTTTATAGTATGCCCGCAACGAATTTGGCAAAGCTAGAGATGGAACTGGGAAACAACATACATACAGAAGGCGTGAACATCAGGCTGTCTAAAGGCACGCGGCTCCATAATGAGATAAGGCGCTTGCTAAAGAAAAGGCATCATGTTTCTGCCATAAAGGGCTTTGCAATGCTGTGATTATGATTGCTTGTTGATTATTTTTGGTTTATTTCATTGACTGCTTGCGACTGCTTGCTGGTTTCTTCTTGAATAGGAAAACCATTCCGAGTATTGCCATTGAGGCAACAATGAGCAATGCCATGACCAAGAACAATGCATCATACCCCCAGACCTCCAGAGTAATGCCTGTTGCTGCAGACCCAATTGACCTGGAAAAGTAATATATTGTGTCGCCCACTGCAATCAGGGTGGCCTTGTACACGTCGCTGAATTCCGAAAAAAAGCCCCTTGCAATGTTCAAGCTAGCACTCCTTCCGACTAAAAATATCCCTCCAAGTATGGCAAGCGCGATGTAGTTTGGGAAGACCTGGACGAGCAAGGGAATACGAGCATCAGGGCAAATAGAACGAAAAGGGAAGCATAAGGGGACCTTCCCTCAAATTTTTTCCCAGCGTAAAGCAAAACAACAAAAGTGATAAGCGATGCCCCGCCTATGACAATACCCACAAGCGAAATGTCAAACCCAAGTGAGTTCATGAAGAGAGGGAATGCCAGTTCCTGTATGGCCTGCAAAAACCCCACCACGAATGAACCGATTGCCATAACAAGAATGAACTCTCCCTTCCTGCTCTTTATGGCATCAAAAACGCCGCCGGAGAATTTTCTCCTGAACAGAGACGGCCTGATTTTTGATGTTGCAACAATACCTATTATGTTCAGTACAGCCCATGTGGCCAGCGCTGCCTCCATCCCCCAGTGAAGGGTAAGAAACCCGCCTATGATAGGGCCTGCCACGACCCCCACCTGATACATGCTCTCAAGCCTGAACAGCGATGTTGTTTTTGCCTTCAAACCAGCAGCCACTGTGGCAGATGCTATCTCAATCAGGTTCACCACTATACCGGCCACAAACGCAAACATAATCCATCCTGAGAGGCTGGACATGCCAAACGCCACCAAAAAAATACAATGGCCAGGGTCATCAGGGAAAACGAAAGCCGTATGGTCTTTATTGTCCCCATCCTGTCGCTTGTAAGCCCTGCAGGGATTATAAGGATCTTGGCACCGAAGTATGCAGTGTAAATAAGAGATATTTCCCAGACCCCGAACATCGCAGCAAGGAATGCGGGCAAAATCTTGAATACGAGATTGAAGCCGGTCGAATACGTGGCATAGATGGAATAAAGCAACCTCATGCTAAAGAATAACACAAATGGAATAAAAAGCTGCAAACAGTATATGTTTTATATGGAAACAATCAAGCCAACGTGGCTGGTCAAGCCAGCCAAAGGCCGGTTATGGGAGATAGACTTCCTGCGCGGCATCGCGGTCGTGATGATGATTGTTTTCCATTTCCTGTACGACCTGAATTACTTTGCAGGACACAGCCTAGCGCTATGGACTGGCTTCTGGTGGATCTTCGCGAGGGCCACTGCAACCATATTCGTCTTCCTTGTTGGGATTTCGCTCCACCTAAGTTACTCGAGGGCTAAGGTAAAACTATCGGAAAGCGGCTTGACAAGGAAGTATGTCAAGCGCGGCTTCCGGGTTTTTGGGTGGGGCCTGCTTATAACTGGCCTGACATGGCTGCTGCTCGGCGGGGTCGGTACAATATGGTTCGGCGTGCTCCACCTCATAGGGATTTCCATAATCCTCGCTCGGCCGTTGCTGAAGTACCGGATGCTCAACCTCATACTCGGCCTGGTCTTTGTTGTCGTTGGCCTAAACCTGGCTACCATGGTCTTTGGGTTCCCATGGCTTCTGCCGCTGGGCCTGATGCCAGCCAGCTTTTACACGCTTGATTACACCCCAATACTGCCTTGGTTCGGTATTGTGCTTTTGGGCCTGTTCACAGGAAAGGTGATTTATCCTGTTGGCAGGCTGAAAACCAGAAAAAAACCCAGACCAGCTGCGCCAAGGACCGCAAGGCCTGTCTGCTTCATTGGCATGCATTCGCTGCTGATCTACCTGCTGCACCAGCCCGTCCTAATCGGGCTTATCCACTTAATCCAATTAATCCAATTAATCCAATTAATCCAATTAATCCAATTAATTTAAGTGGAGTATTCCCCTCAAGGACTGCTTTATTTATTCATAATATAATCAATTATTATTGAAGGGTGTGGCAAATGGACAAGAAGGTTGATGCGTACATAGAAAAGCAAAAGCAACCCCAAAAGGAGATTGCCAGCAGGATTTGGAAGCTCATCCTAAAGACATTTCCCGGCATCAGTGAGGAGATGAAATGGGGTGTGCCGGTCTATGGTGGAGGCAAGTACTACATTGGCGCGCTTAAGGATTCGGTAAACCTGGGCCTTTCAATCAATGGCTTGTCCAAAAAGGACGTTGAAAAGTTCAAGGGACAGGGCAGCACGATGAGACATATAAAGATACGTTCGTTGAAAGATATTGATGAAATGGCCATAACAAGGCTCTTGAAGACTGTAAAGAAGAGGTGTAAAGCATGCTAGAAATAATATTCCTTGGGACAGGATCGGGCATACCGAGCAAACGCAGGAACCACGCATCCATATGGCTGCGTTATGAGGGCGACAATTTGCTTTGGGACTGTGGGGAGGGGACCCAGCGCCAGCTGCTGAAGGCTGGCATCAACTTCATGAAGATTGACCGCATTTTCATTACGCATTGGCATGCCGACCACTGGGCAGGGCTGATTGGCTTGATACAGACAATGAATCTCGAACGGAGAAGGCGAGCCTTACACATCTATGGGCCTGATGCCGAGCGCTTTGTAAGCAACATACTCGACATGGACTACTGGGGCCCAAGGTTCAAGATAGTGCCTAAAACCGTGCCTTCAGAAGGCAATGACATAACAACAATACTGAAGACAAAGGATTTTGAGATATCCTCCACTCCAGTAAGGCACACCGTCCCAGCGGTAGCTTATTGTTTCAAGGAAAGGGATAGGATTAATGTGGACCTGAAGAAGGCCAGCCAGTTCGGTCTCAAGCAGGGGCCGCTGATAGGAAAGCTCAAGGCGAAGGGCGAGATTGAATATAAGGGCAAAAAAGTCATGCTTAAGGACGTTAGTGATATCAGCAGAGGAGTAAAGCTGGTCTACTCCGGGGATACAAAGTCATGCAAGACCCTGGAAAACATATCCAAGGACGCTGACGTGCTCATACACGACGCCACGTTCGTTGAGGAAAAGGAGAACCGTATGCATACAGGAGCCAAGGAAGCGGCACAGATCGCCAAAAAGGCTGGTGTTGACAAGCTAGTGCTGACACATTTCTCGCGCAGGTACCAAGACACCGGAGAGCTTGAAAAAGAGGCAAAAAAACACTTCAAAAACAGCGTCATCGCCGAAGACTTTATGAAGCTTAACCTGAAAACCAAGGACAAATAGCATGTGTTTTTTAAACATGACCCAAAACTTTATATTCCAACTTCGGCGTAAACAAATACAGTGATAATATGGGAATGTTCAAGTATGTAACAAACAGGACCCTCGCAAGCAAGGATGGCAGGGAAGACGCAGGCAGGGTCAAGGTTTTCGTCAAAAATGACTCTGACATGCTTGAAGGGGAATACAAATGCCCTGAATGCGGTAACGAAGGCAAGATAAACCAGGACTTCAAAAGGCCCATAAAAGTCAGGTGCGAGAAATGCGAGCATTTAATGAAACTTCCAAAGCTAAAGGGCAAAAAGAAGTGAAAGCCGCCCGAGCATATTCTACGATATAAATGATAGAAAACAAAATATAATGCATGAAACCATTGAAACTTAAAATAAAATACATATACGAGATAGTATCTGTTGTTGTCGGTATAATAATACTTATAATAAACGTTCTTGTGATATCCAGCATATTCCCCTTCATATTCCCCCTGGTGAATGTTCTGGGCGGCCTGATAGCGGTTGTTCCGCCTTCGTGGGTTTTCTATTCGAGGTATAAAAAAAACAAGGAGATTGAGCAGCAGTTTGTGGTATTCATCAGGGATCTGACAGACTCCATAAACTCCGGGATGACCCTGCCAATCGCCTTGGAACACTGCTCAAGAAAGGATTACCTGGCGCTTACGCCTTTCATAAAAGACATGGTCGCACAGGTGGAGTGGGGCGTGCCGTTCAGAAAGGCCCTGCGAATCTTTGCAAGAAAAACAAAATCAGTTCCGATAAAAAGGACAATCACCACCATAATAGAAACCTACAAGGTCGGCGGCAAGATTTCAGATACCCTCAATGCTGTAGGAGAGTCGCTTGTGGAAATAGGCAAGATCAAGGAGGAAAGGACTGCATCGGTCCACGCCCAGATAATAACTTCCTATCTGATCTACTTTGTTTTCATCTTCATCCTGGTCATACTCCAGACATTCCTCATCCCGGCACTGGCAGAAATACCGGCAGGAGGCGGGGTGGAGGGAGGTTCTTCCTCTTTCATATCCGCCGATTCCTTCATAAACTTCATACTCGTGCAGGGGTTCTTCGCAGGCCTTGTTACGGGAAAGATGGCTGAGGGATCGGTGGTCGCAGGATTCAAGCACAGCATACTACTCATTGTGACAGGATACACGCTGTTCTCCTTTGCGTCACAGTTCCAGATAAAGCTGTTTTAATCCCCCGTACCTGCCTTTAAGGCATAATCATTATAATGGTAATTTTATAAGCCATTGCAAGCAATTATAAGTTATAAGAGTTACAGGTCAGGCTATGCCAAAAAGGACAACTTTGAGGGGATTGTCTCCGGTAGTTTCTGTGGTTCTAATGGTAGCAGTCGCGATTTCCATAGGCATAATCGTGACAACATGGGTAACACACTGGATCCAGGAGGAAACGAGCTCTCCTGACATCTCATGTGCAATGAACACAAACTATGTGATAGACAGCGTTGAATGGAGCAAAGCCGGTTACAACAACAGCCTCCTCATTAAAATAACCAACAAGGGAAAGCAAAGGCTCCATAGCTTCGGAGTCATTATAGATAACGGCACCAAGATACTGGTGTTCAACATAAGCTCAGTGGCACAGGGCAGTATCAGCTCTACATCCACACTTGACAGGGAGCATTCGGCCTACATATCAATCAACCTTACCAATAACCCGGTTGAGAATGACAGCGTATTCGGTGCCAGCCTGGTGTCATCCAACGACGTTGAGGTCAGGGTCACGAACAGTGCATGTGACGCTGTTTCAGCGGTCACCAACAGTGTGAGTTAAACGCCTATATTTAAGGAAACGCGACAAAAGTTAATAAAGGAAATGAGATAAATAATTAAGTGATAAAATGAAAGCAAACAACAGGAAAGGCATATCACCGCTCGTTGCAGTGGTAATGCTTATCGCGTTCACGCTTATTGTAGCCGGCATGCTCGCAACCTTTGTGACCCAGATGACAGAGACCCAGACCAGGGCGGCGAAGGTGTGCACCGATGCCAGGGTGCTTCTGAAGAAGGCCGTATGGACCAATGTATCCGTTCCCGACGGCAACCTGACCCTTACAGTCTACAACTACGGAAAGACCAACCTCAGGTTCAAGGCCCTGCTTTCATATTCCAATGAAACCAGACATGCAGGAGGTGTGGCATCACACGACAAAACCTTCCCAGTGGACGCCGGCAGGATAGAGGTAGTAACTCTTGAGGGCGTTAGCGACGACCTGACAGAGGTCACCATAAAGTCCATGCAGTGCGATGCACCGTGCTATGAATGCCAGGGCGCACAGGACTTCCTGCCATACATTGACATAAAGGGACTTGGATACGGATAGCAATCTTTTTTTAAAGTCGCTTTTAGAAACAGATAGTTATGACAGAATACAAGCAGGTCATAGTCGTCAGAAGGGACCTGAAGCTCAGCAAGGGCAAGCTGTCCGTCCAGGTTGCACATGCCTCGCTTGAGGCCTACAAAAAAGCCGAAGGAAGGACACGCTCGGCCTGGGAGGCCGCAGGCGGCAAGAAAGTAGTGGTTAAGACAGAAGATTTAAAAGGCCTGATGGAAATATTTGAAGAAGCCAAGCGAATGGGCATGCCGTGCAGCCTTATAAAAGACGCGGGCAGGACAGAGCTGGCGCCGGGCACGGTAACTGCGCTCGGCATAGGGCCGTGTGAGGAAAAGGAGATTGACAAGCTCACGGGCAGGCTGAAGATGTTATGATGTTGTGTTGTACCAAAAGGTGTTGTCATGAAAGATATCAAAGTTGATACAGAAAAGGAGAAGAAGGCAGAGCTTCAGCAGAAGCTGGTGGTATACCAGCTCATGCAGAAGCATCTTGAGGAATTAAGGGAGCAGGCGCTCATGCTCGAGAGGAAATTCGTAGAGCTTGAAACAGCAAAGCAGACGCTTTCCGATCTGGAAAAAACAAAGAAGGGAAACGAGCTGTTTTTCCCGCTGGGAGCCGGCATCTACGCAAAGGCAAACGTCCATGACAACAAAGACCTGATGATGGATCTGGGTGCAGGCATTGTTGCAAGGAAAAGCCCGGCATCCGCAAAGAAGATCCTCGAAGAAAGGGAAAAGGAAATAGAGGACTCGGGCAAAGGCCTGCAGGATGAGATGACCACAACAGCAGCCAAGCTCAATGAAATAGCAAATGAACTGCAAAAGATGGCTGGCCAGTAGATCTGATTATTGGTTCTATTTTTTGATAAAAACCAAAAAAGCCATTAAAAGCCAAAAAAATTACTTATGCTCGTACTTTTCCTTGAGCTCGATGTCAATCTTGACGCCTTCGGGTATGGGGATCCTTACGACCTGCCTCAGAGCCCTCTCGTTGGAACCAATATCAATGATCCTGCGGTGTATGCGCATCTCCCATCTGTCCCATGTCGCATTGCCGTGGCCTGTGCCATCGCCACACGGCGTTTTGAGCGTCTGGACCCTGAGCTTTTTTGTTGGCATGGGAATGGGTCCCCTGGCAGAAACCCCATACTTCTTTGCAATCTCCTTTATCTGATTGCAGATTTCTGTCAGTTCTTCCACGTCCCTTCCGGCCAATTTGATTCGCGCATATTCCATATTAACACCAAGTTATTGTGATATCCTACCTCTTGCTTCTTTGCTTATAACGCCTCGGTCCCTGCGAGCTCCTCGGGGACTTGTGCGGCTCTGTACGCCTCGAGTCGGCTACAAGCATGTATTTATCATAATCCATGAATTTCTTCTTTGTTTCGGCTCCAAGCAGCTGTGAAAGGCCTTTTGCAACGGCCTGTCGCGCAGCGTCTGCCTGGCCCATTATACCGCCCCCATTGACACTCAGGCTTATGTCGAATCTTTTCCATTCATCTCCCACCAGCATCAAGGGCTCGCTTATCTTCATCCTTGCAATTTCATTACCCATCAGATTAAGTGGGGTTTTGTTGATCTTTATCACACCCTTTCCTGGCTCAAATTTTGCCCTTGCCAATGCCCTTTTCCTTTTTCCAACAGTTAAAACTACCTTTACCGCCTTCTGCTTTGATTCCTTCCCAGCTTTACCGGATTTCTTGCTTACCATGACTTTTTCGCCCCTAGTTTTTGTGATAGTCTCCCAAGCCCAATGCTCTTGCATTCCAGCTTGTTTTCCGCGCCCTTTATTACAGCGAACTCTTTGCCTTTTAAATCTGCCGGAACTGAAATAAAAACCTTGAGCCTCTTGAAGGCATCTTTCCCTCTCCCCTTCCTGTACGGGAGCATGCCCCTTATAATCCTCTTAAGTATTCGGTCCGGCTCTTTGGGATAGAATGGCCCGTGGTAAGGGTCTCCCCTCTCTATTTTTTCGGTATAATCCTGCATCGAATATTCTGGCTCACCGCTTACAACGGCCTTCTCTGCATTAACCACAACAACCCTTTTGCCCTTAAGCAGTTCCTTGGCAATCCCGGATGCCAGCCTGCCGGCAACCATGTTGCTCGCGTCTATATACATATCTGTCATACCTATCAACTCAGCCCATTATCCTTAGTTTTTTCCCGTCCGGATTATGCTTGACCATTTCTTCGATTGTCATGCACTTGCCACCGGACTTTTCTATTTTTGCGCGTGCCGCGCCTGAGAACCTGAGCGCAGCCACCGTAAGCGGCTTGGACAGCTCGCCCAAACCGAGCACCGTTCCTGGGACTATCACACTTTCACCTTTCTTGGCGTGCTTCTCTATCCTGAGAAGATCGGCCTCATATGCCTTCCTTCTGGGCCTGTTCAGACCCTTGGCTACGGCCTTCCATATTGGGGTCTTCAGCCCCTTCTCCTGCAGCTCCCCTATCAAATCCTTGAGCAGGGGGTTTTTGTTCCTGACTTTCATTTTATCACCGATAACACCGATATCTGCTGTTTATTGCCTGATTTGTTTTCGTTATATTTAAACCTTAAATATGGACCGCTTAACCCATTATTCATTCAAGCGATCGGGCCTATGTATGCGGGAGGCCGGATATCCGAATTCGCCCATTGTTTTTCAATTCAGGGAAGGGACGATACAAGAGGGGAAACCGTGGGTTTCCTCTTTTGTTTTCGAACCGACGAAGGCATTGCACGCAGGCAGCCTCGCTTGCGCGAGGGAGATACTCCTCATGCACTGTCCTGCTCTAAGCCACAGGATCTTGAGTCCTGCCCCTTTGACCACTCGGGAACCCCCGCATATTATGTTGAACCAGAAAACATCTGCTTTCAAGCAGATGATGTATGCATAGTTCTGGTCCAATCGTCACCTACGGTGACGAGCATTCAGCGAAGCTGAATACAACAGCTGTTGCCGAACCAAGAAAACCCCCGAATTTATTCGGGGGATTCACAGAGGCAACATTATGTAGGTTGCATGTTGGCATGGCATAATAGCTGTCATGCTACCTACTGCTAACAATATACAGTATTTATTATTTAAGTATTGTGCTTAACCAGAAACGCATTGAAGCAGAAACATGCCTGCTTCAGCCAACTAAAACTTTACCAAGAAAAAGGCTACTCTTTTATGGTTCTGAGCTCGTGTTTTATCCTTTCTATGTGATCGTAAAGGTCTTTCATATAGTCCTCGAATTCCCTGGAAACCTCCACTGCGGGCCTGCCCTCCTTGGCGCCAACCCCCAGGATCTTGGAGTCGATAATCGCTATGGTGTGGTTGAATTTGTCCAAAGCCATCTGCGTTATGTTCAGGCCATTCTTCAATTCCTTCTCTATGTCCATTAAGGCATCTAACGCATCCCTCAGGCTAAGTATATAGGACTTGAGCTCGCTTATGCTCCCCACGAGTTCCCTGTATTTATCAATCTTTATGAAAAGCGGAGGATTGGTTTTAATGGACGGTGATGCGAGCCGTGGCAAAGCAGCCATATCCGGGCCTTCAGGCGCCCTCGGTGCAGCCAGCTCTGCAGGAATTTGCTGTTCTACCGGAGCTGCCGGTGCCCGTGGAACGTTACGGCTCGGCGGTTGTGGTGGTTCGATATCCATACCAATACCCCTAAGATCCCCATTGGGGACATCACCAACGCGCTCCTTTATCCCGTTAGATTCAGGCAAGGCAGGCGGCAATTTTATGTTTTCCGGTCCCTTCTTTTTTCCAAACATCAGAAAAACCCCTTGTTGTATTATATTATTTGTTTTCCGCTTTTATAACCTTTCACAACCCTTTACAATATCGTAAAGCTGAAAAAGTAAAAATGCGCCGGGCGGGAATCCCGAAGACAGACCGCTTCATCATGGGCACGACGCAGGTGAAACCTGCATCAATCCCTTTATCAAGCGGTCAAGCCATCATCGAACCCGCATCGCCACCGTGGCAGGGTGACGTCCTTTAACGGAATATGGAAGGCCTTGGCCTCCTTTCTTGCTTAAGCTTCTTTCTTCAAAGAAGCTTACTACCGTTAGACTACCGGCGCACACAATAGTTTTTTTATGTTATGCCTTCTCTTTTTTAATCTTCTTTAAATTGGTTCCCCTGCAGCTGGGACAAAGCCTTGTTGCAGGCTCCATGAATATGGGCTTCCCAACCCAACCGCATTTCTGGCACTCATATTTCGCCATAACCAAACACCCATTAGCCTTTAATGTCTAATTGTAAAGTTTGTTTTTATAAGTAGCGGATTCTTTCATTCTATTTCGAATCCCTTCGGCAGATACAGAATCTTTTTTGGGTCAAATTTGAACATAAACCCTGATGCGAAATTGACAAATTTAACTTGCAAGCCAACATCAAAACCATATTTTTTATCAATGTATGGCGCCAGCCCCTTTATGATTCTATCGTTGGTTATGCACATTACAGGACCTTTGGCCTGCAGCTCTTCGAATTCCTTGGTCATGCCTTCCAGCCTATCTTGTGGGATATCATTCCAAATCTCATCCTCCTGCACGCAAAAATACTCCTTTCTTTCGGGCTTTATCCCAAGCTGTTCTCCGAGTATCTCAGCGGTTTGACTGATGGCACCATATGATCCATGCTCGGTGTCCCCATAACAAAGGCATAAGCTTGCATATGAACCCAACAAAGACTTAACAGCTTCCCCCAGTTCGATAACATCTTGCTCTCCACCAGGGATCAACTCATGTATCATATTAGGTCTAGGGCCATGTCTTGCAATCAAAAAGGGATTCAATTTATCCATAGAGGATACTCAATCAATCAATTTTAAAAACCCATCACACTGCTTTATTTTCCCTTGTGTTTTATCGCGGCTTCTACGAATCCCCTGAACAGCGGGTTGGGGGTCAGTGGCTTTGAAGTGAATTCAGCGTGGAACTGTGTGGCTATGAAGAATGGGTGCTTTTTGGCTGGCAGTTCCAGAATCTGCATTATCTGCTTCTGCGGAGCCATGCCTGAGAACACCATACCATGCTTTTCCAGAATATCTATGTATTTCGTTCCCACATTCCAGCGGTGCCTGAACCTCTCCCGGACCCGGTCCCTGCCGTAGAGCTTGTGGGCCATTGTGCCAGGCCTGACCTTCATGTCATACCCGCCAAGCCTCATGGTGCCGCCCAGCCCCTTTACCTCCTCCTGCTCTGGCAGGATGCATATCACCGGCTCGCCAGTACTCGGGTCGAACTCGGTCGAGTTCGCGCCCTTTATCCCGCATACGTTGCGCGCGAATTCTATGGTCGCAATTTGGAACCCGAGACATAGGCCAAGGAACGGCATGTTATTTTCCCTGGCATACCCCACGCATGCCATCTTACCCTCAACGCCCCTTGCACCAAAGCCACCAGGGATTATGAGGCCATCCACACCCCTCATTGCCTTTTTTGCACCATCATCATCAATCATTGTGGTTTCAATCCACTTGATGTCAATATTATAGCCAAAATAGGGCGCGGTGTGTTCAAGTGCCTTGGTTATGCTCATGTAGGAGTCCTGCACATTGGTGTACTTGCCGCCAATACCGATTGTAATGCGTTTTTCAGCACTGCCCATTTTTTTGGAAATCTGTTTCCAGTTCTGGAAATCCTGGTTCTGCTTGCTTGGCTTCTTCATACCAAGTATGTCAAACACAATAGTATCAACACCCATTTCAGCAAGGTATAGCGGGACCTTGTATATGTTTTTGGTGTCATACAGGTCCAGCACCCTGGACACCGGGACATTGGAGTATATGCTGATCTTCTCCTTTATGTTGTTGGTAACCGGGTGCTCGCAGCGGCACACCACAATGTTGGGCTGTATCCCAATGCCCATTAATGTGCGCAGCCCTATCTGCGCGGCCTTGCTCTTCTGCTCGCCAAGCGAACCAGGCTCCAGGATATAAACCACGTTGATGAAACACACGTTCCCCTTGCCTTCTTCGTGGCTCAACTCCCTCATGGCCTCCAAATAGTATGAGTTTTCTATGTCACCAACCGTGCCACCTATCTCAACCATCACAACTTCCGCGCCAGAGTTAAGGGCAAGCCTGCGCAGCATGTTCTTTATCTCACCGGTGACGTGTGGGATGAATTGAACGTCCCTGCCCAAGTACTTGCCCGCGCGTTCCTTGTCGATTATGGTCTTGAAAATCCTGCCAGCAGTTATGAAGCTATCCTTTGTGAGGTTGGTGTTGAGCATACGTTCGTACGTGCCTAGGTCAAGGTCGCACTCTGTACCGTCATCCAGCACAAAAACCTCACCATGGCGGAATGGGTTAAGCGTCCCAGAATCATAATTCAGGTAGCCCTCAAGCTTGATGGGCACGACCTTTACGCCATGCTTCATTTTTAGAAGCCCGCCAAGGCATGAGCTGAAAGTGCCCTTGCCCACACCCGATATCACAGAACCTGTAATGATAATGAATTTGGTCTTGCCCTTCTTGTACCCTTTGGGCAGGTCGTTGTAGAACTCGCTGCTGTCACTTTTCTTTGCCAGCGAATTGAAGTCCGGCTTCTTCGCGCTTTTCTTTGCAGAAGGCATGGTTTATTTTGGAGTATGAGAATAAAAAGATTAGTGTAAAATGAAAATGAAATCTTGGTGATATAATGATATAATGATATAATGATATAATGATATAATGATATACAAGGCAACCCTTGAACGTATAGGCGGTTCTCTAAGGGACGGAGAACTGCTATTATGCGGTTCCTTAAGGAGTGGAGACTTGCTAGGAGATACAAAATATTTATTGTCAGTGTTAGAATCAAACCCAAGGGGTTACGAAGTCAGATTACCCATTGAGCATAATGGTTGTGTTTCGTTTTATTCCAAAACAGAAATAGGTGAAGATGACATGTTTATCCACAACAACGGGGGTGAAACCGGATGGATGCTGAGAAGGGTTCTTTGATTATCACATTGCCTACCTGTCATCGCCGTTTGAGAATTCGCTTATCCTCCTAAGGCCTTTGCCTTTTGGGCTGTTCTTATGCCTGCGGATCTTATCGAATTTCTTCAGGTTCTTTGCAGGGTCTACTACGAATCTGCCTACCAGAACGTTCCTGCCTATAAGCATCTGTGTTGTCATATGCGCGCGGTCCTGCAGGTTTGCTTCGCATTCATAGACCTTGCCCTTTATCTTGACCTTGACGATTACCACAGGCCTGTGTATCTTCATTTTTATCGAGGGATTCTTCACTTTGGTGGTCCTTACTATGGGGCCGACCTTCGCCCTTGACGCCAGTTTTATATCAATCGAGGTCATCCGTGCACCTGTATCGAAAACCGCGTCTTTGCTGACGTTCTTTTTTCCTAAGAGCGTCACCTTCTCCGTAATACCAACAACAGTCTTTGCCATTACCTACACCTGCTAAACATCGCATTTCATGCAGCCATGATCCATGGCCATGCTATATATAATATAGTACCTGACATTATTTTAGACTTATGTCAGGTACTGTTAGTAAAGGACATGTTCCAATTATTTGTGTCCTTTACTATATATTGCAGCCATACAATAAAAGTCTGATAGAAAACCAGAACAAGAGAACAAGGAGTGGCAAAATGGATAAGTTTGTTGAACACCCTCTGATAAAGCCGAAAACCATGCAGTCAAGGCTTTATCAGGAGGCAATGCTAGGCGAGGCAGTGAAGAAGCATCTGCTGTGCGTCCTTCCAACCGCGCTAGGCAAGACCAATGTGGCAATAATGCTTGCAGCCCACCGCCTGAAGGAATTTCCTGGCTCCATGGTCATTATCCTTGCACCAACCAGGCCGCTTGTGGGCCAGCATTTCATTACATTCAAGAAATTCATGAACCTGCCGGAAGACGACTTCCAGATACTGACGGGCCTTGTAAAGCCGGTTGAACGTGAAATGCTATACAAGGAAAAGACAATCATTTTCGCGACCCCGCAGACAGTGCAGAAAGACCTGGAAAACAATAGGCTATCCCTGAAAGAATTTTCCCTGATCGTTGCTGACGAAGCCCACCACTCGGTCGGCAGGTATGCATACCCCTACGTTGTGAAGAGGTATATTGAAGAGGCAGAACACCCCAGGATTCTGGGCCTGACAGCAAGCCCGGGCGGAACCAGCGAAAAGATAAAGGAGATATGCAGCAACCTGGGGATAGATGCTGTTGAGATAAGGACAGAGCAGGACAGCGACGTAATGCCTTACGTAAAGGAAAAGGAGATGGAATGGGTTTATGTTGACCTCCCGGAGAGCTTCCTGAAGATAAAGCGGCTCGTTGAAGGTACATACAAGAAAAGGATAGAAAGCCTCAGGAAGATGAGGTATATACACAGGCGCTATGCATCCAAAAGGGACCTCCTTGAATTACAAAAAAGGCTCATAAACTCAATAAAACAGGGCAACAAAAAGGCGTTTTCAGGCATGTCGTACACAACACAGGCCATAAAGCTGGAGCATGCCATGGGACTGCTGGAAACGCAGGGAGTCAACGTAATGGAAAAGTACTGGTCAAAGATCAGGGCAGAGGACACGAACACAGCAAGGCGGCTGGTGAACAACAAGGACGTATCAGCGGCAATGCTGCTGACCCAGGAGCTGGTCCATGAGGGTTCAAGCCACCCGAAGATGGCCAAGCTATGTTCCATTGTTGTGGAGCAGCTCGCAAAAAAACAGGACCCGAAGATAATAATATTTGCAAACTTCAGGGAAAGTGTGAGGCAGATAGCATCCGCGCTTGAAAAGCAGGAGCGCGCCATGCCCGTAGGAGGGAAAGATGGCTTGGATAGAGCTGATAAAGCCATCAGGCCTGTGATGCTGGTCGGGCAGAAGGAAGGCCTGACACAGAAGGAGCAGATGGACGTGATAAAGAGATACAACGAAGGCGAATACAACTGCCTTATCACGACATCCATTGGGGAGGAAGGGTTGGACATACCTGCCATGGACCTTGCCATATTCTACGAGCCAGTGCCCAGCGAAATCAGGTCGATCCAGCGCAGGGGCAGGGTAGGCCGTCAGAAAATAGGCAGGATCATTGTCCTCATCACGCGCGGCACGCGCGACGAGGCATACAGGTGGAGCGCATACCATAAGGAGCGCCGAATGCACCGCGCACTGCATGGAATGAAACAAGCCCAGAAACAGGAAAACAGCAAAAGCACAACATTCGATAAACAGCAGACCATAGGGGATTTTTGAGCATAGACTGTTTTTGGCTAGCTTAAGTGGGAATATGGCTACCCAGCTTTATAAGCAATAAAATGCCATATTGAATCCATATATTGCAAAACGATAACTTTATAAAGGGGTAATGCAATTATATAGCAATCTATATTCACTAATCAGGAGTAACAATTATGCCACAGGAACGTAAACCAACAAGGGAAATAAAATGCCCGGAGTGCGGCTCTTCGAACATAAGCTATGACCACATCAGGGGCGAGACCGTCTGCGAAAACTGCGGTGCAGTTGTTAAGGAAAGCATGATTGACCTCACCCAGGAATGGAGGGCGTTCGATGAGGACCAGAGGTCCAGGCGTGTGCGCACGGGCGCTGTTCTGACACCAACCAAGCACGACCAGGGCATAACCACGGAAATAGGCAAGGGCAGGGGCGAACTCTTCAAGGTTGCGTCCAAGAAAAGGGCCCAGTATTACCGGCTGACAAAATGGCACAAAAGGCTTATAAAATCCAAGGACAGGAACCTCTCATTCGCATTCTCAGAACTTCAGAGACTTATTTCATACCTTCACCTTTCCAAGGCAATACACGAGAAGGTGGCCAAGCTTTACCAGCAGGCTGTCGAGCGAGGCCTGGTAAGGGGAAGGTCAACAGAATCCATAATCGCTGCCCTGCTTTACACAACCTGCCGTGAGGAAGGTGCACCGAGGACGCTCGACGAGATTTCAAATGCTTCCGGGATAGATAAAAAGGACATAGGCAAGACATACAGGTACATAGCAAGGAAGCTTAAGATAAGGATACTGCCTGCAAAGGCCAAGGATTATGTCCCAAGATTCGGCTCACTGCTCAAGCTTTCTGAGAAGGTCCAGGTAAGAGCAGTCGATGTTCTCAACGATGCAAGCAAGCATGATGTAACCTCAGGCAAGGGCCCGATCGGCGTAGCCGCAGCCGCCCTTTACATATCAGCAGTCCTTGCGGGCGAGAAGAAGACACAGCGCGAGGTAGCAGACATAATTGGCGTTACCGAGGTGACCATAAGAAACCGATACAAGGAAATGGTAGATGCCCTCGGCATCAAGGACGAGGTTGAGGAAAAGGTCAGGGAAGAGGAAGAGACCAAGGAAGAGACCATAACAAGCAGGAAAAGCACAAGGGCCCCACACATAACAAGGGCCCCACGCACACAGCACAAACCACACAAACCAAAAAAGCGGCCATCACGAAAATCCAAGAAAAAAGGTAAAAGGTAAATATTTTCTGCAAACAGGATGAAAACCAGTTCTGCCCAGCAAGGCCAAACATTTTAACCTTATTAAAACCAATAAGAACATATGGAAAAGTTTTACGTAAGGATATACTACCTGAAGGCATCACATTATTTTTTCTATGCAATGAGCATTTTCTCACTCATGTTTGCCATCTTCTTCTGGCAAGAATCCATCACGCATTCAATAATAATGCTGGTCTCATTCATAGTCTACGTAAACATGAGCCTTTGGATTGCCTATTTCTTTTACAAGGATTATGCAGAGGAAGTAAAGGACATGGCTGTGCTGAAAATCTACTCCAAGCCCTATATCGCACTAAGCTCTGTCGTGATTGTCTTGACATTGATACTGATGTTCCTTGCACCGAATTTCAGCGGCCTGCTGTATTCAAGCCTTTTCATCAACTACTACTACGTGTTCATAATCATTACGGGGTTCATATTGTACACAATAAAGCCGGTAAGGCGGTTTTTCGAATTCCAGAGGGTCAGAGCCCTGAACAAGGGGAAGGAAATAGCGGCAAAGTATTCGCATCTAACGGACGTGAGGCACTATAAGATAGGCTCCAGCCCCTTCATTGACGAGATGCTGGACGACGTATGGGTAAACAGGGAATATCCCTTACCAGGCGTAAAGAAGATTGAGATTGAGATATGCCAGAGCCGCATCAACGAAATAGACGCCAGGATAGAGCTCGCAAGGGAAGAGGGCAGGGGCCCTGAGATAGCAAAGCTCCTTAAAAGCGAAAAGGAAAGGTATGAGGACTTCCTCGAGCAGACAAGCAGGTATTATGATTGAAATGAGCTACTAATTGAAATCAGCTACTGGCCAGCATTAACCCCGAACTGCTTTGCCAGTGCAGCAAGCGGGCCGCGCCTAAGGCCCTTTCCACCCTTTGCAAGCCTCATGACCTTCTGCGTCTGCTTGTAGTGTTTCAGAAGGCTTCTGACATCCCCCTCTGTTGCCCCAGAGCCCTTTGCGATGCGCTTGATGCGGGACGCCTTTATGGTTTCCGGGTTCCTCTTCTCCTCCTTGGTCATTGAATCAATAATGAACTTCCATTTCTTCATCTTCTCTTCCTGCACGTCCAGCATGCCCTTGGGTATCTTGACCTTGCCCATGCCAGGTACCATCTCCGCAATCTTGGACAATGAGCCCATCTTCTGCATCTGGCCCAGCTGCTCGTAGAAATCATCCAGCGTGAACTCGCCCTTCAGCAGCTTTTCCGCCTTATCCTGGTCCACCTCAATGCCGGCGGACTTGGCCTTTTCCATCAGGCCCTGCAGGTCGCCGTAGCCGATAAGCTTTGAAACGAAGCGCTGCGGGTCATACTCCTCAAGGTCCTGTGGCTTTTCACCCACGCCTATGAACTTGACCTTTGCGCCGGAAACCGCTGATGCAGCCAGTGAGCCGCCAGACCTTGCAGTGCCGTCCAGTTTCGTGACCACGATGCCGGTTATGCCGACAAGCTTGTTGAACTCCTCGGCCTGCCTTCTGGCATCCTGGCCTATGTCAGCGGGTATGACCAGCAGGACCTCATCCGGCTTGGTTATCTTGCCCATCTCCTTGAGCTCCCTTGCCAGCTCCTTGTCCAGGGCATCCCTTCCGGCGGAATCGAATATAAGGACGTCCTCCTTTGCCTTTTTCATGACATTCTTTGCTATATCTTCCGGCTTCTTCCCGTCCTTGTAGCACGCCACTCCAACCTTCTTTGCAATCTGCTCCAGCTGGTCCTGGGCAGCCGGACGGTGGGTATCGCAGGCAACAACCCCGACCTTCATGCCGCGGGTCTTGAACCACTTCGCAAGCTTGCCGATTGAGGTAGTCTTGCCAGAACCAAAAAGGCCGATCACGAGAATCCGCTGCTTCTTAAGGCCGACGCCGCCCTTCTCAGCCCCAAGGAACTTCACCAGCTCGTCGTAGAGCGTCTTTATGAAGTATTCCTTCAGGGTCATGCCTGAAGGCGGCTTGCCCTTGAGGACCTTCTCCCTTATGCCCTTTGAAAGCTCTGAGACAAGCCTAACATCAACATCGGCCTGCAGGAGCTCGCGCTGCATGTCCCTGACTACTGACTCGACTGCATCCTTGTCCACTACTCCTAGGCCTGCTATTTTCCTGAATACCTTCTTAAGCCCTGACCCAAAGCTGTCCAGCACCATAACTCAAATACTCGATTTATTATTTATATATGGCGTTTAATGCTGTTTTCTGTAGTTCGTAGAACATACGGCTTGTGAAACATTGCCCCGCTATTATTTTCATAATTCCAACTTCTGTATGACCTCATCCGCGGTTAAATCAACTATACCCGATCCGGGCACATCAAAAACATATTTAGTTCTGATGTCTCCCCCTTTGGAGTTCGTGGTTCCAAGGTATTTTCCGAAATCACCATAGGATTTATGTTGAACCAGAAAACCTTGTGCATCAGCACAAGAGATGAACGCACATCCCTTGAACTGACGTTCAAGACACCTGCTTTCAAGCAGATGATGTATGCATGGTTCTGGTCCAATCGTCACCTACGGTGACGAGCATTCAGCGAAGCTGAATACAACAGCTGTTGCCGAACCAAGAA
>Ga0180433_10000391_pt1 | contig 74967 bp, 60 predicted proteins | sample SS_ome_8_FD_132980 | JGI IMG/M metagenome (GOLD analysis project Ga0180433, IMG submission 132980) | Hypersaline lake sediment archaeal communities from the Salton Sea, California, USA - SS_1_D_1 metaG | ecosystem: Environmental > Aquatic > Non-marine Saline and Alkaline > Hypersaline >...
AAACCACTTTTAGTATTCTCTTTACAGTGACATTTTGGGCAATGCATATCTTTTCTCCTTTTTGCAGTTTTAAAGAAGAAATTTTACTGAAAATATTTTTGATTAGCAATGCCAAAAATTTAGTAAAATGACTTCCTAACTTACAATTTATGGGCAACTTTCGTTGACATAAGCTCGAGTTTCCTTGAAGTAGGTAATACAACTTCAACTCCTCTCAAAAACAATGAAGCGATTTCGTGAAAGGATTTACTAAGCAGACTAAATAATTGTCTTCTCATTTGGAATGAAGAAGACACCTTGCTCATCGGGAAGGCCTCGCAAAAAAAGGTAATAAGCTCCGGCAATAGGATGCGGATCTCGTTTGAAGGTGAGGTAGCGGCGAAGGGCTTCTTGGTAGATCTTTGCTTGCAAAAAGTACTCGTTTTGTTCCATAGCTGTCTTAAGAGAGGGCTGAGTATAGTCTGCAAGTAGATTCGTTTTCCAATCTAAGATGTAATAGTTGTCATTGTGAAAGAAAATTAGGTCGGCAAAACCTTTGAGTGAGGTGTTCGGCGTTTGGGAATAGAGAAACTCGATTTCAGGATGGAGGTGGTGGTGTGGGATGTCGGCTAAACAGAAGTTATCTAAGGAGTGATGGAAAGCGAGATCGATTAGGTTTGTGATCGTTGCAAAGTGGGAATGAAAAGGGGTATGCAGGATGGTTTTTTGGATGAGGGCATGGATAGCTTCTTTTTGGTAAGGATGTGTTAGTTTTTCGCGGATGATTTTTTCTAGAAGGGAGTGCAGAAGTAGACCGGTTGCTGTTCCTTTGGGAAGAGCATTTTCTGGTGTTTCGGGAGAAGGTGGTGGCATGTGAGTTGCAAGACTTGAAAAGGAATGAATGTGATGCGACGGAAAGTTGTATTGTTTTTCGAGGGGGGGATGAAGAGTTGGTGAATGGATAGGTAAGGGTGTTGGTTTTTTTGGTTGCAGATCTGTATGCGTAGCGTTGATTTCAAGAAGTAGTTTTTCAAGGGGTGGAAGATCGTTTAAGAGAAGTTCGAGGGGTGAAGCCGTGCCAAGTGATGGAGTATGAGAGGGATCAAGAAGTGCGGGAATATAGAGACGCTTTTTAGCACGGGTGAGTGCAACGTAGAGCTGGCGCATTTTTTCTGCTTCTTGGTCTTGTAAAGCGCTTTGACATGAGGTGTGTTCGGGATTGAAGAGCAGCCATTTTTTTTGGTGACGAATGAAGTCTTGGCGAGAGGTGTAACGGTTGATCAGGCCAAGGGCAAAGACGATGGGAAATTCAAGTCCTTTGCTCATATGGATGGTCATGATGGTGACGGTATTGAGATCGGAAAGAGGGCGGCGACAGTATTTGACCTGATCGGAGGGAAGGTTTGCTAGGTATTCAAGGAGCTGGGCAGGAGCCTGGTTCGTTTGCTCAAGAAGAAGTTCTGTAATTTGCATGAAGTCGGCATAAGTATCGAGTTTTCCGTTTTGGACGAGGAGCTCAAGGAGTGTTTTGTTTTGTTTCCAAGGATAATGAAGCGCGTTGTTAATGATTTGATAGAAGGGTTGAGGTTGGGATAGTTGATGGATGAAAGCAAGCGCATGTGTGTGGAGTTTGCTTTTTAGTTCATGGTGCGTACTGCGAAAGATGGGGTGAGAGAGAAACTCTTCTGTTTGTTTAGGATCAATGATAGCTGTAAGAAAGGCTTTGAAAAAGGCGTAGGCGGTTGTTTGTATTAAGGGTTCAGTGCTCTTGGCTGAGGTGGGGATGTTGAGGGATTCAAGGTAGGTTTTAAGGCGTGCGGCTTGGTAACGGTCTTTGACGAGGATAGCAAAGTCACTAAATGTAGCTTCTTCACTTTGGGTTAAGGTTTGGATTTCCCGTGCGATGAAGGAAAAAAAGTACTCTTTTTCGATGGCAGGTGACGGCCAGGCACGCTCCCGCTTTTTTTGGATGGTTGCTGTGAAGAAATGGAGAGGGTTTTTGTTATCAGAAAAAGAGGTGTCGGTCGTTTGGGGATTGGCAAGAACAGGTGTGTAAGGAAAGTGGGCTTGCTTTGAAAAAAGAAGGTTGAGGGAGGTTAAAAGCTTCGGCTCAGACCGGTAGTTAGTTGTGAGGTGAGAGGTGCGGTGCATAGACTTTTTTGCTTGCAGGTAGGTATTGAGATCGGCGTTTCGAAAGCCATAGATCGATTGTTTCGGATCACCAACTATGTAGAAAGCTTCGATGGGTTTTTCGACAAAAAGGGTTTTGAATATATTCCATTGATGAATATCGGTATCTTGAAATTCATCGATAATGACGGCTTTATATCGAGCATGAACGCGTGAACAAAAGGCGGGATGGGCAAGAGCTTCTTTCATTTGGATAAGGAGATCATCAGGAGAAAAAAGTTCGTTATCGAGAAGAGCTTGGCGTACTTTATGTTTAGCATCACGCGCAATCCGAATGAGGGTGTGTTTTGGGTTGATAGTGGAGTCAATGAGAGGAGCAAGGGTCTCATTGAGCTTGTAAAGTGAGGCAAGGCTTGCGTCGGTGAAGTCTTTTTTGGAGCGGTTGCTTGTTGTAAAAAAGGAAAAGAGCGAAGGTTGAGTCAGGAGTTCATCAAAGTTGCGGGAAAGGAGGGCTTGGTATTGTTTTTGGTATTCTTCTTTGAGTTTACCTTCTTTTGTGCAGATTTTGAGAAAGGCGGGGGCTTTGTTAAGAAGTTCTTCGAGAGGCAGGTTGGGTAGAGAAAGAGAGTCAAACAGGCTACGCGCTTTTTGGTAATCAGGATAGTCGGGGAATTCTCCTTCTTGCTCAACAAAATGAAGTACTTTTTTCACGAGTTTATCTTTGTCATGGTTGCAGTTTTTCATTAGTGCAGCAAGCTGTTTGGCAGAATAGGCTTCAGGAGGAAGTGAGGTGTGAAAGAAGTCGATGATTTCTTGAATGAGCATGTCACGGTAGTTGTGTTCTTGTTGGCTAATAAGGGAAAGGCCCACTCCTGCTTCAAAGCCAAACTCTGTTAGCATGCGTTGACAAAATCCATGGATGGTGAAAATTTGTGCTTGATCAAAGAGGGCTAAGGCTTCTTCGGTATAGAGCTGCGCAGAAACTTTTTCTTCAGGGGTTAGATGGGCAATGTAAGGTGGGAGATTTTGAAATAGGGTTTCGAGGTTATGGCGAATGCGAGATTTGAGTTCTCGTGTGGATGCACGTGTAAAGGTCACGATGAGAATGTCATCTAAGGGAATTTTTTGGAGGATGAGACGAGAAGTGAGATGTTGAATGGCAAAGGTTTTTCCGGTACCGGCAGAGGCCTCAAGGGCATGGTAGCCGTCAAGAGCAAGGGAGGGATCTAAGCAGTCAAAGGTTGTCATGCTAGCACCTCTTGAAGGGGGTTAAAGGTGGTTTTTAAGAGAGACGCCCATGTACCAAAGATGGTTTTCGGGTCATAATGATTTGGTCTAAACACCCAAAGAGCATAGGGGTCGGTTGCTGCTTCGATTTTTTTAGCAAGCTCATTTGGCCCTTTTTCTAAAAAGGTACTGGCCCATGTTGGAAGAAAGGGTGAGGGAAGAGTGAGTGCTTTTTCATAGTAAAGAAGGTAAGCAGCAAGAGCCTTTTGAGGATCCAATTTCAAAAAGCTTAGTTTTTCTCCGGTTTTGGTCAGTAGGAGATCTTTTTCTCCAGTTTGGCATGCGTAAGCAAGGTAAAGAGGCCAGATTTTAACGAAATCGGATAGCTTTTTTTCTCCATAAAAAAGAAATCCTTTGGATGTGAGATCAAGAAGCGTTCCTTCAACTGCAGCACTACGCCCTTGATCTAAGGGAAGTTTGAATGAAAGGGCGAGGGAAAAGGGCTTCTCTTCAATGCCAAGTTGTTTGAGGTTTTCATGGAGGTTTTGGATTTCTTCGGAGGTGTGATGGTGCGCGACTTCTTTAAATCGTCCTATTGGGAGCTTTCCATGCAGGTCGGCTTCTTCAAAGGCTTTTTCAAAAGACTGGCTATGTGCTTCTGAGCGAAGGAGGGATTGGTTGAGGGGTGAAAGGGTAAACTCTTCGTCTTTCCCTTCATATTGAAGATAAAGGCGGAGGGAATGGTTAAGGTAAAATCGGAGGGGATTTTTGGCAAAACGACTTAGGTTCTTGAGATCAACTGTCATATCTTCAGTATTAGCTGAAGGAAGCGGTGTGGAAACAAGAAATTCTGGGATAAAGGGCGTAGGATCTGTTTGAGGGGAGTAAAATTGTTTTGCTGCAAGAAAGGGAAGGCGAGGGTGGTGTTTAGGCTGATCAAAGTAGTGCTGATGGAAAAGAAAAGGAGGGTGTTTTTCTATAATTGTCACAGGATCAAGAAAGGTAAGAAGCTCTTGAATGATGGGTGAAGGAGCTTGTTCTTTCCCGTCTTCTTCGTTGACGGAGACGTAACTCATAATGAGTTTTGAGCTAGCTGCAAAGAGGGCTTCTAAAAAGAGATGGCGGTCTTCTTGTCCTGCAAGTGGTTTTTCCTTAAGCTGCAATTCACAGAGAGAATTTTTGGAATTGATCCGTGGAAATTGATTTTCATCAAGGCCTAGAAGGCAGATGATGGAAGCTTGATCAGGAGCGGCAAGCTTAAGAGAAGCAAAGCGAATGGCTTCGATTTGAGTGGCTTCTTTTTTTCCTGTTTTCTCTTGAAAAACGCTTTTGAGATATTCGAAGACTGGATGAAAGGAGTAGAGGTTTTTCGGTAGGGCTTCTGATTCTAAAAGGGTAAATTTTTCTTCGATCCATCTAAAGGTTGAGAGTTCATCCTCACCGACTTCAAAGTAACGATTTAATAAAGCACGCAGGTGCTCACTCCACTCGTCGAGCTTGAGAGAGGCACTTTCAAGATGGGTCAGATCAGATTTTAGGCTTCTCACAATTGAAACGCATTTGCCAAAGGTTTCAGCATCGGAAAAATCTAAGAGTGGTCGTTCCCAAACGGGACGTTTTTTGGGAATCTTTGTAAAGCCAAAAAGAATGGGGTTAAAAGTGTCTTCCCAAGTTCCAGATTCCCCTTGCTCAAGCATTTCTTTTCCTGAGAGTAGGGTTTTCCGGTGCTGACGATCAACTCCCCATTTGACACCTCCTTTTTCCATCCATGAAGCAAAAGCTTCGACTTCTTTTTCCTTTAATCGAAATTTCCTTTGAAGGGCTGGATAAGAAAAGAGTCTCAAGATGGCTTCGCGGCTAAATCGGAGTTGGCTCAGTGAAAGAAGTTCGCCAAGAGCTTGAATGAGGGAGGATTCTTGCTGTTTGGGGAGATCGGAAATCGAAAAAGCAAAGGGAGAATCACTTGCGCCAAAAATAAGGGAAATGAAAGGCGCGTATAGTGAGATATCGGGAGCATAGATCCGGATATCTGAAGGTTTAACGTCTAATGATAAAAGGGTGGTATAAAGAATTTCGATTTCACGTCTTTTCGAGGCTGCTGGATGCAAAAGGATGGAGTCATCTTTCTTGAGGTCTTGTTTTTGTTGAAAGTGGAGGATTTGATGCTGAATTTGATGCAAAAGCGTATCAGTTTTTGGCGCTTCATAGTGTTCATCAATTGGAAAATCGGCTTCTTCAAAAAAGCGAAAGGTTTGGCGCGACAATCGGCCTAAATGAGCAAGGAGAAGAGGACGATCGCTCAAGTATGAAGCCCATTCCTCTCGCACTTTAGCGTCGACTTTTTTTTCGACATAGAGTCTCTCTTTTTCAGAAAAGATGTCAGTCCAAAAAGTCGCACAAGGAGAAAAATGGTAGTAATGAACGGCGCATACGGTGGAAACTTTTTCAAAAAAGCGATGGTATAGCTCGGGCAAGAAAGAAAATTTATAAAGGTAGATCTCAAGGGAACCTTCTGGTCTTTGAAAAGGAGTTTCCAGAAGCATGGAGGGAACATCCCATTTAGAAAAAATGGTATTCCACAGTTTTTGCTGCCATCCACTCTTCTCTTTCCACTGAGGAAGCTCAAGAGATCCAAACTTACCGTAGTTTAAAAACTCCATTGCTAATGCGGCTGCTAAATTATGGGCTTTTTTTCCTGTGTAAGAGTCTTGAACAAGAGGAAGAAGATGAAGGATGAGAAGGTCTAGTGGTGGCATGTGAAGGGTTTTGCCTGTTAGAGCTTGATAAAGAAACTGAAGGCCAGAACCAAGTTCCAAAAAATCGATTCCCATGATGACGTCAACATCGTTTAAAAAGGAAAGTAGAAGTTCATTTTTTGTCTTTAAATCAGGAAGAAGGACAACTTTTTTTTGGAAGGGGGCTGAGGACGTAAAAAGCAATTGCTGAGCAAGCTGCTTACGCAGTGACTGAAAATCATTGCTAACGTGAACAATCGGCTTCATGGCTTGAGTCTTCGTCTCTTTCTTAGCTAGTATTTAAAGTAGAATACCAAATGATGCGAAAAGATAAAAGTAGCAGGATTGTTTAAAATCCATATTAACTAAAGTTGTAGACTTTCTCATCTTTTCAACGTAAGATAAAAAAAAATTAAACATTCCTATGCATGCCTCTATTTAATAAGAAAAAAGAGAAAAAAAGTTTTATTCAAAGGTGGGAAAATTATCTGTCTCGCTTTGGTTTTGCTAAAAAAGAAAAGGATTCTTTTCTTTGGCGTCACGCCTTGCAATTTTTGAATGGAGCACAGTTTTTAGGGGTTGTCAACGATAACGTTTTCAAGTTTTTAATCGTGTTCCTTTTCATTGATTTAAAAGGAGTGGAGCATTCGAGTGAGATTCTCTTTTGGGTTGGAACAATTTATGTTCTACCCTTTTTGTTTTTCTCACCTGCAGCTGGAGTTCTTGCGGACCGCTTTAGTAAGCAGCGGATGATTATCCTTTTGAAGTTTACCGAAGTGATCATCATGGGTCTAGGAATTGTGGCATTTTTGTTCAAAAGCGATTGGGCAAGCTACAGCCTCCTATTTTTACTTTCTCTTCAAAGCGCCATTTTTGGACCACCTAAATATAGTATCATTCCAGAGCTTGTTACAACGCCTGCAAAAATTCCTAAAGCGAATGGACTTATCACATCTTTCACTTATTTAGGTATCATTGTCGGGACGTTTTTAGCTTCTTTCTTAACACAAATCACAGATCGCAATTTCCCTTTAACAGCATGTGCTTGTACGTTGATCGCCATTGGGGGATTTCTTTCGTCTCTTTTCATTCCTTACACTGAACCTAAACGGTCGGAAAGAAAAATCAACCCTCTTTTCCTTCATGAGATTTACCGTAACTTGAAGTATGCAAAAACCATTCCGTATCTATTTGTTGCTATCTTAGGAGCTTCGTCTTTCTTGTTTATTGGGGCGTATTTTCAGCTCAATGTGATTCCTTTTGCTATTCAGTCACTTGGTTTAAGTGAAGTGGGAGGAGGCTATTTATTTTTACTGACAGCAATTGGAATTGCTTGTGGGGCATTTTTAGCAGGACGCTTATCACGCACACGCATTGAAATTGGTTTGGCTTGTGTTTCAGGGATGATTCTTTCGCTTATTCTTTTTCTGATCTCGTTTTTATCACATAACTTCACTGTCGTTTTAGTTGCCCTTTTTGTCTTAGGATTTTTTGGGGGGCTGTACATCGTTCCATTTGATTCGTATATTCAGACCTACAGCCCAGATCAAAAGCGAGGGCAGATTGTTGCAGCTTCTAACTTTCTCAGTTTTTGTGGAGTCCTTGTGGCACCCATTCTGCTCTACCTGTTTAGTGGGATTCTAGATTTAACTGCGGCTCATGGGTTTACGATTACTTCTATTTTGATTTTCCTGATGGTCTTGTCCATCACGTCGCGGTTTTCTGGGTACTTTTTCAATTATATCTGTCGCTTTTTCGTGAAGCCGCTTTACAAGGTCCAAATTAAAGAGGCTCCCAAGGGGAAGGGGCATCCGTATATTTTAGTGATGGAGCAGATCGAAAAGCTCCCCATTTGCTTACTTTCGGCAAGTGACCCTCGGCTCCATTTTTATATTCCTCGCGAGAGAAAAAGGTACCGTGACTCTTTTATGAAGATGTTTTCTTCTATCGACTTTCTTTATGTCGAAGATATGAAGGAAAATTTACTGAGATCGTTTGTGAAAGAGCTTCAACATGAAATCAGTAAAGAAGAAACCCCTTGTTTACTTTTTCCTGATCCGGCGTTTTTAAAGGAACGTTCCTCGGGAAAGCTGCTGCGCGAACTTCGCAAAATTCAGACATTTGATTTGAAGTTTGTGTCGATTAAAGAAACGCCGCGAAGTAAGCAGCGAGATCGGGTCCATTTTAAACGACCAAAAATTGTTGTTGAGTTTACTGACCGTCAATAAAATTTAAGATGTGGAAAATCAAGTTCTCGTCGCCAACCTTCAAATCCATGAAATAAATGCCTCACAACACTTCTCTCAGTTACAGGATAGTTTTTTCGACATGAACCAAAGTAATCCATATCTAGAATCAACACTTCTGAACGTTCCATGTATTTTCGTACAAGCTCGGTAAAAGTTAAAGGGCCAGCCATAGTGAGCGTATCTTTTACAGATCGGATGTTAAAATCATTTTCACGAAGTTTTTTAAAACTAACATCTAAAGCTTCCTTGAATAAGGAATATCCCGGAGAAGATAACAACGACCACTGACAAAAGGCATCCTGATATCCATAAAGTGCTGCTGAACATTGAGGATACTTTGACGGTTGCAATTCATAACCAACAACTGCATCGTAGTCCAACCACTTTTCGGGAATTTTCTGCAAAGGAAAGGTGTCGAGATCGTTATACATGCCTCCATGGACATACAGCACAGCATAACGAAAAACATCAGCTAAAACAGCTCCACAAGAAATTTTGGGAAGGTCTTTCCGGTATTGAGGGAAGTGGGTCTCAAAAAATGTATAAATTTGCTTATCAGAAAAATAATGAAGCTGCCAATCTGAACATATGTCATGCCAGCATTGAAGATTTTCCCTATATAGTTCGGGAGGATTTGCTGTTTTGTAAGTAAAGTAGAGCTTTTTTGGGATTCGGGCCATTTAATTAATAAAATCGGAACTGTGGAAATTCTAATTCTTGTTTCCATCTATTATATCCATGAAACAAATGTCTCACAACACTCCTTTCTGTAATAGAAATCCTACCTTCCCATGTACCAAAGTAGTCCATATCTAAAGTGAGTATTTCTGGACATGGCAAATGTTCTTGAACAATCTGAGTAAACATTCGAGGACCTGTTGTTTGATAGATATCGTTCATCCTTTGGAATCGAAAGCTGTTTTCACGAAGTCTTTTAAAAGCTTCATCCAAAGCATTTTTAAATAGAGAAAAACCAGGAGTTGCTAAAAGAGTCCACTGACAAAAAATGTCCTGGCTTCCACGTCGCATAGGACAAGACTTGGAGAACCTTGGGTTTGACGGTTGGTGCTCATAGCCAATCACGGCTTGGTAGGTTAGCCACTCCTCTGGTATTTTTTGAATGAGGATTGTATCGATATCTGAATACATCCCTCCTTGAACATAAAGCATTCCATAACGGAAGATATCCGCTAGTGCTGCTCCGTAGGCAATTTTTGGAAGATCCTCAAAGTACTCAGGGAAGTGCTTTTCGAAAAAGGTATACACATGCCTATCGGAAAAATAATGAATCTCCCAGTCTGGACACATGCCATGCCAATTATGAATGTTTCCTAAGTATTTTTCCGGAGGCTTGTCTGTTTTAAATGTGAAGTATAATTTTTTCGGGATCATCTATACCCTAAGTTTAAATGAGGCATTTTTACTTCGATCATCCAACGATTCTTTCCATGACACTGATGCTTGATAACACTCCGATCGGTAAAGGGGAAATGTTCATCTTCTCGGCATCCAAAATAATCTGCATCTAAAATAAGTAACTCTGGGTTTGTCAAGTGTGGACTTGCAACATCGGTTAATAAAAGAGGGCCAGCTGTGTTGAGTACATCGAAAATACAGTTTGCCTGATAGTTACGTTTGCGCAAGCGTTGAAAAGATAACTCTAAAGCTTCCTTAAATAGTAAGTTTCCAGAAGCTGAAAGAAGTGTCCATTGACACAAAAATTCTTTTTCATTCCATGGGTAACGCAGAGACTCTGGAAACTTAGAGGGTTGGTATTCATAGCCTATTACGACTTCATAGTTTAACCACGTTTCTGGGATTTTCTTGAGTGGAATTGTATCGATATCACTATAGAGGCCACCGTGAACAAATAAAACGGCATAACGGAAAAAGTCTGCAAGCATTGCTCCATAGGGTATTTTAGGGAGTTCCTCATAATAATCGGGAAAATGCTCTTTAAATAGCTGATAGATTTTTTCATCAGAATAGAAGGAAAACTCCCAGTCTGGACACATCTCTTTCCACTTCTTCAAGTTTTCTTGATACGTTTCAGGAAGGTTTTCTGAGGCATAGGTAAAGTGAATCTTTTTCGGGATCATCTGCACCTCTTATTAAGACGAAAATGTGGCACTTCGAAATTGAGCTTCCATGCGAACTCTCCATCAAACTGATGTCTGACCACACTTTTTTCTGTAAAAGGAAGGCCTGCTTCAGGGCACTTGGCAAAGTAGTCGGTATCAAGAAGGAGCAATCCTGGATCGTTTCGGTGCTTTTTAACAATCGATGTGAAAAAAAGAGGACCAGCTGTTTCTAAAACTTTATCAACATTATCAACGCAATAATCTAGTGCTTTAAATTTTTGAAAAGCTTTTTCAAGGGCCTCTTTAAATAAGGGATTTTTAGGTTTAGAAAGAAGCGTCCATTGGCAGAAAAACTCCCAGTTTTCTGTTTGAACTTCATGCCCTATTACACTGGAAAACGAAAGCCATTCTTGTGGAATCTCTTTAAGAGGAATTGTATCGATGTCTGCATAAAGGCCTCCATAAACATACAAGACTGCATAGCGGAAAAAGTCTGCAAGCATCGCTCCGCATGTGACTTTTTGCAGTTCAGCGTAATATTGAGAAAAGTGCTCTTTAAAAAATTGATAGACTTTCTTATCCGAGTAAAAGCAAAATTCCCAGCTTGGACAAGCTCTTTTCCACGCTTTTAGATTCTTCTGGTACCTTTCAGGAAGATCCTCAGAGGCATAAGTAAAGTGCAGCTTTTTTGGGATCATTAGGTTCCTTTATTTAAGCTAATATGGGGAAGTGTAATATTCATAATCCAACCTTGCTCCCCATCAAACTGATGCTGTACAACGCTTCTATCAGTAAGCGGAAATCCCACTTCTGGATGCGCTCCAAAATAGTCTGCATCTAAAAAAAGTACATTTGCACTTTTGACATAGTCTTTTGCTAATCTCGTCAGAAGAAGAGGGCCTGTTAAGCAAAGCGATTCTTTTACGCTTTGAACTTGAAAATTCACTTTTCGTAGGTTCAAAAAGGCGTGATCTAAAACCTTCTTAAAAAAAAGGTTTTGAGCCTTTGAGAAAAATGACCACTGGCAAAAAATGTCTTCGTATTTCCACATAAGACATAGATGATTTGGGAACTTCAAAGGTTGATACTCATGTCCAATGACGGCTTCATAACTCAACCAATGTTCTGGAATACTTTTGAGAGGAACTGTATCGATATCTGTATACATCCCACCATAAACATAAATCACAGCGTAACGAAAAATATCTGCAAGTTGAGCACCAAAAGAAATCTTAGGAAGTTCCTTAAAATACTCAGGAAAATGCTCCTCAAAAAAATCATAAACAGCCTGGTTAGAATAATAGTGAATACTCCAACTCGGGCAAAGTGTTTCCCATTTTTTTAAATTCTGCTTATACTTTTCCGGAAGGTCTTCATCAATGTAGGTCATGTGAAGTTTCTTTGGGATCATTCATCTTATCCTATGTTAATGTGAGGCAGCACAACATTCCACTCCCATCCCGAATGTCCATCAAATTGATGCTGTACAACGCTGCGATCTGTGACAGCAAATTCTTTAGCAGGATCGGTCGCAAAATAATCTGCATCCAAAATCAACTGGTTAGAATTTTTTAAATGGTGTTTAACAACAGAAGTAAAAAGAAGAGGGCCTGTTAAATTCAAAACATCGACTTGCTTTTTTGGAGTAAAACTTGCTTCTCGCAACCTGTGAAAAGCTGAGTCCAAAGCTTCTTTAAAAAGGGGATTTTTAGGATGAGACAAAAATGACCATTGGCAAAAGATCGGATCATATTTCCATAAAGGACTCAAAAGCTCAGGAAACTGATCAGGTTGATATTCATAACCTATCACGGCATCATAGTTAAGCCAGTGTTCTGGTATTTTCTTAAGCGGAACGGTATCAATATCATTATACATGCCGCCGTACAGATAAATGACTGCATAACGAAAGACATCAGCAACCATTGCACCTATGGGAATTTTAGGCAGCTCTTCCACATACTCTGGAAAATGGAGGTTAAAAATATTTTGAATCTCTTCATCTGTATAGAGGTGAACTTCCCAATCTGGACATAGTCGTTGCCATTCTTTTATATTCTTCTCATACTTCTCAGGAAGAGGAAGGCTTTTCCGGGTGTAAATAAAATGAAGTTTTTTTGGGATCATCTTTAGCCGTCTTTTCTCGATTATTTAAGGCTAAAATCATTACTTGTCAAGGTGGTTAAAAAAAACTTATTACATGCAATTAATACCCACTGTTTATATAATTTTTCCAAATTAATTAAGGATTATTAAGCGATGAGTATTTCAGGATTATCACCACAAGGAATTGTATTTGGCGGCCTTATGAGCTCCGCTGCGATAAAAATAGGAAACTATTTTTCAAATCAAGATAAAACTTGGCGAGGTCATGCCATTGCTTTTGGTATCCTAGGCATTGGAGCCCTCTCTGCCCCCTCAATTTCAACAAGTTTATCCAAGTGGACAGGTGTCGCTTTAAACCAACGTCAATCTCTTCTCATTTTTGGGGTGGCAGCAACCTTGAAAGCTGTTGCTATTGCTTGTGTGCGTTTTGTTTTTATCAAAAAAGTAGAGGGACCAGAAGAAGCTCGCCAGCTTTACAACCTTCAACTAAGTCCTTTACATATCCACTATAAAAAAGAGCCTAAAGCTTTTTATGAAATGGATCTTCATACACAGTCCACTCTCAATAAGCGCTTTGCTGAAAATGATCTTTCTCCGATTCCCTTTAAGGAGTTTTCTGCAGTTGGAACAGGTTACTCTCAAGATGAAGTGGTGCATTTAGGTCGGGACATTGATCTTAACAATCTTTCACAAAAAGACAGAGTAGAAGTCGCTTTATTCCTCTATGACAATAACCATCCACCCATCACCTGTGTAACCCGAGAAGATTTCTCAGCTATCCCAGTAGAAGATCTTTCATCTGAGCAAATTGCAAACCTTTCACCTACTCAGATCCGATGGATTCATTTAGCAATTAGAAACCTAAACAGTGCTCCAAAAAATAGGCAGCCTTGGCAAGATTTAGCACAGGCTTTTTTTGACGCAAAGCTCCCCCCTCCTTCGAAAAGTTTCTTTTTAGAAGGGGATGAGCCTGTTTTTCCAAAGTCTCTTGATGACATTCAGAAAGATGAAGTCTATTTGATTAGTTGGCTTAGAACCTACTATTCTCAAAAAGTTGATAAGTGGTCTTTATTACCTCTGAAAGTCCAAATTCAGTTGAATCAGTCTTTTAGTCCTAAACTGGTTTTATTTCCTTCAGATGATTCTTTCCCTATGGGAGATGATCTAGTTCGCTATTTTCATCAGGAGTACAGAGGACAAAAACGTTTTTGGCATACTTTGCCTCTTTCAGTCCAAAAAACGTTAAATGCGGAATTTAAACGTTTAAACTTAACACCCTTTGCCTATATTGATACTGAAGCTGCAGAGGACATTGATGCAACTCTTCAGCTTATCAATTCTTATCCTTTCCTATATGAAAGAATGAGCGAAGAACATCAAAAGCTCATTTGCAAGCGATGTTATCATTTCTTAAACACACATCCTATCAAACCTTTAATGCCGATGTGGAATAAAATGGTCACAGAAAAGCAGGCAAATGACCTCCGTACTGTTGGCTGGGGCATATTTGGATTTATGTCTCTCTTACTGGTCATTAGTGTTCGTTGCTTTACTCTTTTAGAAAAAAACCCGTTTGTCATTGACTCCTCAGGCCTAGGTCCAGACCAAATTTATTAACCATTTCTTAATAAATGCCTTACATTAAACTAATCGAAAAGTCACAAATTTTTTTATCAAGACTTTTTTTTATTCGGGAAAATTATTTCTTTATTTGCTTATGCTACTCACTTTGCAAATATTAGGAGGCAGAAATGAGCAAACCAGAAACGCCCATCGATTCAACCAAACATAATCTTTGGAATCCCCTTGTCAACTTCGCTACTTTTTCAGGAGCTGGATACTATCTCGGTCCCGACGTTGTTGCAAAGCTTGGAGATTCGATTGTTAAGTGGATTCCAACTCCACTTTCACCTATGGAATTTGCTGTTGGAGGAGCATTCAATGCTCTTGCAGTTAGTGGAATAGAATATCTTTCGGGAGCAGACGGAAACGAATGTGACATGAATCGAGTCATCATCGTGACACTTACTCTTGCAGCAACCATTTTCATTGTTCCTCATGTTTCTAATGCAACTGCTAAATGGACGGGTGTTGTTTTAACAACAGAAAAAATGATGGCCATTGCTGTTTTTAATGGTGCTGTTAAAGCTCTAACTTTTGGACTCATGTACTTTTCACAGTATTTAAAAAGTTCTTCTATACCAACAATTCCAACATCAGTTGAAGAGGCACGCAAACTTTCTTACTTTCAAGTTTCAAGCCTTCATGACCTTCTAAAGAAAGATACTGCTGATTGGAATGCACTATCACTCGCAGTTCGCGTTGTACTTAATAAGCGCTTTGCTGAAAATGGAAATGATTTGCTTCTTCCTTTCAAAGGCTTTAAAGGCAATGTAGGAACCGGACTTGAAAAAGAAGAAATTGTTTTCCTTCACGAGCAAATAAGAAAATCACCTGAAGTCTTTACTGAAGAAGAGTACTTACATCTGAATACTCTTTTCTACCAACAGGGACTCTCTCCTGAAGGAACAATGGTAAGCGAGAAATCCCTACCCAAAAGTATCGAAACTGATCTTGCTGCTTATAAACTTACTGATTACGCAACTCTGCAAAAAGCAACCGTTTTATGGGTGGCTCTTTTCTACAGCTGCTGCAAGGATAAAGCTCCTGCTTCAACTGAAGTTGAACAAAAACTGTGTGATCGCATGCTGGAACTGAGGCTTGCGTCTCCAAGACTCGAGTTTGCAACAACCAGTGCTCCAGCAAAACCTGCTGATCTTTCTAAGGTAAAAGAAGAAGAAAGACATCTAATCAGTTGGTCCTATGGCTACTTTGATAAAAACCCATCAGAATGGCAAAAACTCTCTCTTGCCGACCGTCTAAGCTGGAGTCAGGCATTCTTAAAAGAGCTGAATGTATTTTTAGCTGTGCCCCCTTCTTCTGATGAGGCAAAAACGCTAACTCCAGACCAAGTCCTTTTGATGCACCAGCAGTATCACAACCACGGGAATGCAAGTCCAGAAGAGTGGGCAAAGCTTCCAGTGGAAGTGCAGTTACTTCTCAACGAAAAATTTGCTGCTGAAGGTCGGTCAACGCGTACGGTTTACCCTCAAACACGTGTTGATGTTACAAACATGAGCCCAGTGGAATTACTTGCATTTCACCAACACCTTACTATAAAAAAAGAGCGTATTGCTTATCTAAAAGGTGATGCACTTAGCGAGCTTGCTACACAACTGAGCAAGCAGGGACTTACTCTACCAGGAGTAGCAAAGCCTACTTCCTCTTCACTTCTAGGCCGCGTTAATTGGACATACGTAGGATACGGAACTGTTGGAGTGATCATTGTCGGACTTGCCATTTGGCAAGGCCCTGCTTTGATGGCAGCACTCAGTGGGTTATTTAAAGGAGACGAGCCACCTCAAAGCGAAGGCAAGTTTTGTATCGAAGACAAGTGCTTTGAGAAAATCGAGCTTGTTCAGTCCACTAACGTCACACTACCAAGTGGTGAAAAAGCTCTTCTAACTCCAGCTCAATCCTTCTCAGGTACTGATGGAAACTCCTTCATTCTCAAATCTGGAAAATCACTCAGTATTGATGCGGATGGTAGAATGTGTGTTGGAGATGCTGACACTCCTTGTCAAACCATCTTTACTTTAGGTGATTCAAATCAACCTTTCACTGTTTATAGAGATATGGCTCCTTCTCCTTCTCCTTCTAATGATGGACCCCAGTATACACCCTCATCATCTCCTACATCTGAGGGTAAAGGCAATAAAGCAGGAGATAATCAGCAAGCCATTAACGAAAATGACCTTGATGCTTCTGGCTCTGGCCAGGTGGGTAGTGAAAAAGGGAATGGCGGTAAACCTACCACTAATCTTGAAGAGACTCAAGTTCATCATGTTGACGAAAGTGAACATGATGCTGGAGCAAATGTAGATAAAAATCTACAAACTCAAGGAGCTGGTGAAGATAAATAGCCTTCGCTACCTTTTAGAAATACAAAGCGGAAGTTTTTAACTTCCGCTTTTTTTAGATTGTGATAACCCTATCTAGGGTTATCTAGAATAAATAGATGATTTCGATTTCGTACTGCTTATAAGAAAATGCTGGTCCAATCGAAGTCGTATAATTCACAGACTGACGCCAGGCTTGGTAAACAGTGATGTTATTGGTCAGATTGTAAAGAAACTCAGCAGCAAATCCTTTGTAATTCCCTGAACCAACAGCTGTCTCAACAGTGGCAGGAGCACCACGCCCTTTAGAGAACCTACTATAGAGTCCCATCTTTGCAGCATTGCCTCGCCCGATTCCACTTCCATCAAAATCAGGAATGGCTTGTGTTTGCACCCACTGATAGTTGATATCTAAAGACCAGTCCCACCGCTTACGCAGCTCACCAATAGAAAATCCGACGTACCATGCTAAAGGTTGACGTTTATTACCTGTTTCTACGTGCTTTCTGGCTGCAGTATTGTATAATATTGCGCTATAAAGGGTCGTAACTTTTCCCCATAACCACTCAGGAACAAGTTTATATCCTAAAGTGAACTGAAGATTACGGAATTCATAGGCAAGGTTTCTTTGACGGTCACCTGTTTTTTTTGTATCCCAGTTAATAAAAGAAAGCTTCGAGTAGAGCCCTGTTGTTCCAATGTTCAAAAGAGCTGCCTCTCCGACATAACCATACTGGTCAAGAGACTCATCAATTAAGAAAGGTCCACCATGCAAATAAAAGTCTCCAATGGATTGAAGAGCATGGTCATAGCGAATCACAATCCCATCCATAAATGATCCAAACTGAACCTTTGAATCAAAGGTGTAGCCAAAACTGCGACGACCGATACTGGCATCGACTGTGTAGAGGTCAGCATTGATCACACGGCCACCGAGGAGTGCTCTTTCTACCGAAAGACGATCAAATGTCCCGCCTTCTGTACCAGCATTGTTATCAAACTCTATCTTGATGGTTGCCCAAGTCCTGTCTGTTCGATAGTCAAGCATGAGATTGACTTCAACATCCCACGCTCGCATCGCTGTACCCGGAACAGCTCCACCACTTCCTCGTTGCTTGATGCCATTTTTCTTTTCATTTGTTGACTGAAGTTCTGTACGAACCTCCCCACTAAGAGAGAGGTTTCCCCCTCTTTCTTTTACGGTCACTTGTCTTTTGGTGTTGATCCAATCTCGAAGAGCTTCGATATCACGCTGCTCAAGTCCTGGAGTCCCATCATCATCCTGAGCATGCAGAGGAATTGATCCAAAAGGTAATAAAAATAAGAGTAGAGCTAATGCTTTCCAAGTTTTCATGTGCAAATTTCGCTAATATTTGTTCAGACGGAGAAGGGATTCTATAGGAAAGGCCATTAAAGAGCAATGAAGCAAAGGCTCATTTCACTAAAAGCCATCTGGGCGCATGATCATCTGGATGTTCAAGTAGCTTTTCTGAAATGACTTGTTCAATGTGAGGAAGGAGTTCACGTGCTTTACAACGCCCTACCTCATAGATCTCCTCATTATGTTTATCGCTAAACATCCCCAAACCTTGAAAGTTCATTTGAAGCAGGACATCAGCCTCACGTGCGGCTTCTTTAGCCAGTTGCCGATAGGAAATCTCAAGGCCTCGCTTGACAATCCCGAAGAAATGAACAATTTCCTGATCACTCAGCATTTCCCCTACATCAACAGCAATAATCACCTGAGCTCCATATTTTTTTGCAATTCGAACAGGAACAGGATCAACTGCCCCTCCATCTACTAAATGGCGCCCTAGGTAAGGCACAGGCTTAAAAACACCTGGGACTGCAGCAGAACCACAAAGAGCAGGAAGCAAAGGACCTCCTCCTAATTCAAGGAGTTCTCCAGTATGTAAATCTGTGGCAACAACAACTAAAGGGATCTTAAGAGCATCAAAAAAGTGTGCTCCTAAATTTTCTTTTAAAAAGTTTTCTAATGATTTTCCCTTTACCAATCCAAAGCGAGAATAGAAAAAGGAAAAGTCCATCAAATCTTTTCGTTTCAAATCGAGTAGAAGATCTTCAAGATGATTGGCATTTGGATCATCAGCATAAAGGGCACCGATAAGCGCTCCAGAGCTGCAGCCAACAATCAAGTCGGGGTGAATTCCAGCATCTTCTAATTCACGAATGACACCAACATGAGCGAGACCCTTTGAACCACCACCACCAAGGACAAGGGCAATTTTTGGAGGAGCAGCGGGAGGATCAAACGACGGAAGGGGTTGAGGATCTCCTCTTGCTAATGAATGCCGGTAGCACCCAGAAAAGAAAAAAATGCCGAAAATGAGGCACAAGCCTAAAGCCAACTTTTTCATGGGTGGCATTTTACCTAGAACTTGATTTCACCTGCAAGGGTTATAGCCTGTTCATCGATTAGTCGAGCTTCAACTGTTGCTGAAAAACGATTGAGGTTGGATAGGGAGCAGCCCAAGGCTATCCCAAATTTACGCCTATTTTTCATGTTAAAATGACGTGTATTAGGCAAGAAATCAGGGGGAAGATGCTTCAAACGACCTGTAGCATTCGAATATCTAACTGTAAGATACGGATAGAAAATTCCTACTTCATATGAAGTCCCAAATCCTACCTGCCACTCATGAAAGTTTAGCTTTGAACCACTCCGAGGTTGAACTGGCACTCCATTTGTTGCCATCCATCGCACAGTGGGCTGAGAGCGCCCATACTTGATATTACCTCCAAGAGAAAGGTTTCCCCACGAGTAAATAATCCCTCTGAGACCAATTCCCCAAGCAAACTGATTGTGCGTTTCATACTCGTTGCGCACACCCCGCATCGGAATGTGTGTGACCGTAAAACGGGCAGCTCCTGCTGATCCATAAAGCTCAATCCAGTTGATCAAATTAAATATGAGAACTCCTTGATCAGCAATGTAGGAAAACTCATCCATTCTACCAGAAAATTTGCTGACAGACTTCATGTCACGGTCAAACACCCAGTCTCGCTCATACCCAGCTTTGACTGAAAACCAATTCTGTTTGCAGAAGAAAAAACCTTCTTCAATAAGGGCAGGAGCACTCGGATTACCACTATATAAAGCGAAAAGAGTTGGAGAGAGGAAAAAAAACCAAGCTAATAGAATCTTTTTCATAAGAACCTATCCTAGGAAAATAAAAAAGTTTTTGCAATGTCAAAAACGAAGATCTGTTGAAACTGTTAGTGACACTTCTCCAATCATACGGGTCTCTAAATTGAGGTTTAGCACCTTTCCTCCTGTCATCCCAACCCCTATGAGTAAGATGAAAGGATTGCGATTCTGAAGCTCTTCTTCATCGGGATTAAATGTAAACGCAGAACTATTTGGTAAACTTTTTAAACAGCTAGACATCGAGGCATAGGCAAGACCGACGTAAGGAATCAGTCGACCAACTTCTCGAGAAAAACTTGCACCGATTTGCCACTCATGATAGTGCATACTTGCTCCATGGGGATTCCTCGGCACTCCATTTTGAATCACGCGATCTAAATCTAGGTGCGCTGCATTGTAACGAGCATTAAAACCCATGATCACTTCTTCCCAATAAACCAGAACAACTCGTCCACCAATTCCCCAAATCATTTGGCTATCGGTTTCATATTCCAAACGGACGTTTTGAACAGGACGTTGAGCCATCTTGAGTTTCATCGCTCCTAATAACCCATAAATTTCAAAACGATCGATGATGTTAAAAGTGAAGACGCCCAATTGTTTGCTAGACTTGTACTGATCAAAAAGATCTTTCACGCTTGATTGGCGTTCTTTAATTTTTACCCGTTTAGAAAATGTGCTATCGAGCTCATAGCCAATTTTAATGCCCCACCACTCATCACCAGCAGCCCAAAGCCCCCTCTCAGGCATATCTGGAAGGGAAGGGTTGCCATTATAAAGTGCACAAAGTGGCACAGTGAAAAGAATGAAGCACACAATTTTGAGTAACATATGCACTAAGTATTCGGAAACTCAAAGATTTGATCAAGAATGTATTGAATTAAAATTTAAAAGTGATAAGAATCCATTCCTTCTTTGATAACTGCTAGAGGAAACGACATGTGTGAGATTGCTATGCGAACAACCGTCTTAATTCCACAACCTGAGCAAAATGTAGATTTTTTGCACCGCTCTCTTTTCAAAAGAGGTCTAGAACGGTCAGAAATTTTTTATACAGCCGAAATCCCACACCCAAAAGGAACTGTTGAGATTCAAGTTCCTCTGCCTTCTCCTTCAATTGTTGGAAAGCCTGCTGTTCATCCATAGTGGGCTCCCTTTTTAATCTTGGAATGTTGGACAAATTGAGTAGATCTCTAAGTTCTAGCAAGGGCTGCTCGCTTCTTTTTCCCAAAGCGTCAATATGAGCTAAGGTCAACGTGTGCTCATATTCAAAATCCACTGAATCCATTTCCTTTTGGTTTTGTAGTAAGTGTAGTAGCTGCGTTTGTCTAGACGCTAGGGCTTGGCTTCTTACTATAGCCATTAAAGACTCAATAAAGGGAAAAAACTTAAGCAAAAATTGCGATTTGAAATCGGGAAATTTTTTATAAAGGTCGTAAGTTTCAGCTAACGGTTTTAACCAGGAAAGAAGAGGCTCCACTTCTTCTGTGGAAGGATATGTTTTCTCACTTAGCTCATGACCTCTTGAAAAATTGATTGTTTCAAGAAGAAGAATTTTTCCGCAGCCATGCGCTGCACATCGGCTAGAAAACTTGCTACTTCTTAAGGGCAGACCTGCTTTTGTTCCATTTCTCTGGAAGCCATGATAGGACCAAAACGTTTAATCACCCATTCTCGATGTTTATCAGAAGTATGTGGTAGTTCTGATTTGTAAAACTCGGCGACTCTCTTGCGCGCCTCGATTAAAACATCTCGAGGAATTTCTCTTTCTTTCTTTTCACAATCGAAGTTTTCGTGAGTACGCGTCTCCGATTGACTCTTTACGTTAGCAGTCATCTAAACCCTATTTTAATTTTCTAGAAGGAAAAACAATAACATTAAACGTACTGAATTTCAAAAATTAAAATTAAATTTTATTATACCTTCTTTTTTAACAAAGTAAAGTCTGGCAGAGCAACACCACTGTATTCAGATGGAGAGATCAGAACTCCCCAGGGTTTGGGAAAACATCCATCCAGAAGAGGACGCCAAATTGACAGAGGATAACTTTCTCGTAGACGAGCATCAAGACGCCAAAGATCTAGCGATCCAATTCCTGGATTGTAAGCAAAACCAAAGTAGAAACGAGACCAATTCGTATCGGCAAAAAGCACGGGTTGAGGAGGGAGCAAACGATGTTTAGCAAAAGCTTCATCTAAAAGATCAAAATTCCCTACTAGTTCAAAGAGTTCATCATAAGCACTTGAAGAGGTATAAAGAGGCCGATGATGATCTGCAAATTGCTTTTGGATTTTTTTCGGAAAGTCTTGAAGAAGCTTTTCCAATTCAGGGGGATTAACAAGAGGAAAGGCTGTGCGTAAAAAACCATCAATCCGATCCATAAGAGCCATCGGCTCGGAAATTTTAGATGTTAAAAAATCGAAAAGATGCATCCGAAAAGATTGGAGGTGAAGCGTTTCTCCATGGGGCGCAAACTGATGAGAAAGCTCCGGCGCACGAAAAGAAAGATGCTTTTTTAAAAACTCTTCAGCTAAAAACTGCTGAGTATCTCGATCAAGGCGAATAGCCTCATAGAACTCTTCACCTGGAATCAAAACATGATCGCGTGCCCATGTGTAACTAAAGCCTTTGTCAAGCCACCCTTCTCTAAAAGGGGTAAGCCCAGGCCGGAAGACAAATGCATGTGTCGGAGAATACATGAGCATTCCCTTGCTAGGGTTTTCTTCAAATGCTTTTGTCGTGGTGTAGGGAAGACCTTTAATGAGGTCGAGAAGAAAGATTAGAAGGTCCATCGGGCTTTCTACAGAACGACTTTCTTCAGATAGATCTTTTTCTAAGCAATAGTAACAGCGGATTAAGGTGTGCATCGTACCACCAGAGGTATAGCTCCAGGGTTTTTTCTCAAACCGCTCGATATTTTCTAAAAGAGCACCTGTCTGTTTGGTTTGATGCGCTTTGCCCATTCTTTCAATTGCTGAAGTGAGAAACTCTTCTGTGTTGAGATGGTGGACGAGAAGCGTTGTGAGCTCTTGAAGCTCTTTTTCTCCTTCTTCCCATTCACAGGCAGCTGCAATTTGAGGTTCTGTGGCAATGAAAAAACTATTTAACGCTTGGGTGTACTCTTTCTCATTATGAATGAGCGTCCACGCAAGAGGATCACGTCGGCCATGCTTGTAAAGTAAACGAAAGCCTGCTGGAGCGTCATCATAGAGCCCTGTTTGCACATCATACATTTCGGCATCGTAAATTTCCTGGAAGTACTCGGGAAACTTTTCGGCATATTGCTCAAGTAAAAACTTAAAAAAATTTGAGAGGTTTTCAGCGCGGTAGCCTGATTGATCGCGAAGATCTTCACAAGACCTCGCATGATGCAGACGCAAGTCAAGCTCTGCTTTTAGTTGACGGATACGGTCTCGGGTAGACGCTTGTCGAAGGAGCGCTTGGGTCATGCGTACTTCATCAACAGCGCGTGCATAGTCTTGGTGTAGCTCTTCTGTTTTGGCATTGGCTTCTGTGAGCTTTTGCTGAAGGTTTTGGTAAAGAAGGTGCCCAATGCCTCCCACTTCTTGATTATCGAACCCGAGGCTAGCATAAAGGTTCCACCGGAAAAATTCGACTTTGTAGTCAGAAAAAGAGGCGAGGGTGTATTCCCACGCTTTGAGAAGCGCATGATCGGTAAAAGATTTAAACGTATCTTTTGCTTCTTTTTCAAGAGCTTCCGCTTGTTCTTTTGATCCAAAATGACTCTGAACCACTCGATGAATAAGCTCTTCTACCGTCATCATTTCAGCTTCTTTTGGTACTTTGGAAAGCGGGATACCTGCTGCATGAAAAGCAGCTTGAATGCTTGGCGACTCAAGAACTTTGGGATTCGAAAGTGAGATGGGTTTTTTCAGATCGCCAATGCCCCAACTTGGGCTGATGGGAACAGCATGTTGAATCCCACCAAAGGTGCGAGAGAGGCTGCATGTCATAGTGAGGTCGTAAAGATCAAGGAGAAGTCGCTCCATCTGTTCAGACTGGATAATGATCCCAGGAGCCGTCGCAAAGCAAGAACCGACATTTTGCCTAAGCGGAACGAGCAGGGATGTCAGGATAGCTCGTCTCAGCTCTCGATTGGTGACTTTGAAGTTGAGAGGGAGAGCAAGAGAGTAAAGAATCAGCCGTTCAATATAGCGGTTCGCCACAGGAACCTTAAAACGGTTAAATAAATTCAGGAGATCCTTGTTTGAGCGAAGGGAGTCAAGAACATGTGCAAAATGGGTGACTACAAGTTTGTCATTTTCTCCCTGAATTCCAGAGCAAAAAGGAGGAAGTTTCTTTTTGAGAAGATTTCCCTGCTCATCAAGGAGAAGATCCGAAAGCATACGGGCACGAGCTAAACTGCGGAACAAAAAAGGTTCCTGAATATCGGTTTCAGCTAGAGCCTTTGCAATCTTTTCTTCTTCTTCGACGTTCATCTTTTCCTTTTTTATCATCTGCGGTAGAATGAATTCTATGCCAAAAATTAAATACGAAAAAGATGAAATCGAACTTCCTGATGGAGCGACAGCAAAAGACCTTGCTGAAAAGTTAAATTTGCGTGATCCCCATCAGTCTATTGCTGTTTCTATTAATGGAAACACAACCGACCTCTCTCATCCCTTGGATGAGGGAGATGATGTGAAGCTATGGCACTTTGATGACCCAGAAGGAAAAGAAGTGTTTTGGCATACCTCTGCTCATGTTCTCGCTCAAGCTGTTCTCAGACTTTGGCCTGATGCTGAGCCAACAATTGGTCCACCCATTGAAAATGGCTTTTATTACGATTTTGCCAACCTGCAAATCTCCGAAGAAGACTTTCCCAAAATCGAAAAAGAAATCAAAAAAATCCTCTCAGAAAACTTCAAACCTGAACTACACCGATTCAAAGATAAGGCCGATGCCTTAGAGGAATTTGGTCGCAATCCCTACAAAAAAGAACTCATTGAAGGCTTTGAAGAAGGGAGCCCGATCACTGCTTATCGTCAAGGAGACTTTTTTGACCTTTGCCGCGGTCCTCACCTGCCTAATTTGGGAAAAATTAAAGCATTTAAATTGCTGAAAACTTCTGGTGCGTATTGGAGAGGTAACAGTGACAACGAAATGCTCACGCGCATTTATGGAATCTCTTTTCCCGATCGGGAAAAAATGAAACAGTACCTCTTCATGCTTGAAGAGGCAAAGAAGCGTGACCACCGAGTGATTGGTAGCAAGCTGGATCTCTTTTCTTTCAAAGAAGAAGCCCCAGCCATGCCCTTTTTCCATCCGAATGGGATGGCCATTTGGGATCATCTTTTAGACTTCTGGAGAGAGACTCACTTAAAAGAGGGATATCAAATTATCAAAACTCCCCAATTGATGACTAAAGAGCTTTGGATTGTTTCGGGCCATTGGGAACATTACCGCGAAAATATGTTCACCTCTCAGATCTCGGAAGAGCGCGAATTTGCAATCAAGCCAATGAATTGTCCGGGCTGCATGCTTTACTACAAAACCCACTCACATAGTTATCGTGAATTCCCGCTGCGCGTCGCTGAATTTGGTCATGTCCACAGACATGAACCCTCAGGAGCTTTGAACGGACTTTTCCGCGTCCAAGCTTTTCATCAAGATGATGCCCATCTTTTTATGAAGCCTGACCAGATTCAGGATGAGATTTTAAATGTTCTTGAACTTGTTAAACGCATTTATGAGACCTTTGGGCTGAAATACACGTTTGAACTTTCAACTCGCCCAGAAAGCTCAATTGGAAGTGATGAAGATTGGGAAGTTGGAACGCAAGGATTACAAAAAGCTTTAGATGCAACGGGGGTTCCTTATAAAATCAATGAAGGCGATGGTGCGTTTTACGGCCCCAAAATTGACCTTCATGTCCATGATGCCCTCGGACGTGCCTGGCAATGTGGAACAATCCAACTCGATATGGCTCTTCCTGAACGCTTTGATTTAGAATACAAAGATGCCGATGGTTCGCTTAAACGCCCAATCATGATTCACCGCGCCATTTTCGGTTCTATTGAACGCTTTTTAGGAATTTTAATTGAGCATTTTGCAGGAAAGTTTCCTCTTTGGATGAGCCCTCTGCCTATTCGTTTAATTCCCGTTGCAGATGCACATGCTGATTATGCACATTCCGTTACAAAACAAATTCGAGAAGCAGGTTTTTCTTGCGATGTCGATGATTCTCATGAGTCTGTTGGAAAAAAAGTGCGCAATGCACAACTTCATCAAATCAATTACATGCTAACTGTTGGTGATAACGAAGTGGCAAACAAAACCATTGCTCTTCGTACTCGTGACAACGTGGTACACGGAGAAATTCAGCTCGCTGACTTTCTAAAAAACATCGAAAGTGAATATAAAGAAAGACGTCTCACATCACCATACCAGGAAAGCAAATGAAGGTTATTAGCGTCTGCAGTTTCAAGGGAGGAACCGCCAAAACGTCCATCACACTCAATTTAGGAGCCTCGCTTGCCGCTCAGCATGGAAAGCGGGTTCTTTTGATTGACTTTGATGCCCAAGCAAATTTAACTGCTGGCCTTGGCTTTGACCCAGATAATCACGATAGTTTGGCTTCTGTTTTGCAAGATAAGAAATCCACTGATGAAGTGATTGTAAAAACGCCAATTGAAAACCTCGATTTGATTCCTGCTGACACATGGTTAGAGCGAGTTGAAGTGACAGGGGTTTTAGCATCAGATCGCTACTCACATGAAAAACTTAAAAAGGTCATCGAAAAACTCGACTATGATTTCGTCATGATCGACACCCCTCCTTCTCTTTGCTGGCTAACGGAGTCTGCTCTTATTGCTGCTACACATGCTCTTGTTTGTGCGACTCCTGAATTTTATAGCATCAAAGGACTCCAACGACTTTCTTATTTCATGCATTATATTTCAGAGAGACATCCTTTTGAATTGATTGGTGTCGTTCTTTCTTTTTGGAATGCACGTGGAAAAAGTAATGAAGGGTTTATTAATGTTGTAAACGAAACGTTTCCTGAAAAACTCTTGCAGACAAAAATTAGAAGAGATATCGCTGTTTCTGAGGCGGCGATACATGGAAAGCCGGTTTTTGAGATGCGTCCAAATAGCCGGGCAGCTGAAGACTTTACCAGCCTCACTCGTGAAGTTTTAAATCAGCTGTCAAGCAGTTTTACAATGGAGTCTACATGTCTAAGTTCAACTCCCTCTTAATGGGACGTTTTAAAGCACAAAAAAAAGAAAAGATGAATGAGCTTGTTGAGCGTTCTGCGTCAGGAAGTCTTTCTAGTTTTGCAGGTGTTTTTCAAGTCACTCCAATCAGTGAAGCAGACGCTGGCTCACTTGAAACATTACTCAAAAAATACAAAACCGAAGAAACTAACGTTTCAGAAGATCTCAAAAAACTAGCGATGATTACTTCGGAAGTTAAGGCAATTAGTAATCAAGCCGTCATCTTGCATGGCGAGCGCATTAAACGAGCACAAGAGCTGCTCAAAAAGTATCAAGACGGGGCATTTAGTGCCTGGTTACTTAAGACCTACGGCAACCGACAAACTCCCTACAACTTTTTGCAATATTACGAGCTCTACTCCTCTTTGCCTCAGCAAACCCGCTCCATTATTGATGAGATGCCTCGACAAGCCATTTACAGTTTATCAAGTCGCTCGATTCCACAAGAACAAAAGGTTGCTTTTATTGAAAATTATAAAGGGGAAACAAAAAGCGAACTTCTAGAACGACTACGCGAATCCTTTCCTCTTCCTAAAAAAGATAAACGCAACCCTAACAGAGTAAAAGCAGCCACTGACTTACTAAAAAGAGCGTTAAAAACCATTCAGGATGATCTGTTCCACCCGACTTCACAGCAAAAGGAAGAGATCCAAAAGATTTTAGATGAAATTCAATCGTCATTTTAATGCAAGAGTACCAATCACCCCTTAGCACCCGCTATGCGAGTCAGGAGATGAAAGCAATTTTTTCTCCAAAGCATAAATATCAAGTTTGGCGCAAACTTTGGATAGCCCTTGCAGAAGCGCAAAAAGAACTCGGCTTAGATATTTCTGATGAGCAAATCAATGAACTCAAAAACAATGTTAATCCAATTGATTTTGAAAAAGTGCGCACTTATGAAGCTGCATCACGTCATGAAGTCATGGCGCATATTGAAGCTTACGGAGATCAATGTCCCCAAGCAAAAGGCATCATCCATTTAGGAGCCACCTCAGCTTATGTGATGGACAATGGTGACCTGATTCAAATGGATGAAGGCTTAAAGCTTTTAAAGGGGAAGTTAGTTGTCGTAATTGAAAAACTCAATCACTTAGCCCTCAAAACAATCGATATTCCTTGTCTGGGGTTTACCCACTTCCAACCAGCTCAACCCACAACAGTTGGTAAACGAGTCTCTCTTTGGCTTCAAGATTTTATCAGTGACTTTAATGATCTCCAGCATCTGATGGCATCCTTTCCTTTCCTCGGTGTAAAAGGAGCAACGGGGTCACAAGCCTCTTACATGGCTCTTTTTGAAGATGACCAAGAAAAAGTGGTGATGCTCGATGAAAAGGTCACAGAAAAAATGGGTTTTCAAAAGGCTTTTTTTGTGAGTGGTCAAACCTTCCCTCGCAAGCAAGAGATGCGTATTCTCAACGTTTTGGCATCACTTGCTGCAAGCACCCACAAATGTGCAACCGATCTTCGCCTTCTTTCCCATTTAAATGAAGTAGAAGAACCTTTTAGGGACTCCCAGGTTGGTTCCTCAGCCATGCCCTATAAACGCAATCCGATCATGGCAGAACGTGCTTGTGCCTTAGCTCGCTTTGTCCTAAGCTTGTGGAACAATCCCGCTTATACAGCTGCGCTGCAGTGGCTCGAGCGATCCTTAGACGATTCAGCCAATAGACGTCTTGCAATTCCCGAAGCGTTTCTTGCCGTGGATAGTCTTCTCAATCTCATGGGAAATTTAATCGACGGACTTAAAGTTTTTCCGAGTATGATACAAACACACTTAGACGAGCATCTTCCTTATCTAGCAATGGAATACATTCTAGTCGGTGCAATTCTCAAAGGAAAAGAGCGCCATGCTGTTCATGAAAAACTCCGACAGCATGCCTTTGCCGCAGGAAAAAGAAAAAGAGAAGAAGGCAAACCTTCTGATCTGTTAAAAAGAATCGCTCAAGATCAGGACATTGGACTTTCTGAAGACGAAATTGCATCTCTATTAAAACCTGAGAATCTCACAGGCCGATCTAAACAGCAGGTAATTGAATTTTTAAAACTTGAAGTTCAGCCTCTTTTAGATAAAAATCTGAACATGAAGATAACCCTACCTACTTTGGAGATTTGATGCTTCCTCTTATCGTTAGTTACTACACCCTCGACACAGGTTATGAAGAAGAGATCAAAAACCTGATTAACTCTTGTGAAAAGTTGGGTTTACAAACTGACTTTGTTGGGATTAAATCTCGAGGAAAATGGGACCAAAATTGCTGCTATAAACCCCAATTCCTAATGAAAAAGCTACAAGAACATCAAAGACCTCTTGTCTGGGTTGATGCTGATGCCGTTATCTTAAAAAAACCTCTTTTGTTGGAGAACCTTACTTGTGATATCGCTGTCCGTGTTTATGAGGATCTCCCTGTCAGTCATCCCTCGAAGGTGTATACAGGAACAGTCTACTTTGGCAACACACCAGGAGCTTTTGAGCTACTAAAACTCTGGGATGAAATCAGTCAGCAAATGCTTAAGCAATCCAAGCAAGAAGTATGGGATCAAATCACACTAAAAGAGGCTCTGCTAAAAAAAACTGATGTTGACCTTTTTCCTCTCCCAGATACCTATAGTACCATTTACGATAAAACCCTCACTCCTAAAGAAGAGGCCGTGATTTTACACTATCAGGCCTCACGTCTTTTCAAAAAAGTGATTAACAAAGAAGTGGCTCCTTTTTGGGAAGAAGCCATGTTTTCTCAAGAATCTCGCAATAATTTTTTTACTTAACTATTACTCTTTTATCCTCTATAATTTTGTCGTTTTAAAGAAAATTGAGAGGAAAAATGGTAAATCAAGTTGGCTTTAATTCTCCTAATATTACTTGGCAAAGCGCTGCTATTTGCCTACTTGCAAACGCTACGGCTCAACTTGTCGCAAGTAAAATTTCAAAAATTGACGAAAAGAATCCAACCATTCAAAAAGTTGCTACTTTAGGCTATGGACTAATCATAGGAGCTGCTGTTGTCATTGCAATCGCAAGTCCCCTTGCTGATCGTTTTTCCATTTGTATCAATCATAATATTGTGATGCAAGTCGCTCTTTGCCAAACTATCATTCAAGTGATTCAACACCATCTTTTTCCTAGAAAAGTCGAAGTCGTAGCAGATGATCAACCACTTGAACCAGGAAAATTATCTGATTTAAAATCGCTCTTAAAAAGCTACGACTCTAAGTGGGATCCAGCAGTACAAGAGTATATTGGGATAAATTATGACCCTGAACGAGTGATTAAACGATTCAATGCATTTGGAGCTCTATTTGATTCCAAAGTTGATTTAACTCAAAACTACGGTTACATCAAGAAAAAAGAAGTTCCAAAAGGTTCAAAAATCTTTGTGCGCGCTGATCTTCATGGAGATTTGAAAAGTCTGATTGAAAATCTCAAAGCCATGCAAAAAGAAGGGCTTTTAGATGAAAACTTCAAGTGTAAAACCGGAACTTACATGGTCTTTTGTGGTGATTACATGGATCGTGGAAATTACAGCTTAGATGTTGCAGAGTTTCTTGCCACACTTAAAATGGAAAATCCTGACCAAGTCTTTCTCATTCGAGGAAATCATGAATACCGCAGAACAAATGAATTTCCTTTTATGTACAAAGATCCGAACTTTTTGCAGTTTCTAAATGATCACCCAGCTACTTTAGATCGCTTCTATGAAAATATGCCGCTTAGCCTTTACATGGCTGAAGATGGTGGAGAGTTTGTTCAATTCACACATGGGCTTTTTGAGCTCCATATTGACCCCTCAAAGATGCTTGAATCCGATCAAACACGGATGGTCATTGCAAAAGACGATCATTCTTTCTCTCAGCGAGTTCAAAAGCTAGCAACTGAAAAGCCTGCTACTTTAACGAAATACCACCTAGCAGCTCAACGCATTACTGAGCTCAAAGCGCAAGAATTTGATCGCTCGACAGAAGATGCAACGGTTTATAATTGGGGAGACGTTTATGCTAATCGACCAGTCAGGCTGATCTCTCTTGAAGCTCGATACTGGAACCTTCCCCCAGAAGATGTGAAACATGCTCTTCGCCTAATGAGCACTGTACGTAAAGTCAAACTTCTCTTTAGAGGACATCAGCACCAATTCCAACATGGAGTGCATGATGGTAAAGTTGTCGTTACAACGCTTCCAGTTGGAATGGATTCTAAAGCATATAAACGATTTTTTGCTGGTCAATTGGATCGAGCTTACATTTTAGAAACAGACCAAAAAGTTAAAGACTGGGAAAAACGAGCCTTTTTAAGACAGACAGGTGCATCAGAAGTGAGAATCACTAAAGCTTATCCAATCTTTAGTGCGGAAGAGTAAGCTCTTTCCAAAGGGAAAGGCCTTCAAAAAAGTTTTCCATACAAAGTTTGTATTGAAGATATTTTTTGGGAGAAGGAACAGTTTGCACAAAAGTAACCGCTTCTTGGCTTTTTTGTAAGTAACTATTTGACGACTCTAACGGGAGTTTGCGTCCGGAACGCAAGCACTCCCGTACATGTGAGGGAAGAGCCGTTGATGCGATGTCTGCCGAAAGCTCCCATCGCGAAGAGCGCGGATAACTTTTTACTTTAATCTCACAACCGTAAAGAGAAATTTTTCCTTCCTCTTGAAACGCTAATTGACTAAGTAAAACGAGAAAACTATTGTAATACATAAGAAAACCTCACGGTTATCTATTATAACAAAAATGTTATATTAAATCACCCCATTTAAGTTTTTTACATTTTTTATAATTTTCTTTTTCTTTTTTACTAATAATCTTCTTTTGAATTCCTTCTTCCGTACAAAGTTCAAAAGAGACGTGTCCTCGACGTTTTTCCGGAACACGTAAAATTCTTTTTTTTTCTTGTCTAAACTGATTTTTTGAGACAATCAGGTAAGAATATTTTTCATCTTCATATCCCTTTTCTCCGCCCTTCAAAATACGGTGCCAGGGAGTCCGTGGAAGCCTCTGAGAAAAATGGCACCAATTGCCTCCTTTCATTGGGCATCTACCCTGATGAGGGCAAGGAGCAACGATAGAAGCTCCTAGTTCTAAGAAAAGGGTGCGAAGAGCTAAAATACGCTGATAGCCAGCTGGTGTTCCTGGCTCAATCACGACAATTTCAGCTCCTACATGAGCATAAAACCCTCGCATGAGTGTTAACATGATAGAGGGATCAATTTCTGCTAATGAATAGGAAAAAAGATACAAATCACCTTTAGGAATATCATTTAATCTTGTGAAGTCACTTTGCTGCCAAGAACCTTGATGACTGAGTTTTTTCCCCAGTTTAATAAAGCTTGAATCTCTTTCAATCAGATGAAGGGTTGTCGCTTCAGGTAAAGCCCATAGGGAGGTTCCCAATCCTGCACCAAAATCAACAACACTATCTAAGGGCAAATGTCTCTCTTGAAAGACCCGTTTCATAACAGCATAGGTCGCAGGAAGCCGGGTACATAAATAGGCCAGGCAATCGACCTCTGATTCAAAAGAGCTAGGCAGACCGTTGCGATACCGATCCGATAGGTTTTTTGCAGCAAGAGACAGCTCTTTACTTCCATAAGACTGAATCGCAGCATCGACTGCTTGTATGAGCTCCATTGGTAATTCCATAGAACTAATTATATGAGATCTTGGTCTTTAGTAAAATGATGAGCGCAATCAAAGTTGATACACACGAGAAAATGAAAGGAATGAGGGTGTGGGCATGTAAAAAAAGCCCTCCAATTAATGCAGACAACATCATAGTCAAAGAAAGCATCGACTGACTTAAACCAAGAACCTTTCCTTGAATATGGGAGGGGGCCGCATTTGAAATCGCGCCTGTACAAAGAGGCCAAACTAAACCTGAAAGAATTGTACAAAGCCCTAAGAGAAGAAGAAAATAACGAAGGTGGTAAGGATATGGAACAAACACTACAAGAACAGCATAAAGTAAAAATGAAATAGCAAGCACCCATTTAGGCTGAAAGATTTTGTAGAGTAAGCGATGAATGATCCCCGTCCCAATGATCCAACAAATCCCCATAAGGGCACAAATATCTCCAATGATAGAATTTGAAAAATGAAACTCTTGAACAATAAATGCCGGAACAAAAAGGAAAATGATATTCCAAGAAAAGAGGTAAAAGAAGTAGATCAAATAGAGGTTTTTGATTGATGGCGTTCGAAGAGCTATTTGAATGTTGTGAATCCCTTTGACAAAGTCAAAAGGGGTTTTTAAGCGCTCTTTAATTGTTTCAACAAAACCAAATAAAATAAAGAGAACATTGAATAGTCCGAGAAGTGCACCGATTAGCATCGGGAAAGATGAGTCAAAAATTGGATTCACTGCTGGATCTGATAGCTTTCCTCCAACAAAAGGTCCTAAAATGAATGTAAAGCCAGCAATTGCAGAACCATAACTATAGTAGCGGACTTTTTTTCTAGGGCTAGGACTGAGATCAGACAGTGACGAAAGGCAAATTGAAAGGTTGCCTGCTCCTATTCCCATGACAATCCGAGAAATAAAAATCCAAAAAAGTGAATGATGATGAATGCTCCATGCACTGAGTCCATACCCTACAAATGTTAAAAAAGTTGTGAGAAGAAGTGCTCGCTTGCGACCATGATGGTCAGCATATTCTCCTAAAATAGGTGCGAGAAAAAACTGAACAAAGGGAAAAATCCCTAGAAAGATCCCTAGCATGACTGTTTTATAAGTCAGAGAAAGGTCTGCTGCCATTAGACCACGCTGTGGCTCTAAAAACAAGGGAGCAAAAATAGGGAAAACAATTGTGGCACCTAAATTATCAACAGCAAATGTCAAAAAGATTGAGAAGAGAGAAGAACGTTTTTTGATTGCTTCTTTGTCCATTGAACATATACCGATGGTGTTTCAAAATTTGGCTTTTCTCTACATCAGCATCCCGATCTTTAGCCTTCTCTTTCGATAGAGCTAAACCTCTGGTGCTGCTTTTGGTCAACTCCCAAGTTTTGAAACACCATCGGTATGGGCCTAGGCTAAAGCCCAATCAATAGGTGTTTTTCCCCATTTTTTCAAGTATTCGTTTGTTTTAGAAAAATGACGACATCCAAAAAACTGCGCAGCAGAATAAGGAGAAGGGTGCGCGGCTTTTAATACAACATGCGGATGACTGAGTTGACTCAAGATATTTTCACACTTTTCTTTGGCTGACTTGCCCCAAAGGATAAAAACAAGAGGATCTTTTCTCATACAAAGGCGGTAAATAACAGCATCGGTAAACGTTTCCCACCCTTTTCCATAATGAGAACGAGGATTACCTGCTTGAACTGTAAGAGTTGCATTGAGCAGAAGAATTCCCTGCTGAGCCCACTTTTCTAAGTTTCCATGACTTGCTGGAGGAATCCCTAAATCGTCTTGCATTTCTTTGTAAATATTTTTAAGAGAAGGAGGCGTTGTGATTCCCCTTTGAACGCTAAAGCAGAGGCCATGAGCTTGGTGAGCGCCGTGGTAAGGGTCTTGTCCCATGATGACAACTTTAACTTTATCAAAAGGTGTTTGCCGAAATGCATTGAAAACAAGAGGTTCTGGTGGATAAATCGTGGTGCCTCTTTTTTTCTCTTCTGCTAAAAAAGCTTTTAACTGTTGGATATAAGGTTTTTTGATTTCATCTAAAAGGGCTTCATGCCACCCTTTCTCGAGGGTCATTGTCATAGATCTCCTCCAAGCAAGAATAGAGAATCAAGGATACAAAGATTAAAACTTCCAATCAACGTGAATTTTAGCAGTGTTTACAAAGAGACGATCAAAAGCTTTGCCCTCATAGCTGAGCCCAATTTGATATAGATTGATTCTTTTTAAAACAAAATCTAATCCAAACGTCATTTGATTTGTAAATCTATCAAATGTTGCGACAGAAAAGTTTGGTTTACAAAAAGTTTCATCCACATTGAAGCGAGAGGTATAGTTAGCTGATGATAGGGGAATATTTCCGATCCAACCCAGTTGAATAGCTGAAGAAAAGCAGTACTTTGAAAAATAAACTTCTCTAAGAAATTTGACGAGAAATTCAGGTTGTAAATAAGAAGTCGTTTTTCGATCGACTTTCAAGTTAATGCTATTAGCTCCTGTTTCGGTATAGCCTTCCTCAAAGATGTTTAAATAACTCACCCGCAACGTTGGAATTAAACTTAAAGGATGATCTTGCAATGGGACAAACGTTATTTTGTAACCAGCATCCATTCTTCCAAGAATGCCAAAGGAATGATGGTTATTATGCGCTGTTCGATTAAGCCCTGGAAAGGTCACTTTTCGATCAATGGAGTAAAAGTTGACACTTCCTTGTGCTAGGAGGTTAAAAAAGCAGTTCTTACCTACTAAACCAAACGAGGGGCCTGCATAGATGCTATGCCAGTGACCCTCTCCATGATCTTCTTTCCATCCCAAGTCTGTATAGGTATACCCCACTCCTCCTCCAAGACCGATCCAGGAATGAAAATAGTGCGTCGCTCCAAGACCTACACCATAGGTCCTTGTAAGAAACCCTGTTTGCTCATCATAACCCCTTTGCTTTTGCCACTGGCCAACAGGAGTGAGCCAAACAACTGTTTTTTTTCTTGGGTTTGGGCATTTTTCTAAGTATGTGCAATCTTCACACCAAGAATAGGTTGCTGTGTTTTCCACCATTGTATCCGCTATAAGGTGATTACTTTGTAAGTCAGTGAGCGGCAATGCTCCAAAGATTGCAGGACCAAGCTCTTCGAGTTCTTTCACAAATTCATCTGGAGGCAGGTTCAATAGAGTATTCATAACATAAAAAAGATCGGGATTTTCGGGAGAAAATCCAGGGCAAAAGAGATACTCAGCAACGCTTTTAGCATTTGGAGGTAAGATATCAATAGGGACAGGAAGCACAGAACCGCGAAAAGCAACATTAATTTGCGCAAAAGTTCCTGGATAAATAACAAAAACAGGAGCCCCGACAGAAGAAGTTAAAGAAGAAAAACCCGGAGCAACAACAGGAGCTGTTACAATAATATAGGTTTCACTTCCATCATAAACTCCTGGTAGCAGATTTACTTGGAGTGAGCCATCCAAGGTAGCATTAACTGTCGCATTTAGAACATCTGTGTTGCCAAAACTATCGACATCAATTAACAGGCTTCCACCAGCACCTTGTGTATAGGTTCCAATCACATCAATTTGCCCGATCGTACCTGCCTGAGCTATCACAACTGTGCCATCATTGGTTAGATTATTCACCTGGTTGTTTCCTGAAAAGAATCCTCCAGAGTTGACCTGTACATCTCCATTCAAAGAACCATTGAAATCAAAAATCCCCCCGTTAATTGTCGTGAGTCCTGTGAAGGGTTGGTTTCCATTGAAACGAGTTGTTCCACTTCCTTCTTTAAATAATGCACCTGCACCAGAAATGGTTCCATGGAACGTTCCATTAAAGTTCTGATCAAAAGTGAGCGTGCCTGCATTTGCAATGGCTCCTTGAAGAGAGTTCGTTGTTCCGATTAATGTGGAGCCCAAACTAATAGTTGTTCCCCCATTGTAACTATTTGTCCCACTAAAGGTGACCGGACCCGCCCCATTAATTTGAACAGAGCCTCCTCCAGAGATTGAACCAGAATAAGTACCTGCAAAACCTTGATTGAAGTTTAGAATGCCATTGTTAATGATATTCCCCTGAATCCCATTTGTCGTTCCCTCTATTGTTCCTGCGGCAAGATTTGTTCCACCACTATAGTTATTGGTTCCTGACAATAAAAGTGTACCAGGCCCTTGTTTAATCAGTTCCCCTGAGCCACCTATTGAACCTGACCAATCTAAAGTTGTCCCAGCATCCGTATTAATCGTTCCCGTTGAAAGAATGGTTGCATTTTGTGAAAGTGTCACATTAGCTGTATTATTTAGCGTTCCTCCATCAAAGGTAATGGGTCCTGTTCCTAAACTATTGTTATTATCAATAAGAACAATCCCCCGATCCAGCCGTGTTCCTCCTGTATAACCATGAGCATTTTGCAAGTTTAAAGTTCCAGCTCCATCCATGATTAGAGTGCCGGCTCCTAAAATCGTCGCTCCAGATAAATCAAGCGTTGTTCCTGCACTTGGAATTAGTGTTCCATTTCCAACTAAACTATAAGCAACAGTATCCGTGATATTAGCTGTTGTTTGAAGAGCTCCTCCATTGAAAATTCGCGTGCCTGGTGCCACACCAATTTGGTTGATATTACTGATTTGAATTGTACCGTTATTAAAAAAGGTATCTCCTGAGTAACTGTTGGTGTTGGTCAAAGTAACTGTGCCGTTGCCTTGCTTGACCAAATCACCAGTCCCCGTAATCATTCCTCCATAGGATCCATTGAAATTCTGGCTAAATACGAGGGTTGCACCATTATTTGCTACATTTCCCGAAATACTTGATGTTGTTCCTTGAAGAGTTCCCGCCGTCACAGTGTTTCCACCATAACTATTTGTTGCTCCTAAGATGAGCGTTCCTGTTCCAATCTTGGTTAAAGTTCCTCCACCTGTAATCGGGCCATTCCAAGTTAATGTTGTTCCAGGATTTGTACTAAATGTTCCAACAGCATTTAAAAAAGCTGAGTTTGTAATGGTGATATTTCCTGTAGAAAGAAGTGTTCCTCCGTTGAAGGTAACTTGATTCGTTCCCAAATTTCCACTTTGATTAATGATCACCGTTCCGGCATTGAGCTGCGTTCCCCCTGAATAGGTATGTGTATTACTACCTAAATTGAGAGAGCCAGCTCCACTATTGATGAGAGCGCCAGGGCCACTAATTGTTCCACTCAAAGTTAAAGTTGTTGCAGCATCTACACTAAAAATTCCATTCGTTGCATTAATGAGGATGTTATTATTTTCAGTAAAAGTTGTTGTGCTGTTAAGTGTCGCTCCATTAAACGTAATCAGACCAGATCCTAAATTTCCAGCTGCATTGATTTGAAGAGTTCCATCATTGACATCTGTTCCCCCTGAATAGCTATTAGCTCCAGCCCCCATATCTAAGATTCCACCACCCGCTTTAATTAGTAAACCAGCTCCATTAACTGTTCCATTCATCGTAAGAGTTGTTGCAGCTACAGGATCGATAGTCGATGGCCCATCTAAAACAAAGGTATTCGTTAAAGTCATATTCGCCGTGCTATTCAGTGTTCCATTATTCATAGCAACCTGACCAGTACTTAAGTTCCCTGGAACATTGATGCGAAGAATTCCACCTCCGATTTGTGTTCCCCCTGTGTAGGTATGGTTACTAGGTCCTAAATCAAACGTCCCTCCACCAATTTTAATTAATGCACCAGCCCCACTAATTACTCCTGTCAAATCTAAGGTCGTCCCAGTATCAATGTTATACGTTCCATTCCCGTCTAAAGCAATATTTACAGGATCTGTAATTGTAGGAGATGTACTAGCTTGAAGAGCCCCTCCATTAAACCTCCGAATACCTGTCCCTAACTGATTAATGTTGGTGACTTGAAGTGTTCCAGCATTAAGCTTCGTTTCACCACTATAACCATTAACGCCTGTAAACGAAACAACGCCACCACCCGCTAAAATAACATCTCCAGTACCTGTGATATTCCCAGCATAAGTTCCATTTGAACCCTGATTAAAATTAAGAGTTGCGTTGTCTGTTACATTCCCCTGAATACTTGTTGTTGTTCCTTCAAGCACGGCTGTTCCAGAAACGGTTGTTCCTCCTGTATAGGTATTTACTCCAGAAAGAACAACAGTCCCTTGAGCAACAATAAGCTGATTTGCTCCAGAAATAATTCCGCTAATAGTAAAAGGAGTGCCTGTCGTATTCGTAATAGTAACATTCCCTTGAAGAGCAAGTTCTGAGGTGATTACATGAGCACCATCTGGAGCATTAATATTAATACTCGAAAAGGTGTCTAAAGTTCCCCCTGAAACAGTGTAGGAGTTAAAGCTCAAAAAGTTGAGTGTTCCAACAGAGAATGTGCCATCAACAGTGACAATTCTTGGTTGAGTGAGGATATTGGGAAATGATGCAATCGCAACATTTGTGTTTGGAACTGTTGCTGGATTCCAGTTAGTACTCACATTCCAATTTCCATTTTGATCCACATTCCAATCTATAGAAAAAACAGATGTCTGAAAGCAAAAAATAGAAAGCAAAAAAATGAACTTTTTAGGCCAGGTCATTTCCATCCCATTGTCAATTAATTTTAGACTATAAGATTAATCTAAAAAAAAAACTAGATTGTGTTTTGGATATACTGACCGTGTTTCAAAGTCTGTGAGATTCGAGTCAAAAAATAACTAACCCCTCTTCTTATCAACCGTTGACAAATTCACATTCTCCCTCTAACATTTTGCCTCCTTTCTGGGTGTAGCGCAGCTTGGCCAGCGCACTTGCATGGGGTGCAAGGGGTCGGAGGTTCGAATCCTCTCACCCAGATTTTCCTTTTATATGATTTGCATGTTGAAAACCTTGTTCATAAGGTGTTCAAGAATTGAAGATAAGTTGTTAGTTTAAGACACGTAAACAGGTTTATCAACAAACTAACAATCTTTAAACATGTTGTGAACACACCATTCTCTCACCTAAAAAAGAGAGTTATCAACACATCCACAGCGAAAGAAGAAGAAGAGTATTATATATATATATTATTTTCTTCTCTTGAAGATATGCATCTTGTTTGAGTATTCTTATTAGCATGAATCGATTATCGCATGAACTTTTCTTTGACCTTTCTTCTTTCAAGCATCGCCAGCTTTTTAGTGTCGGTGAACCAGTTTGGAACACGCTAAAAAAATTGAAAACTTATCTGGATAAGCATTCATTAGGAAAGATTGAGTGCGACATTCCTGATCAAGCTATTTTGGTTAATCCTGAGCAGATTTCCATTGGAGAAGGAACTGTTGTTGAACCAGGATGCTACATTCAAGGTCCATGCATTATAGGAAAACACTCTGAAGTGCGCCATGGGTGTTATATTCGACCTTATGTCATTGTTGGTAACCGTTGTGTCATTGGACACGCAACAGAAGTAAAACACGCGATTTTTTTAAATGGATCAAAAGCTCCTCATTTTAACTATGTCGGTGATTCAATTTTAGGAAATGACGTGAACATTGGTGCTGGAGTGATTTGTGCAAACTTTCGTCTAGATAAAAAAACAGTTTCCGTTTGTGTAAAAGGAGAAAAGTTTTCTTCTGACTTAAAAAAGTTTGGAGCGATCATTGGTGATCGTTCTCAGATAGGATGTAATACCGTCTTAAATCCCGGTGTTCTTATCAGAAAAAAAAGTTTGATTCGATCTTGCATATCTGTTTGTGAATCAAATGTTCGAATGGAGGCATCTCATGTCTGACCTATCATTAATCAAGCCCTATAAAACGCTTTTTGAAAAGCATTTGAAAGCTGCAATTCCTAATATTTCGGAAAAAAGCAAACTGCGAGATGCTTGTGAATATGCTTTGCTTAATGGTGGTAAGAGAGTCAGGCCTGTGATTGTTTTGATGGTTGCTAAGGCGCTTGGAATGGATAAAGTTCCTTTAGATGCGTGCCTGTCTGTGGAGTTTTTTCATACAGCTTCTCTTATTGCAGATGATCTTCCTTGCATGGATAATGATGACTACCGGAGAGAGAAGCCTTCTGTTCATAAAGTTTTTGGAGAAACAGTTGCTCTTTTAGCTAGCTATGCACTCATTACTGAAGGGTTTGAGATGATCCATCAAAGTGCTAAAGGAGAAAATAGCGAGGTAGGGATGCTTGCGTTAGCGTGTGCTACCAAAGCATCGGGGCTATCTGGGGCGACTGGAGGTCAGTTTCTCGACCTTTTTCCTAAAGGAAAGTCTTTAGAAGACATCCGAGAAGTTATTGAAATGAAAACAGTAACTCTTTTTGAAGTCGCTTTTGTCTTTGGTTGGCTCTTTGGAGGAGGGGATTTATCTCTTTTAGAAGGAGTGAAACGGGCTTCTTACCACTTTGGAATGGCTTTTCAAATCGCAGATGATTTAGATGATCTCGAAGAAGATTGCTATAATGAAGAGACTCCTAACCTAGCTGTTTGCTTAGGAAAAGACCAGGCGTCGTTTTTGTTAGATGGTGAAATTCGGGCGTTTGAAACACAAATGAAAAAACTCCAGATTTTTAACCTGGAGTTTCAAGAGTTATTAAGCCTGTTAGCTTCTAAACTAGAGCCGGCTCTTCCTGTTTAGTTCCTTGGACTTTTTCAAAGATCAGCTTTTCGATTTCGTTTGCTAAGTCTGGCTGCGTTTTAAGTGTTTCGCGTGTTGCTTCTTTTCCTTGTCCTAAACGGTTGCCTTGGTAGCTGTACCAGGTTCCTTTCTTTTCAACAATTCCATGCTCTACGCCAAGATCAATAAGAGATCCGGCACGAGAAATTCCTTCATTAAACAGAATGTCAAATTCTGCAATACGGAAAGGGGGTGCCATTTTGTTTTTCACAACTTTTACTTTGACTCGATTTCCTACATCGACATTATCAGATCCTTTTAAAGAAGCGATGCGTCGGATTTCCATACGTATGGAAGAATAGAATTTCAAAGCGCGTCCTCCTGAAGTTGTTTCAGGATTTCCAAACATGATACCAACTTTTTCACGGATTTGGTTAATGAAAATGGCACACGTTTTGCTTTTTGAAAGTGTTGCTGTAAGTTTGCGAAGGGCTTGCGACATTAGGCGAGCTTGTAATCCAACGTGTGTGTCACCAATTTCTCCTTCGAGTTCAGATTTAGGAACGAGAGCAGCAACAGAGTCGACAATGATAAGATCAACAGCATTTGAACGCGCTAACATTTCTGCAATATTGAGAGCATCTTCTCCACAATCTGGCTGAGAAATTAAAAGTTCATCGAGGTTTACTCCGATTTTAGCTGCATAAGCAGGATCAAGCGCATGTTCAGCATCGATGTAAGCAGCTGTTCCTCCCGTTTTTTGACAGTTGGCAACAACATGTGTTGCAAGTGTTGATTTACCAGAAGATTCTGGGCCATAGATTTCAACAATGCGCCCGCGGGGAACACCACCAATTCCAAGAGCTAGATCGAGAGAGATGGCTCCTGTTGGAATGGTACTAATTTGCCGATTAATTGAGTGATCTCCAAGAGACATGATTGCTCCGTCCCCAAATTGTTTCTCAATATGAGAAATCGCTAGATCGAGTGCTTTTTTCTTTGCTGCATCTTCTGAGTTAGACATAAAATCACCTTTTTTCTTTTTCTACTTTTTTTGCCAGTGTAGCAGATCTTTTGTATCTATAGGAGATAAAAATTCGGAGATTTGATAAGGATTGAAGAAGGAGGTGTCATGGCATATTTAGCTGGAGACATTGGCGGAACAAAAACCCACTTGGCTTTGTATGAAACTTCAGGTGGAACAAATCGATCTGTCAAAGATCAAAAATTTCCAAGTCAAGATTATTCAGATCTAAGAACGATTGTGAAAGCTTTTTTAGAAGGGGAAAAAGCTGAAATCGATCGAGCTTGTTTTGGAATTGCTGGACCTGTGAACAAGGGAAAAAGCCAAGCAACAAATTTGCCTTGGCTTGTAGATTCTGAGCAGTTATCGCGTGAGCTTTCGATTGAAAAAGTTGCACTCATCAATGATCTCGAAGCGAATGCTTATGGCCTCAACGTTCTCTCAGATGAAGAATTTTTTGTTTTGAATAAGGGAGATCCTGCAGCTGAAGGGAACCAAGCGATGATTTCTGCAGGCACAGGTCTTGGAGAAGCTGGACTCTACTATGATGGGAAAAAACATCGTCCGTTCGCTTGTGAAGGAGGACATAGTGATTTTGCATCAAGAAATGAACTGGAAGACGATCTCCTTAAATATTTAAGAGCAAAATTTAAGCATGTATCTTATGAGAGGATCCTATCAGGACCTGGGCTTTACAACCTCTATCAATTTCTTATCGACACAAATAAAGAGACGGAAAAACCAGATATTTTAGAAGAGATTCAACAAGGAGATTCACCCCAAATTATTTCAGAGTTGGGAGTGGAGGGAAAATCTTCAGCATGTTCTCGAACACTGCAGCTGTTTACGACGATTTATGCTTCTGAAGCAGGAAATATTGCATTAAAAATGCTAGCTTTAGGTGGGGTTTTTATTGGTGGAGGCATTGCACCCAAAATATTAGACTTTTTAAAGAAGGGTGAATTTATGGAAAGCTTTACAGGAAAAGGAAGGTTTTCTGATTTGTTAGCTGGTATCCCTGTTAAGGTAGTGCTGAATGATAACACTGCCCTTTTGGGTTCGATGTACTTTGCACAAAATCTCATATGAGAGGAAAAGATGAGAAAAAGCCTTACGACTTTACTTTTGATATTCGTAGGAAGCTATCTTTTTGCTGGAATGGATGAGCGATTGGACTCTCTGCAAAAAGAAATGGAGGAAGTTTCAATGCAAACCCGTGATGGGGGCTATGGAGCTTTATTTCAATCTGCTAGTCCTGAGATTGAGGATACCTTTTGGTTTGGAACACTTGATATTCTTTATTGGCACCCTAAAATAGGGAGAACAGAGTATGCGGCAACGAAAAATGGACCTGTAGCCATGTATCCAGAGAAGGGACGTATCAAGGATCATGATTTTAAATGGGATTGGGGATTTCGAGCAGGTGTTGGAATGAATGTTCCACATGATCATTGGGACCTCTATCTCAATTTTACCTATTTTGAAAATGATGATACTGATTCCAGTCACAAAACCCCTCCTGCAACCGTTTATGCGGTCGATGGTTTTTTTGGTGGAAATTTTGAACGGGCTAAATCTCACTATGAAGTTCTATATCTCAATTTTGATTTGGAAGTAGGAAGAAACTATTTTGTCAGCAGTCGTTTAGCTTTTCGCCCCCATATTGGTGTAAAAGCCATGCGGATGCATCTTCAAGAAAGAGTTCAATATTCTTTTAGCTCTTTTGAGCAAGGAGGATCTTTAATTGGTGAGTTTTATCGAGTCCGATCGAGATCAGACTCAGATGCGATTGGTCCTCGAATCGGTGTCCAAGGAACCTGGTTTTTGTGCTATGGGTTTCGTCTTTTCAGCGAATTTGCTGCAGCTCTTCTTTATGAAGATGATGAGGTGAGACAAAAGGAAAGAGCATCCCCAGGGTCATCGATTCACAATATTGATATTGGACTCAAGGGAAATGAGCATCACTTTACCCCATTTTTTCAAATGTATTCTGGGTTGAGTTATGGGCGCTATATCAACAATAAAAAAGTTTATCTTCTTTTTAAGCTTGGTTATGAAGTCCAATATTATTTTAACCAAAATCAGATGTTGGAGCCGAATAACTTTACTTTTGGTTCAAACTCACCACCAAGTACACGACTTGAATATGAAAGAAACGGTGAAGACGTTAGCTTTTATGGGTTGACCTTTTCAACAAGACTAGATTTTTAGTCGCTCGAATTTTAACATGTCCACCTCAGATTGAGGTGGACGATGAAAAAATTATGGGTTTTCTTCCTTCTACCTGCTTTTCTCTTTAGTTCAGATCTAGAAGAGCGCGTTTCTCTACTGGAGAAGGAGATGGGACAGGTTTCAACAGAAACAGCAAATCAAACCTTTGGAGCTAACTTTTCTCCAGGAAATTTCCAAAAAGGATGGATTGGTCTTTTCCTGACAGGGGAGGTCCTTTATTGGCATCCCAAGGTGGGTGGAACGGAGTACCTTTATCGATTTCTACAAGATGGAACAACTCTGATTCAGCAAGGAGATGCTGAAGACCATACCTTTAATTGGGGTTGGGGAGCACGAGCTGGTATAGGCTTGACGTTTCCAGGGTTGGGGTGGGAACTTATCTGCACTGGAACATGGTATTCCACAGACCAAACAAATACAAAAGAAGCAAGGCCTCCAACAATTCTAATCAGTCAAAAAGGCGCTTTTTTTACTCTGTCTGATCAGGCTCGCTCGAGCTATGATCTTTCATATGATGAGGTTTTGCTTGAGCTTAAAAAGCCTTACTTTCTTAGTCGGTTTTTAAGTACTTATACCTCAATTGGGGCAAAGAGAAGCTGGGTAGACCAAGAGCAAAGATTGAAATACCAAATTCAACCAAGTCAACTTTACCAGGTTAAAGACATTTGCTGCTTTGAAGGAACTGGTCCACGCATTGGGCTAGGAACGCAGTGGCACCTCTTTTATGGATTAAACTTTATCGCAGAGATTGGAGCTTCTCTTCTCTATGGAAAGTATGATGTAAAGCACAAGGAAGTCCTTCCTCCTATCAGCGAAATTAACCTAAAAGGTAACACTCACCTTTTCTCCCCTCAAGTGGATTTTTCCCTTGGTTTAGGGTGGGATCTTTATACTAGTGGCTATCACTTTGGAGTCTCTCTGAGTTATGAAGCGCTCTATCTTTGGAGGCAAAACGAAGCTTTGATGTTGGAAGATGCGGAAATGTTGCACTTAAAGGTTGCGCGCTATGCAGATGACATCACGTTTTATGGAGTGACCTTGAAGGTTAAAATTGAGTTTTAGTAAGCGATACCAAAACTTAGATAGGGTCCTGAAAAGCCTACAGAGTCTTCTTCTCTTAGTTGCGCAGCTAAAACGGGTTGTGTCTGTTCCATTCTGTAACTAATTTCTCGATTGAGGTCATAAATTTCCCAAAAAGTGATTACCCGGTAACCTACTGTCAAGCCAAGAATCACATTTTGTCTTGTGCAATAACGATACTGAAGACTTAACCCCAAGTTGAGGTTGGGAAGAAGTGCAAATTCTGGCTTATCTTCCCAGTATCGAGAAAAATTTGTTGCCGACGAGATGGCTCCTGTTTGTGTCCCTTGACCACGAAATCTACCTCGCCCCCATTTCTTAGAATACAGCATAGAAAATTCAAAACCAACGTCTAGGTTGAGGTCATGAGGCCAATTAAAGGGGAGAAAGTTGTATTCGAAGCCGATCAGTAGTTTTGGGCCAAGTCCCCAAATGCGAATGTGTCGATTTCCCTTGAGCTCAAGTTGGGTGGATGTGGGGGTGGTAATGGATGCAACTTGAGAATTGAAAATTTGGTCGATGTCATGAAAGGAAAAAGAGTAATGAAAGTCATTAAATGAGAGACCAGAACAAATGTAAAAAGCAGCGTTTTTTGTTACATGATAAAGGTGGCGCAATAGTAAGTCGACCGTGTGCAAATGGACATGTTGATTGCCTCGGTCGTTTTGAATATTTCTTTGAACCATTCCATCAGGAGCTGTATCTAAAACATCTCTTTTGAGAGAGCCATCTGCGTCATTGTGGATATAGCGGTAAGTGCCTGTCAAAATGTGATTGGATGAGGGAATATGATAGGAGAGGTCAACTTGAAAGCTGGGGTTGTATTCGGGGTCCACAGCCTGAGTTTTTAAATTGATGACATCCGTAAACTGATTAAAAAGGCTAGCGTTTAAAAGAAGAAGTTCGTTTGAAAAGGGAGTACTAAGGGTCGATGTTAAATAAAGGAAAGAGAGTTTCCCTTCTAATGTTTGTTCATGTTGATTGAAGCACCACTGGGCTTCTTTTTTCCGTTCTTCAAAAAGTTTTAGTTCTTCTTGAGAAAATAATGGTGTAGAAAGAAGGAAAAGGAAAAGAAGTATTTTTTTCATCACCACGCTCTGATTAAAATGGAAAATTATTATTTGTAGCCAAGGAATTCTTGTGAAGAAAAAAATTGAGTTTTTAACTTTAGCTCTTTTAACCAAATGGAATACTTCAGAACAAGGAATAAAAGAAATAGAATCCATCTTTTTAGAAATGTCTAAGCACTCAAAATAAGCTCATCGATAAGAAAAAAGTTTACAAAATGAAAAACTGGAGACATGATCAATTTTGAAGATGTCTCCTTGAGAATGGAGCGTAACGGAGTCGAACCGTTGACCTCAACAATGCCATTGTTGCGCTCTACCAACTGAGCTAACGCCCCATAGGAGAAGCAGAATAGCCCTTTTGGCTTATATTTTTCAATTGTTTCTAAGTGAAATCTCGATGTAGAATTATACGCTTTGAACTTAAGTGGAGAGATAGATGAGTATTTTAGAACATGTCGAAGCGCTCCCACCAGATCCTATCTTTGGTCTCGGAGCGATTATCAGAAATGATCCTAATGAAAATAAAGTCGATTTAACTGTTGGCATCTATCGGAATGAAAACCTTCAAACAACCACGATGCAGGCTGTTGTAGAAGCTGAAAAAAAGCTTTTACAAACGGAAAAAAATAAGGTTTACCTCCCTATGGGGGGAAAAGAAGATTTTGTCCAAGCTAGTCGAGGTCTTGTCTTTGGAAGTGATTTTGCACAAGAAGAGGCAAAACGTTTTATGGGAGTTCAAACCCTCGGTGGGACAAACGCCTTGCGCATTGGTGGAGAGTTGTTGGCTTCTGAAGTCAGTAAAAACCTTTATCTTTCTAACCCGACATGGCCTAACCATCCCGCTATTTTTAACGCCTGTCGCATGGAGATGAAAGATTATCCCTATTATAACGAAGAAACGCACAGCGTGGATTTTGATCGCATGCTTAACTTGCTTGCAAAAGCTCCAGAAAGAAGTGTTGTTCTTTTGCACGCCTGCTGCCACAATCCGACGGGGTGCGATTTGGATCAAGAACAGTGGAAGGAGCTCAGTTCTTTCATGCTAAAACGTCGATTGATTCCTTTTTTTGATTTTGCTTATCAGGGTTTTGCTGTAGGGATTGAAGAAGACCCTTGGGCTATTCGTCACTTTGCTGAAAAAGGTCATGAACTTTTTGTGGCGCATTCATTTTCAAAGTTTTTTGGGCTCTATGGAGAGCGAGTAGGAGCTCTACATGGGCTTGTTAAAGACGAAGGAACAGCTAAACGAACCTCTACGGTTTTAAAACAAATCATTAGAGAGAGCTTTTCAAACCCTCCCCGTCATGGTGCAAGTTTAGTTTCAATTATCATGCACGATGAAAAGTTGAAACAAATCTGGGAAGAAGAGCTTGCTGGTATGCGGATTCGCATTGAAAAAATGCGCAATGAACTTACAGATGCTTTAGAGCTAAAATTTGGGAAAGATAAATTTGGTTTTTTAAAAAATCGTCGCGGTTTATTCTCTATGCTAGGTTTAAAAAATGAAATTGTTGATCGTCTGATCGAGAATTATAGCATTTACTTAACGAAAAGTGGTCGGATAAATTTGACAGGGCTTAGTAGAGAAAACATCTCGCATGTTGTCGATGCTATTGTCAATACGATTAAATAAAGACTACCCTACTAAAAACCCAAACGTTTCAAAGTAATCGTCTCATGAAACGAAAAAATTACCGCCCTTACGTTTTGCTCGCCCTTTTTTTATTTGGGTGTATTAATCTTCCCTCGGCTGTGGTTACACCTTTTCAAGCAGGTGTTGTTCGTTTAAGTAGCCCTCTTTGGAAAAAACTTTCTCTGATGCGCCTGTCTTTTGTTTCTTCTTACCCAGTCCAAGGTCAGCGCAAAACCTCCGAAGAAAAAATTTTAAAACTCGAAGCAGAAAATGCCGAACTCACTCGGCAAAATGAGCGACTGAAAAAAAGAATTCTTTCTAATGATCGGATTGAATCTCAATTTAAAAAACTAAATGAAAACGGCTCTAAGGAGTTTTTTTTAAGACGTCAAAAACACATTGAAACCCGTCTTAACTTAGAGGCGCACTCTCTTTTTGCACAGGTTGTGTACCGTCAACCTTCTGCCTGGAATAGCTCTATTTGGGTTGATGTGGGAGAGCATGATAATGAAGCCATAGGTTTTCCAGTTGTGAGCGTGAACAGTCCAGTTTTGTCAGGTGAATATCTCATTGGGATTGTCGAATCTGTTGGAAAAAAACAAAGTCGCGTCCGCTTACTTACCGACTCATCTCTTGTTGTTTCCGTTCGAGCTATTCGAGGAGCTGAGCAGCATCGTGAAATGCTTCACCTCATTGACCATCTTTCTTTAGGGATTTCCTTAAACGGAGAGAGCTTACTTTCAGCTCAAGAAGAAAAAACACTCTTTGAAAAGTTAGGAGTTTTAAAAGAGAAGCTTCAAACTGAAGCGGGAGATAAATACTTAGCAAAAGGAGAGCTTTTTGGGACGAGCTCACCTCTTTGGCGCTCACGTTCCCCTGTTTTGAGAGGTATCGGGTTTAATTATGACTTTGAAGATGTTGAAGGACCTGCTCGTGAACTCCGCACCGGGAAACCTTATAGCCACCTTCTTCAAGATAAGGGGATTGTACTTATTCAAGAAGGAGACTTACTTGTTACAACAGGAATGGATGGCCTGTTTCCTCCGGATCTTCCTGTTGCACTTGTGACAAAAGTCGACCCTCTTAAAGAAGGATCAGCTTCATTCTCCATTGAAGCACAGCTCTGCACGCCAACAATTGATGACCTCTCATCTGTTATGGTTCTTCCTTCTCTAGATTTTCTCTTGGAGGAAAAGCTTTGATTGTTTTTGATCACGTTTCCAAGCGATTTACAAGAAAGAAGTTTGGTATCGAAGACCTTTCATTTAGTGTCGATGAAGGGGAAACGCTTGTTTTACTGGGAACAAGTGGCAGTGGAAAGTCAACAACTCTTAAGATGATCAACCGCCTTATTGACCCTGACGAAGGAACCGTTTATGTTCAGGGAGTAGACGTTCTTAAGCAAGATCTCATTCAACTACGACGCCAAATTGGCTATGCCATTCAAGAGATAGGGCTTTTTCCTCATATGACAGTTGAAGAAAACATAGCAATTGTTCCTCGACTCCTTCATTGGCCCATCGAGAAGATCAACGAACGCATTGATCACTTGATCACAATTTTTGGAATGGATCCGAAGATCCTGCGTGGACGCTATCCCAGTGAGCTTAGCGGAGGGCAAAAGCAGAGAGTGGGAGTGGCACGTGCTTTAGCTGCTGATCCTCCTATCCTGCTAATGGATGAACCATTTGGAGCTCTTGACCCCATTACGCGTGAGCAAGCACAAAAAGAATTTCGTGACCTGGAAACAAAAATCAAAAAAACCGTCATTTTTGTGACTCATGACCTTTTTGAAGCTGTAGCTATAGGAGACCGGATTGGTTTGATGGATCATGGAAAACTTCTCCAAGTCGTCACCCCCCGAGAGTTTGTAGAAAATCCCCCTTCAGCTTTTGCTGATCAATTTGTGGGCAAGCATCGCTTCCAGTTATCTCTTCTTACTAAGCCTATCGTGGAGCATATTGAGCCGACCACTCCCCAAGAAAAAGGACAGCAACGCTATGAGCTTGACATGCAAAGCTCCTTTTTTGAAGCTTTAAGTTTTTTTCGAGAGTCTAATCAGAAAGCCCTTCCTGTTTTTTCAAATGGGCGCTATCGAGGAGAACTCAAGAAAGAAAAATTGCTGGATGAAATTTTAGAATTGCTCATGGAAACACCGACAGTCGGGAGTGAAAAGTGAGTTTACTTTTACTGAAAATTTGGGAACATCTTGAACTCACGTTTATCTCGCTCTTTTTTGCGATGCTCATTGCTATCCCTCTTGGCGTTTACCTGACCCGTATTAAAAGCTCTCGTACTTCTGCTCTTATCTTGAGAGTGACCGGAATGATTCAAACAATTCCTGGATTGGCTCTCATTGCTCTGATTGTTGTCACACTTGCCCTTTTACGCGCTATTTTTCCTCTTCCAACAACCGGTTTTTTTCCAGCGATTATTGTGCTAGTTTTATATGCCCTTCTTCCGATCTTGATTAATACTTATTCGGGTGTCAAACAAGTCAGTTCACCTTTAAAGGTTGTTGCCCGTAGCATGGGGATGACGCACACCCAAATCTTTTTTTATGTTGAACTGCCTCTTTCCTTGCCTGTCATTCTTACGGGAGTTCGGATTGCACTTGTTACAACCATTGGGATGGTGACATTAACCAGTCTAGTTGGTTCTGGGGGCTTAGGAGACCTTATTGTCCAAGGTCTGCGTACAATGCAGGTGGACTTGGTATTAGCAGGAACTCTTCCTGCAGCGATACTAGCGATTATTTTTGATACGAGTTTGTCGAAGCTAGGGCATTGGCTTGTACCGCAAGCTTAATCGACTCAAATGATAAATCTTCTCCAAAAGCATGGTTGTAAAGTTTCTGGCGCGTCTCTGATAACTTTTCTTGCCCTTTAATGTGACGATCAATAAAGGAAAAAACTTCTTCATACTTTTCCAGGGGAATCACATCTCCGCAAGAATGCAATAACGTATCATTCTTTCGTTTACTTATTCTCTTTTGTGGATCAAAGAAAAACATGGGGCGATCGTACTTTAAGAAGTCGTATCCAATAGAGGAAAAATCTCCAATGTAGAGATCTGTACGTTCTAAAATAGGAAGTACAAGAGGATACTCACAAAGAACCACAACATTTGGGCGATCCTGGTACTTTTCTCTGATAAGATTTACATGACCGGGTTGATGATGTTCTAGCCAAGGATGCATTTTTACAATCAGGTTAACCGAATCAGGAAGTTGATCAATCAGAGGAACGGAGACTTCAAAAAGAGAAGAAGAGTGCTCGAAGTCGTGCCATGTGGGCGCATACAAATAAGTTTTTTGTTTCTTAGCAAATTTTGAAAAGACCTCTTTTTCTACAAGATCATCGTAAAACGTTTGAAACTGGTGATAAAATGGCACACGCAGGTTGCCCGTACGAACATAAGCTTTAAGAGGCTCAATATATCCCTCTTCAATTAACCTCTTTTCCATCTGGTCGCCATAAATAAGTGCATAGTGCTGCATCCCATAATGCTCGAGCGTTTTGTCTGAATTTCCATGGGGGCAGTACCAAAACTCCATTTGCTTGCCATAAAAGGCTTCAAGCATTGGCGAAAGATCTTTGCGGTAAGGTGCGACAGAAAAAAAGACCCGTTCATGATTGTGAGCTAAGTACTCCAAGATCTGTTGATGAAAGTGAATGTAAAGCGGCTTGACTTGAGGGTAATATTTTTGAATGGTTTGGTTCAAAAACTCTGTATCACTAACGAGAGGAGCATCCATAACATAGGCAACCACAGCCAAATGGTCTAGATGATTGATTGAGAAGTCCCCCGAAACTAAACAGGCGTTTTCAGAAGATATGGAGTTCGTCTTCGAGGTAGCGTTCATAAGTACTCGTGATTTGATGCTTGATTTCTTCTTTTTTGCGCTCATCGCCAAAGACGTAAGAATACACCTCTTCCTGGATTTTTTGGAAACGACTTTGGTCTTCCTGCATCAAGGAAAAAATTGATGAATAGTCTTCAGGATCAATTGAAACTCCACAGCGAAACAGGAAAAGCCCTTGATCATTTTTCAGATCTCGTTTGTTTTGGTTGAGGAAGAACATCGGTTTTTTGAAAGTCAAAAAGTCATAACCGACAGAAGACATATCTCCTAAATAAATGTCGACGGCATTGAGCAGAGGATAAATGGGAGGAAACTCTTGAATGATATGGACATTGTTTTTTCCCTCAGCTTCATGGAGAACTTTTTCCACCTCATGAGGTTTTTGGAGCTGGTTAGGATGAAGTTTTAAAAGAAGGTTCCAATTATCAGGCAGACCTTTTAGTAAATGCGACCAAGCATCTTTTAGCGATGAAGATTGCTCAGCATCATCCCAAGTCGGAGCATACAGAACCGTTTTCTTAGCTTGAGGAAGTTTTTTTAGGATTTCATTTTGCACCAGCTGATCATAAAAAGCTTTGTGCTCCTGATAAAATGTATACCGGTAATTTCCCAAGACAATAGCTGCATAGAGCTGAGAGTAGACTTTTTTCTCGATAAAAAAATCGACCATTTTTTGCCCATAAACAAGAGCGATCTTTTCTTTTTGCAATCCTTCCATAAAGTAGGAAGCATGCCCTTTATCAGAGTTACCGTGCGGAACCCAAATATTTAAAAGTTTTTTCTTTAAGAGGTTTTCTGCGACGAAAAAGATCTGGTCGAACAAATCTTTGGGCAAAGAAGAAAAAATCACCTGGTAAGAACGGACCACTTGTTCAGCTAATCCAAGGCTATCCATACAAAAGGTCACGAGCTGCGGGTAGTAACGACTTGCTTGTTTTTCAATCTCTGGCTCAGTCACAATCAAGGGAATATCAAGAAAGATACAAAGAACAGCTAAGTGGTCTAAATGGTGAGGATGGGGTCCATAAATCAGGCCAGCAGCAGCATACGTATTCATACCTATGTTTTAATCATTTTTTTGAAAAAAAGAAATCGATAAATGACCCTATCTATAAACTTAAATCATTTTTCCTTCCGTTCTTTTTCGCATCTTTTGAATTTCTCTCTTTTCGCCCTTGTCTCATGGACAATGTGCTCAACTAGGAACTCCAAAATCTACAAAAAATTTACGAAAGTCAAAACGATTTAAGTTTATAGATAGGGTCATGAAAAAATATTATCCTTTGAAGGCTTTTTCTCCTTTGCTTATCATATTTGCAAAAAGGATAAGCTGGAGAAACTTTTATGCTTTCGATGAATACTGTTGCCTCGCTCGGTTTAAACTCAGCATTAAGCGGTGCTTACTACTTGACATGTACCGAAAAAAGCATCCCAGCACAAGCCATTTGTGGTTCTCTTACAGGTGTGGTTTTCTCAACTCTTTTTCAAATTTGCTACCCAGAGCACTGTGATCAAATAAGAGACACATGTGGTGATACAGTTACCCGAGCGATCACATGGCTTTACCCTGGCCTGGCTTTCTTGGGAGGAGCTATTGGGGGAACGCCTTATCAAATTAATTTGTTTGTATCAAGTGCATTTGCCGTGATTCATTTTTTCTCATCATCCATTTTATGGGGAAACCATGACTCTGAAATAAGCGATGAAATTAAAAAGTTATGTTCAGATGCAACAGCAGCGATAGAAAATAAAAACCTAAATGTTTCTAAAGAGCTGATTGATCAAGCCGTAGCTTTAACAAGTCAGTTAGTAGACCCGAAACGTAATCTTGAGTACCAGGAGTCTATTGACTCAACCAAAGTGGCTTTGATTAAAGCCTATCTTGATTTAACCATTCTCAATCTTAAAGAAGCGGAAGCTCTTTACAGCTCGATAAAAAATCCCAAGTCTAAAGCCGCAGCTTTTGAACTATTAGGGCTCTCTTTAATCAAGCATGCAGCAGCAGTTGATCAGACAGAAGCTATGCATGCTGAATCTCAGTCAATGAGTGTCATTCGTTGCCTAGATGAAATTGGTAAATTCAAAGAGAAGATAGCCTCTTTACCACCAACATCAACATCATTAAAGGCTCTACTTTCTCTAATCGAAAAAGCAAAAGAGTTAGATAAAGCAGACTTTGTAAAAGCATGTATTCACAAAGCAGAGGGCTTTCTACTTAAATGTGGGAAAGATGAATTTCCTGATCATGATAGGCTTAAGGGTTATTTGGAACTAGAGCTGGTAAGTAACCAAATTGTTAACCAGTTAGTCCAAGGAGCCCTTTCTATGGAGCTGTGGGAGGAAGTTGAAAGCTTGCTTCAAAATGAATTCCTAAAAGGTTTAGGTCGGATTCACACCGAAATTGCGGTAGCAAAAAGCTATGGTAAACCTCATATTGAAAGAGCCAAGGCCCACGCTGCAAAGGCAATGGAATTAATCGAAGCAGTCGATAGCAATGTAGCACAGGAAGATGCTCGCAAGGCGCTGATAGACGCTCAAGTTCAATTTGATTCTGAAGGAGCGCGTTTAAATGCAAATACGCTGGTGACTGGAAGAAATAGACTTCTTTTACAAATCGCTAACCAAGCCTGCGAATCAAAAAAAGAATTAGCAACAGAGATTATGAGAGAAATGGAAGAACAGTTTGAGTCTCTTGGCGTTGAAGATCGCTTATCACTGTTGGAGGTCTTTCTTACAACGTGAACTTGCTTGTGACAGGGACCTTTGCTTATGTCCAGCTTCTTACGTCGATGATTACTTGGGATATGGCTAATGATGCACGATCTAAAGAAGCTCAAGGCTTGTGTGCACAAGCAAATAAAAGCATTGATGAGGGACGTCTTCAAGCGGCTGGAGATCTTGTAAAGCAAGCTGAAATGGTGCAAAAGAAGCTAACACATCCTAATGGATGGGGTTACTGGAAAGCAGATGTCAGTTCTGTCAAACTCCGTTTAGTTCAAGCTTATTTAAAGCTTCAAACCCCAAAATACGAAGAAGCTAAAAAATGGGCGGACTCCATTGAAAGAGGCAGTACGAAGTTTTCTGCTATTAGAGCTCTTGTCCACCACTTAATCAACACAGGTGGTGAGTCTGATCAAATAGAGGCTCTTTTAGCTGAAGGTGAAAATTGCGAACTGTATGATAGATTCTACTTTACAAAGGAAAGTATTTTAAATTTAAGATTTGAGTATGCTTTCAAATATAATAAACCCGCCATTATCGAGTCACTAAAAGGTGCAGTGAAAGGTCTGAAGCTGGAATCGCGATCAGTCGATATTGTTCTTCATCTCATTACCCAAGGGAAAAATCTCAACCAGCCTGAGGTTGTAAAACTCTGTATTGAATATATCGAACAAAACCTAGATAAAGTAACCGCTACGAAATACTGGGTTCCTTTTGAATCAGGTATGGATTCTTCTAGAGAAGGAAGAAGTAGTGCAGTTTTTCTTTTCTTAATTGGTTCAGCTATCGCGATTAAAGACATGGATCTAGCAGAGCGTCTTTTAACAAGCGATGCATTAAAAGGAGAAGATCGGTTTACAGCACACATTCACCTTGCAAAAGCTTATAGTAAGCCTGCAGCAGATAAGGCAAAAGAGCACTTGGTTCAAGCAGTCAAACTAATTGAAGAACACACATTTCCTGCAGATATGGAAGAAAGGGAAATTAAAAGAGAAGCATACCGACTTGAGCATTATGGCAGAGTTTTTAATGTTCAACTTGGATTTGACTTAGAAGGTGCTTACCAAACAGCCAAAGGTCTAGGGAGCAATCAGTTTCTTTTAACTGTTGCAAATGTAGCAAGTGCACCTGATGAGGCAGAAAAGGCAAGTGAGTCGGAATTAGACATTGCTCGAAAAGCCTTAGGAGACCTTGATGCCCAATTTGACAAGCTTTCAAATAACCAACGTTTAAGAACTTTGGATACTTGGCTAGGCATTAATCCGAATACAGTCTTCGAGATGTTTGAGAAACATCGCACGGAAGTTTGGGATAAGGAAAGCAATTATGTCCGTGCAAGAGCTCTTATCTGTCTTGCAAAAGCTCATTTAGAAGTGAAACAACTAGAGCAAGCAAGGCAAGTGATGGTGAATATTCAAGAGTGTCACACAGGTGAGACAAATAAAGCTTATCAGGATAGAATTGCAGCAAGTTTGGTCTACCTTCAAAAGCAAGCTCAAGAGTTAGAACCTAAGAAAAGGTTTTACATTTTTTAACTAAGGCTTTTTTGGAGTCAGCAAGGGCTGTCATAGCCCTTGCTATTCATTATCTAAGAATATCAAGCTAATTTTGTCATTGATTTTATTTTTTTCATAAACTCTATTTTATGTTATTTTTACTTCCTAAAAAATTTTTTGAGGGATTAAAAAATGATATCATCGGACAAACTATTTACTTTTGGATTTAATGGAGCAGTAGCTGCTGGGCTTTGCTATATTGGGATAGGAGATCTCTCTACAAGAGCTCTTTCTAGCACTTTGGGAGGTGTTGCAGCTTCAACACTTTTTCAAGCATACTATCCTGACTACTGTGATCAGCTAAGAGAAAAATGCGGGGAGAACTTTGATTGGGTTGCAAAGTGGCTTTATCCTGGGATGGTTTTTTTGGGTGGCTCAGTTGGAGGTCTTTCTTACAACGTGAACTTGCTTGTGACAGGGATCTTTGCTTATGTCCAGCATTATGCTTTGGAGATCGCTTGGGATATGGCTAATGATGCTCGATGTAAAGAAGCTCAAACTTTGTGTAAACAAGCAGATGACAGCATTGATAAGGGACGCCTTCGTGCTGCTGGAGACCTTATAGGTCAAGCTGAAGCGGTGCTCAAGAAGCTTACAGACCCAATTAGATATCAGAGATTTAATCCCGATGAAGTAAAGCTTCGTTTGGTCAAAGCTTATTTAAAGCTTAAAACCCCAAAATATGAAGAAGCAAAAAAGTGGGCTGACTCTATCAAAAACGTAACTGTGAAGACTTCTGCTTTCAAACTTATATTGAAAGATATGTTGTCATGATGCGATCGGAAGCTGAAAAGTTAAAGCTCAAGAAATTTCTTGGGCTTTTTTAACTTAAGACGCTTTTCCATGAGGATAGTCAATCGTAATCAGCAAGGGCTTTTGGCTCTTGCTGTCATAAATCATTTGGGAGCGTAGGGCCGGATTTGTCGGGTCAAGCGTTCCTTCTTTTTGGATCATTTCATGTAAGCTACGGTTGAGCTTTTCTTGATCTGTGATTTTTTCAATTAGCGTTTGGTATTTCTCTAGAAGGATCAGTGTTTCTGCATCGGTCTCATCTGTAGGGTTCAAAAAATCTGCCAAGGTATGTTGGAGAGAAGATTTTTCGATTAGCTCATGAGTCATTTGCTTTCTTTTTTTCTGTAGCGATTTGAGCTTTCTGACAAGTATTTGAACGTCATTTTGCAGTTGGTCTCGCATCTCAAGCTCCCCAATCAACATGAGATACTCTTGTTGACTCATTTGCCCCAAGATTTCCTGTGCGAGAGCAATCTCTTGTTTTAAAAGAGACTGAAGCTCACTTAATTCTCTTGAGTATTGTCGTTTTTTCTCTCCAGACATACAATTCTCCTTGGCAACCTTCTTTTTCCCCCGGCCGCTGTCTAATTAGAAACATGCAACTTCTGTGCCAAAGGGAATAAGATTTTAAAAGAGAGTTTGTTAGTGAAACCGAGTTCCTTTGATCATGAGCTTTTGAAGAAGTGGTTTTTTTTAAATCGTCGTTCGCTTCCTTGGCGGGAAAATCCTTCCCCCTACTCAGTTTGGATTTCTGAGGTCATGTTGCAGCAAACCCAAGTGGCTGTGGTGATTCCCTACTTTGAAAGGTGGATGCGTCTTTTTCCTAGTGTACAAGACTTGGCAGAAGCTTCTCGGGAAGCAGTGATTAAAGCTTGGGAAGGTCTTGGTTACTATTCACGTGCGCGCAATTTACATGAGGGGGCTCGTTATCTTGTTGAGAATCATGGTGGTGAACTTCCTGAAGAGGCGTCTGCTTTAAAGAAAGTTAAGGGGCTGGGTCCTTATACTATAGGTGCGATTCAAAGCTTTGCATTTAAGCGTAAGGCTCCTGCAGTCGATGGAAATGTGCTACGGGTTTTTGCCAGGCTCTTTGCAATCGAAGATCCAATTGATCTACAACGTACGCGTCGTCTTATTGAAGAAATGGTCGCGTCTATTTTGCCTGAAATGGAACCTTGGATTGTAATGGAGGCTTTGATCGAACTAGGAGCTCTCGTTTGTCAGAAAAAGCCAAGCTGTGTGAGTTGTCCCCTAAAAGCGAACTGCTTAGCCTTAAGGCAAGGAAAAACAGAAATACTACCGAAAAAGGGGAAAAAAATTCCCACCACTTTTTTGCATCGTCTTGTTCCTATTATCACGAGTGAAAGAGGCATTCTGGTAAAGCAAGGAGAGCTAGGAAAGGTGATGGCAGACCTATGGGAATTTCCCTATATAGAGGTCACGCAGCCAATTGAAACGATTGAGGGTTGGCATCAGCAAGTTGAAAGCCATTTTTCGCTCACCCTTACTTACAAACAGAGCTTACCTGAAGTCTCTCATGGCTTTACAAGGTTTAAAGCCTTTCTCTATCCACATGTTTGGCATGCAAAAGAGTCCCATTCGCTTGCTGGATATGAATGGGCATCGAAAGCAAAACTCCTTAGCAAGCCCTTTTCCTCTGGACACAGACGTGTGTTGACTTTCCTGATACGTTCTTGTATTTCTTGCTGAAAAACAGGTTTGAAAATGGCTCAATTTGATCTTCGCATTCAGAACATGAATTGCTCATCCTGTGTTGCTAAAATTGAAAGTCGCGTTCAAAAAATTGATGGAGTGATTCAGTGCTCAGTGAACTTTGCCTTAGGTCAAGCTCATGTTGAGTATGAAGAGGGTCTAGAAATCGAACAAGTGGTTGCAGATGCCATCACGGATTTAGGATATCCGTCTGTAGTTATGAAAGAAGGAGAAGATGACCAGCAAAAAGACGATCGAAGCTATTTTTGGCTAAAGTTTCGGACAATATTTGCAATTCTTTTAACGTTGCCTCTTGTAGTTCCCATGTTTGGGGAATTTTTTGGAAAGCACATTCCGTTTCCTTACTGGATTCAACTTTTACTAGCAGCAGTTGTTCAGTTTGGTGCTGGCTATCCCTTTTATATGGCTTCCTGGAAGTCTCTAAAAAATGGCTCTGCTAATATGGATGTTCTCGTTGCACTGGGAACAACCACAGCATTCTTGTTTAGTGCAGCTGTTGTCATTTTCAATGTCCGGGGCTATATCTATTTTGAAACAAGTGCTGTTTTGATTTCTCTCATTTTGCTCGGGCGTTTGATTGAACATCGCTCAAAGCATAATGCTCAGGGAGGAATGAAGGCACTGCTTAAAATGCAGGCAAAATCAGCACACATCAAACAAGAAGGTCATGTTGTCGAAGTCGACATTAACAGCATCAAAGTAGGAGATGTCGTTGTTGTCAAGCCAGGAGAACGGATCCCTGTTGATGGGGACGTGGTTGGTGGAGAGTCGCATGTTGATGAGTCAATGCTTACAGGTGAAAGTGTTCCTGTTAGAAAAGAAAAAGGTGAAAAAGCCTATGCAGGAACAGTAAATGGGGAAGGAATGATTGAAATCCAGTCATCTCGACTTGGAAAAGAAACAAGCCTTGGAAATATCATTCGTCTTGTTGAAGAGGCGCAGCAGTCAAAAGCACCGATCCAAAAATTAGCCGATAAGATCTCTGGAATCTTTGTTCCAACTGTTTTAGCAATTGCGCTACTGACTTTTTTACTTTGGGGATTGATCGCTGGTGATTTCGAAGAAGGATTAATTAGTGGAATTGCTGTTCTTGTGATTGCCTGCCCATGTGCGCTTGGCTTAGCTACTCCAACAGTGATTATGGTTGCGTGTGGTCGAGGAGCAAAGGAGGGCGTTCTCATCAAAGATGCTGAGGGACTTGAAAGGGCCAGCAAAGTCAATGCCATTATTGTTGATAAGACAGGAACGGTGACGGAGGGGAAACTTTCAGTTGACCAAGTAGAGTCTGCAGATCGTCACCTCCTGCAAAAAGCAGCTAGTCTGACAATCCACTCTGACCATCCAATTTCAAAAGCTATTACAAATAAGGCGAAAGATCAGGGGATACAAATTCAAGGCTGCGAAGCCTTTCACTCGCATACCGGCCAGGGATTGAGCGGAGCGTTTCAAGGAAAAGTTTACTTGCTTGGATCGCTCCGCTTTTTTAAAGATCAAAGGATTGATCTTAGTTTGTATAAGGAACAACTAGAAACGGATATTCGTGTGATTGCAGCCTTGGCAGAGGATGGGAAATGTATCGGTTTTGTTGCCTTAGCAGATCAGATTAAAAAAGGCAGCATTGAAGCCATTGAGAAACTGCACCAGATGAGTAAAGAAGTTTACCTACTCAGCGGAGACCGAAAAGCTGTTGTTGAATCTGTTGGAAACACACTTAAAGTTGATGGATCATTTGCTGAAGTTCTTCCTGAAGAAAAGGCAAACTATGTAAAAAAGTTGCAAAATGACAAGAAAGTGACGGGGATGGTAGGAGATGGCGTTAATGATGCCCCGGCTTTAGCGGCTGCTGATGTGGGCTTTGCTATTGCTGATGGAACTGATGTTGCAATGGAAAGTGCTTCCATTGGCCTTATGCACAGCAGCCTTGCTAATCTGTTAACAGCCTTAGCTCTTTCCAAGCTAACGTTTATTAAGGTTCGCCAAAACCTCTTTTTTGCCTTTATCTATAATTGTGTTGGTATTCCCCTTGCTGCTTTTGGCCTTTTCAACCCGATGATTGCTGGAGCGGCCATGGCCATGAGTTCGATCTCAGTTGTTCTGAATGCCTTGACTCTCCAGCAAAAAAAACTCTATCTATGAACCCATCCCGGTAAGTTAATTTCATGTTTTGCCGAAAAAATCCCCTTTTCAGTAGAATAAGGTTTTTTTTAAGCTACTAGGTTTAGACATGGACATAGAAGAGCCTTCAATTCCCCTTCGTTTGCGTATCGCTCCTTATAAGAATAGTATCTATGTAGGAGTCCTTTGTCTACTCCTTGTCACGGTCTTTGCAATCAAAATGGGAAATAAAAAACACAAGAATGAGGCTGATTTTGTCTCGGCAACAAATGCCTTTGTGAAGTGGGAGCAAGTTCTTGATAAAGAACATGATGAACTGCAAAACTTGGCAAGCTTGATGAAAAAACATCCTGAACTAAAAGCTGAGTATGAAGCTAAATTAGCTCAAACTTTCATTGCGATCCAAGAAGATAAGAAGGCTCGTGAATTTGGCAGTCAAGTGATTCAGCGGACAGATCAACCTTATTATAGAGATTATGCACAGGGATCTTTGCTTGTAAGCGAGCGAAAGTTTGCCGAGGCTCTTGAGATGGCTCTTTACTTGAAAAAACAGATGCTCGCAGACGAGGGTTTTTGGGAAAGAAGCCAAGGCGTCAAGAGCTACGGTTCAGGTCTATTTGCCTTTAACTTGATGCGGATTGCAACTTTGTACCAGGAAATGGGCATGCAAGAGCGTGAGCTTGAAGCTTGGAATGAGCTGAAATCCTATGCAGGATGGAGCTTGCCGCAAAAAGACAAACGGATTGGCAAGGAGGGATTTCAATCACTCCTCAGTCATTTTTCCGTCCAGGACATCACACTCCTGGATTATATTTCAGCTAGAGAGGCGGAGCTAAGTCATTAGACTTAATGGCCGCCGCCTTCCCCTTCATCATGTTTTTTTGGCGCAGAGCCTGATGCGCGATTCATTCCGGCACCCCCCATCAATCCCATAACGAAAAAGACGATTGGTGGTAAGAAGAATGAAATCACAGCACCGACAATAGCCAAAATGAGGCGAGTGACTTTTTCCTGTTTATAGACGAAATGAAAAGCTGCTTTAGCTGCTTTATCGACCTTAGTCGGCAACCAAACACCTAAAATTCCACCGATACCTGCTAGAAAAACACTCCACGTCGCACCGAAGAAGAGAAAGGTTAAAAGAGTCGCAAGGAGGAAATATAGGATGAAAAAGATCTCAAAACGATATTTTTTTCCAAAATTTTCCAATTCTTGGACACTCATGCCTTCTTTAAGTTTCTTGTCCATTATTCTGACCTTTTATTGCTTGTACTGATATCCAGTATACAGAGCTGTTTAAGGCTACGTTGTTTATCAACATAACCCAATATGGAGATGAGTATCCATCTCCCCCTCTATAACTCTAGATTAAATCTTATAATAATTTTTTTGCAATCAGATCAGTTGTCGTTTTCTTTGAAGTTTTTCGGTAAAATCAATAAAATAAACACGATATTACATCGATTTTTTTTGATTGGAATTGGAAGCATTGATAGCGAAGCAGTTGACATTTGTTCATATCCACAAAATTCTTAAATTGTTAGGCACATTGGTGCTTGCGCTATTTGTTTTAGCGCTTGCGTGGATGGGGCTTCTACTTTTTCAGACCGAAAGAAAAGACAGCATCTCAACACAAACGACTCACTCTCATCAAGCAAAAGTCAAACCCACAGTTTACTATGAAAAAATTGGGGATGGAGCTTTGAGAGTTTCTTCTGAACTTAAAAGTTTTCCCCTCCCTGATTTAAAGCGTGAAATGCGTTTTTTGGGAAAAAATACAAGGCCCGACTCAACGATCTATGATTTGCTCATTCATATTGGCTTGAAAGGTAGCGGTCAATCACTCAAAGTCGTGTCGGGGCAAAAGCTCTATCTTACTTATGCAGAAGGACAAAAACCTTATTTGCAGTTTTCTTCAGAACCAACGCCTTTATGGATTATGCCTCATCTTTCTGAAACGGGTGAAACACTTGTTGAGTTGGGGGTGCGCCTTTTAACAGAAGGGAATGAAAAGCTCGTTGAAGAGAGAAAAACTTTTGAAATTGAAGATCTTTTGCAAAAAGAGGATCCAACGAAAAAGGACCCCTTTTTTCAAGAAGCTGCAAGTTATTTGGAAAAAGGGCATTGGTGGGAACCCGATCGTCTTTTTGAAGCATACGGGGGAAAAGAGTATCAAAAGCTTAAGAATCATGAGCGAATTGAGCTAGAGTATGAGGGCAAACCTGCTGTTGTTCATGTCAAGCAAGGCGATATTTTAATTTGGAAAAGTGGAAAATGGGCCTCTGCCCGAGTTGGAAAACAATCTCGAGGAGCTGTTTTAGCTCGGGCTAAAACCATCACTGCTCAGCGAATAGAGTGGGAGCTTTGGAGTGCAGATGGACTCGAGAAAATGTCTCTTGCCCATACAAAAGAAAGGCCACAAACCTTAAACTTTCGCATTGAAGATGTTTTTTCTAGGATTCGGCAACGAACGGCATCACGGATCTCTTGTCGGATAGGGAACAAAGCAACCATTTTAAAGGCTGGAGACTGGATTCTTCATACACCAACGGGGTGGCGTGTTCTCAAGAGTTTGCGGGAAATTGAGGATGTTTTGGCCTTTCAGTCCAAAGGTGAGCTCTTTGTGTTTGATGGAATTGAAAAGAAAGAAGGGAAGCCGATTTTTTCCGGAACTCTCTTTGATCCGATGAGAACTCAGCAACAAAGTGTCAAAATTCCGATTGCTATGCAAAACCAAACAGAACATTCCCCTCACAAAAAAAAGGCGATTTCCACTAAAATTCGTTCGACTTCTTCAGAAGATGAGTCTCATACAGACTCCATCCAGGTTAAGGAGACAAGAAGACGCGCTCGCAAAAAACCGATAAGCTCACCAGAAGGATTGGAATAGGTGTGGACTAGGAGACAAATAATACCCTGCTTTTTTTATCTAATGCTGATTTGCAGCGGGCTCCTTTCTGCCCAGACGATAGAGGAAAAAAGAGAAGCATTTCGCCTTCAAAAAGATCAAAAAGAACTTCGCACATTCTTAGATGACCTCAATAAGCAGCTTTATAAATTGCGCAATCAACTCGAAGAAAAATATGATCTTGTCAATGAATACTACCGTGAAGAGGCAAAAGAAGAAGATTTTCAAGATCTTTTGAAAGAAGTGAATGAAATCAGAAATGAAATCGTCGACTTGGAAAAAGAGTGGAGAGGGCTTGCTGTTGAGGAGACCAAAAAAGATGATGAGGGGTATGCCCTTTGGGATCAAGAAGAGACCACACTCTCCCAATTGATCATGGAGTATGGTTCAACAGATTATCTCTATATTGTACCGCCCGAAATTCTCTCTATGAAAATCCATATGCACTCGAGCATTCCGATTCCACGTGAATCTTGGAGTGATCTTTTGCAGATTGTTCTTTCCCATAATGGAATTGGAGTCAAGCAACTCAATCCCTACACGCGTCAACTTTACATTTTGAAACAGGACCTTATTGCTGTTGACAATATTATCAATTCGCCCCGTGATTTAATGCGGGTGCCAGCTAAGAGCCGAGTGGTCTATGTTTTTAATCCTCCTCCTGAACGCATTAAAGGAGTGAGCCATTTTTTCGAACGATTCCGTGATCCGAAAATGACTTTTGTTTATCAAGTTGGCTATAAAATTGCGATCATCTCATCGAAAGAAGAAGTGGAAAAGCTACTCGCCCTGTACGATGCCGTTTGGGAAAAGGAGAATGAAAAAACTACACGTATTCTTCCGATGAGTCGGATTTCTCCTGATGAAATGGAGAAAATTCTTAAAGCTTACTTTGGCGATTCTGCTCAAAAAACGCGAATAGGACTGACCAAAGGTGAAGGAGATGACCTGATCATTCTTCCTTTAAAAGAAGAAGGGTCGCTTGTTTTGATTGGTCCAAAAGACATGGTAGAGCGAGCTGAGCGCTTAATTCAAGACACGCAAAACCAAATAGAAGATCCGATGGAGATGACTGTATTTTCGTATACCTGTCGTCACAGTGATCCACTAGAAGTTTCAGATGTATTAGAAAAAGTTTATGTTTCACTCATTTATTCAGGAATTAGAGGAGAAGAGCCCAAGCCTCATGGACAACCCATTCCCCCTCCTCGTCCCTTAGACCCAGAAACTGGACAACCCGTTGTTCCTCCTCTTTATGGTCCTCCGCCCTACTCACCTGTTGTGTCTCCTTTATCTGTTGTTGCTGCATCAATCGAATCTCAAAAAGATAAGTCTCATACGACCAATTTCATTCCCTTTCCAAAAACGGGAACCATCATGATGGTGGTGCGTCGCGACACCTTACCGAAAATCAAAGATCTTTTGCGGAAACTTGATGTTCCAAAAAAGATGGTACAGATCGAAGTTCTGCTTTTTGAAAAACGCATTCGTAATGAAAATAATTTTGGCCTTAACATTTTTCGTTTGGGTTCTGCTGCAACAGATACGCATGAAACTGGCTTTCGTTACATGACAAGTGGAGGAACAACACCGATTCCTTCGCACTCACCCCCATTACGAAGAGGGGTTGTTGACTTTTTTCTTTTCCGAAAAGCTTCAAATGCTTGGCCTGCGTTTGATATCGCTTATAACTTTTTGATGTCACAAGAAGATGTGCGCATCAATGCTGCTCCTTCTGTCACGACTTTAAACCAAACTCCAGCAAAAATTGCCCTTGTGGATGAAGTTTCGATCACAAATGGAGCTTCTCCTGTTGATAGCAATGCAGGTGTTGTTTTTAAAGAGTCATTTTCACGAGCCGATTATGGAACAACGGTTGTGATCACACCAACTGTGCATGAGCCTGAATTTCCTGAAGAAGATACCCATTATGTGACGCTTGAGACGAACATCCAATTTGATACGATCAAGAAAACGTCTAAAAACCCAGATCGCCCTGACGTCTTTAAAAGAAATATTGAAAATCAAGTGCGTGTTGCTGATGGTGAAACGGTTATTTTAGGTGGGCTGAGACAAAAAATGGCAGAAGATGCCAGTAGTAAATTGCCCTTTTTAGGAGAGATTCCTGGATTAGGAAAGTTTTTTGGAGACTCACGCATGACTGATGAAAAAACTGAGATGTTTATTTTCATCACACCAAAAATTATTTTTGATGGAAAAGGAGAGCTTGAAAAAGTTCGCTATGCACAACTTGTCAAACGTCCAGGAGACACTCCTGAATTTTTAGAGCGTGTTGAAGAGGCTAAAAAAGTGCAGAAAAAACGCCTTTTTGACAACAGTTTCAAACTACTTTTTGGCAAGGTTCAATGATTGACCAAGGCTCAACGTCGGATGAACACTTTCTTTTAGCAAAACGGTTTGGACTTACGCCTGTTTATGATCTTTCTTCCTATGCTTTTATTAAGGAAAAAGTCCGCAAGCTTCCCTACAACTTTGTGAAACAAAAGCTCACCCTCCCTCTTGAAGAAAAAGGAGGAAAACTTGTCGTTGCCATTTCCCATCCTTACGATTTGGAAGTTCTTGAAGAAATTCGCTGTATCACTGGAATGAAAATCGAAGAGGTTTTTTGTCCTGAGCCCCATTTAAAACAGGCGATCGAACAATGCTACCACCAAGGTGAGGAAGAAGCTTCACTTTATATCGAGGGTTTAAAAAAAGAGGGAAATGGACATAAAGAAGAAGATGGGCAAGAGGATTATGATCTTTTAAATGTTGAAGATAATTCTCCCGTTGTCCGTTTACTCAACATGATTATTGCCGAAGCAATTCAGCAAGGTGCTTCGGACATCCATTTTGAACCACTTGAGAATGAAATGGTTGTTCGCTACCGCATTGATGGTGTTTTGCAGTTTCGTCACTCGCCTCCCCCTGATTTACAAAAGCAACTTGTGACCCGAGTCAAAGTCATGGCAAAACTCGATATTGCTGAGCATCGATTGCCACAAGATGGACGCATTAAGCTGAATATGGGCGGGCGCCAAATTGACTTTCGAGTGAGTACCGTACCTGTTGTGCACGGCGAAAGAATTGTTTTGCGTATTTTGGATAAAAGCAACATTGTTCTTGGGCTCGAAAAGATTGGCATGGGCAAAAAGACACTTTCAAATTTAAGAAAGTATCTCCACCAAAACCAAGGAATCATTTTAGTTACAGGTCCTACAGGAAGCGGAAAAACGACGACGCTCTACAGCGCTATTTCAGAGATTCACTCCCAAGAAGTGAATGTGATGACAATTGAAGATCCTGTAGAGTATAAACTTCCGGGAATTGCTCAAATTGGAGTGAATCTTAAAATTCAACTTTTTTTTGCTACAGGATTGCGTCATATTCTTCGTCAAGATCCCGATGTCATCATGATTGGTGAGATTCGAGATAAAGAAACAGCTGAGATTGCGATCCAATCATCTCTAACAGGCCACCTTGTCCTCAGCACACTGCATACCAATGACGCTCCTTCTGCTTTAACTCGTCTAGTCGATATGGGCATTGAATCTTACCTTCTCTCATCGTCTATTTTAGCAGTCCTCGCCCAACGTCTTGTCCGTCGCATCTGTGAAGATTGCAAGGTTGGCTATGAACCTTCGGATAAAGAATTAGTTGAACTTGGACTAAAGCGAAAAGCACTTGAACAGGGAATGCTTTTTAAAGGAGAAGGCTGTGGGAGCTGTTTTGGATCTGGGTATCGAGGGCGCTGTGGAATCTATGAACTGATGCCTGTTAATCACGCAATCAAAACACAACTCCTGCGTTCTGCCGATGCCACACAGTTGCAAAAAGCTGCAGTTGAGTCAGGGATGAAAACGCTTCGAGAAGAAGGAGCAGCTTTAGCGATTCACGGGATTACAACAACAGCGGAAGTTCTTCGTGTAACAAGGCAAATTGAACTTTATTCTTAAGTATGGCACTTTTTCAATACTCAGCACTCAACACAAATGGCAAAAAGACAATTGGTCTAATTAATGCCGACTCACTTGAGCTAGCTAAAGAACAGCTGCGTAAACAAAAAATCCTTGTGACAAAGCTCGTACTTTATAAGAAGCAACCAGGAGACCAAACCCTTTCACCTCCTCTTATTTTAAACTTAACGCGAGATCTCCATGTTCTTCTCAGAGCGGGACTGCCTCTTTATGATAGTTTGCTCACCCTTCAAGAAAAGTATTATCGAACAAAAGCCCACTCTCTTCTTCTTAATTTGTGTGACCAAGTCAAAGAAGGGCAGCACCTTTCACAGGCCTTAGCCCTATACCCACGCATCTTTGATGATGTTTATGTATCTATGGTAAAAGCAGGAGAAGAGTCAGGGGATTTGACTGGAAGTTTTGAAGAACTAGCAAAGCTGATTACGCGTACCCAGGGGCTAAAGAAAAAGATCACAACAGCAATGATTTACCCCATCTTTTTAGGTAGCTTTTGCCTCATTGTGATAGGGGCTCTTCTCTTTTTCTTAATTCCTTCGATGCAAGAGCTTTTTGAAGGTCGTGCGCTTCACCCTTTAACTCAGGCTGTTTTATCCATCAGTACTTTTTTAAACGAAAATGCCATTTGGATTTTTTCAGTTTTAGGAACGTTTTTTTTAGTGGGGGTAGCCTTTATGAAGCAGAAAGCAGGAAAGGAATTTAAGGAAAGGTTGTTACTCCGTATCCCTGTGATTGACCGCTTGACAACAGAAGCTGTGATGACACGCTTTTGTCGCGTTTTCTCGGTTCTTTTACGCGGAGGGGTATCCCTTTTAGACTCTTTAAAGCTAGCGAAACTTGTGATGCATCATAGTTTATTTGAAGAGATTATTACTAAAGCAGAAACAAAGGTCGTTGAAGGTAAGCGGTTATCAGAAGAGTTAGAACAATCTTCGCTTGTTCCTCATCTTGTTGTCCGGATGATGGCCATTGCAGAAGAGTCGGGCAATATGGCAAAGATGATGCAACATATTTCAGAAATTTATGAAGAAGATTTAGAGCGGAGCTTGACGCGGCTCACCTCATTTTTGCAACCCGTAATGCTCCTCTTTTTAGGGGTTGTCGTTGCGATTATTTTACTTTCCGTCCTTCTTCCCTTAACAGACGTGAGCTCAATGATTCAATAGGAGATACAAATGAAAAAGAGAAAAAAACGTGCGATGACACTTTTAGAAGTCATGATAGTGATTTTCATCATCGGCATTATTGGGAGTGTGATTGGTTATAACATGCGTGGAAGCATGGATCAAGGAAAGGCATTTAAAACCAAAGAAGGCATCACAAAGCTTTACAATATTGTTCATCTTGAAATGGGAAGCAATGAAATCGAAAAATTAGATGGAAGCTCTTCTGAAGCCATTGGAGCAGAAGTTAAAGAAGTTTTAAAAAGGTCTGGTCTGGTAAATAAACCCAGTCAATATCTCATTGATGGGTGGAAAGATAACCTGACTTTTAAAGTTGAAAGATTAGATAAAACTTTTGAAATTCGAGCCACTTCAGAGAAATATGAGAAATTTTGTGAAAAGAAAGGGAAGTCTTTCGAGTATCCTTGGCTCGAAGAAGAAGCCGCTGACGATTCTTGAGCTTTTTGTCTGTATCGGGATCTTGGCAGTTATGGGGTCGTTGCTCATTTTCAAAGCACAGCCGATGCTTTCTGAGCAGCGCTTCAAAGGAAGTGTCAATCGCTTGGCAAAAGAATTAGAGTGGTCGCATAAAGTCGCGTTAAGTGCTTCTGCTGACATTGACTTTATCATCAAGAAAAAAGGCGAAACGCTTTTTTGCCAACGCATGACAGATGAACCATTTGAGTTTGGTGGAGGGAATCATCGTTTTAAAATTGAGCACATCCCCCACTTTTACTTTGAAGGAGAAGAAGCAAAAGAGCTAAAAATAACTTTTACTCGCTCAGGTTGGATGAACCCTGAAGGAAAAATCAAGCTAGACTCTTCAGGAAAGTCATATGAAATTTCACTTAATCCAGGTGAAAATCAACGTATTCTTGCAAAGGAAACTTGACAAGAGCCGGTCTAAAGGCTAGCGTGAGGCCAAGAAAAGGTGACGAAGGAGAGACATATGGCCACCCCTGTTGGACTCGCAAGTATTTTTGGTCCCATTCTGGTGATCATTGGAGTTTGGAATCTTCTCTATCAAGAGAATGTAAAAAAAATGTCCGAATCATTTAAGAAGACCCCCTCGCTGATGTATATTGGTGGACTTATCAACCTCATTATAGGCTTGACCATCATCAATATTAGTCCTCAATGGGAGCTTCATCTAACTGTTCTTGTGACCATATTAGGATGGTTTTGCTTTATTCGAGGCTTGGTTATCTTTTTTCTCCCAAACTTGCTTCTAAAAATGACAAGAGCTCAAACTAACACATTTGTTTTCTTTGGGTTGCTTTCGGTTGTTTGGGGTTTAGCTCTCTGCTGGCTTGCATTTATGTAGAAAACGGTAGGCCCAAACTTAAAGATTGGGCCTAGCCACTTTCCTCTGGCGGAGAACCAGAAAAAGGGGTTAGAGACTGCTAGTCTTTTTTTTTAGATTGGGCGAGGGTAACTCTAACCCTAAAAAATATCTGTTGGGTAGTGAAGATTTTTTCCTCTAATCTTCAAGAAAAATTGAATTTTCTACCTAAATTTAACGGGTGGCCGAATTATTTGCAACCCTATATTTCTATCCTAAATAAAAAAGCTTTCTTTACATCCCTCCTCAAAGAGAGTATCATGACCCTCTATGATAAGAAAATTCTAGAGGAATCAGCATCATGAAAAAGGCGTTTGTTTTTTTACTCGGAATGATGGCGCTTTTAACCTGCGCATTCAGCGAAGTCTCCCAGCATCAAGAAGTCCAACCCATTCAGGCAGAGCTTAAAGCACGGTTGCCCGAGTGGCGACCACGTGTTTACGAGCAATTTCCCAACGGCTCTCCACGACTTGTCGTTTTTTACACAGAAAATGAGAAAGGAGAAGATGAAGCAGTTAAACGTATTCACTTCTACGAAAATGGACGTCCTTTTGAAGAGACAGACTTGACCCTTGTCGATGAAAAGTCTCCGGGTTATGAAACTTGGAAGTCTACAGTTGTTCCTCATGGAGTCAGTGTGCGTTTTCGTGAAAATGGAGAGGTCGAACGGTTAGGTTATTATGATCATGGGCTTTTACATGGACCTTTAAAGATCTTTTTCTCTAAAGGAAAGATTGAACATCTTACCTACTATAAAAATGGGATTCCACACGGAAAAATTCTGTCTTATCATGAAAATGGACAGATCCTTGCAGAAGGAAATTACTCTGAAGGCAAACTTGAAGGAGATTACTCCCGATATTATGAATCGGGAGAAAGAGAAGCTTTATTTCCCTATCGAAATGGAGTCATCCATGGAAAAGCGATCGAATGGTATGAAAACGGAAAAGAAAGAGCTAACCGTTACTATAGAGAAGGACTTTTACATTCTGAAAGAAATCAACCTGCAGTCATTGTTTATGCTGAAGATCATTCGATCCAAGAGATTCAAGACTTCAAAGAGGGAAAACCACATGGCAATCATGTGAAATATCATGCAAATGATAGAAAGCGGTATACAGCTCATTACGAAGAAGGGAAGATCAATGGTAAGGAACAGTTTTTTGATGCCAAGGGTAACTTGCTAGGTGAAGGAGAGTATGTTGAAGGAACCAAAGTAGGTAAGCACTGGAAAAAGCACGATAATGGAACATTTTCCTATCTAGCTCATTTTGAAAAAAATGGGGCACTGAAAGAAGCGATTCGAGAATTTGCAGAAAATGGCCAAAAAATAGCTGAATACTACCTTGATGCAGAAAGTAAGCTAGATGGCCACTATCTTTCTTGGCATGAAAATGGCAAGTTGCGAGTGGATTGCAACTATATTCATGGCGAATTTGAAGGTAGCCAAAAAGAGTTTTTTGCAAGTGGGCAAGAGCGCTTCTCTGGTCAATATAAAGACAAGCTACGCGATGGCAAGTTTTGCGAGTGGCATGAGGATGGGACACTATCATTTGAAGGGACATTTGTTAAAGGCAACAAAGAAGGAACATTCAAAGAATGGTATGCAAGAGGAGCTAAAAAAACCGAAAAAAACTTCAAAAATGCCCTCTATCATGGCGCTCAACTCGAATGGCACGAAAATGGTAAAAAACGACTCGATGCAAGTTTCAATAATGGCAAAAAAGATGGAACTCACCAGATGTGGGATGAAGCAGGGATTCTCATATTCGAGGGAGCGTATGATCAAGATCAACCAGTTGGCACACATGTTGCATATTTCCCTAATCGAGAAAAAAGAGAAGTCATTCATTTCAAAGCGGGAAAAAAAGAGGGACATCATGAAATTTACTATGATAATGGACACACACAGCTAATTGAGGTCTATAAAAACGATCTATTAGATGGAGAGGCTAATGGATACTTTCCCGATGGAAATATTGCTTTTATCCGTACCTATAAGCAAGGAAATCCTGTCGGAACTCACAAAGACTTTTTCCCATTAGATTCTGAAGGAGCAAGTAAAAAGAATCAGGTTGCTAGCGTCTTTCAGTATAACGATAAAGGAGAAATGGATGGTGAGCAAAAAACGTTCTATCCTTCTGGAACAACTAAAACGTTGATTTCGTATGAAAATGGAACGCTTCATGGTCTTAAAGCTTTATGGGATGATAAAGGCAACATCTTAGAAGAGTCCAAATTTAATAAAGGGAAACTCGAAGGTCGCCATTACCAAAAAGATCCGGAAGGGCGTGAAATCGTTTATCACTATAAAAATAACCGCAAGGAAGGTCCTCACGCTATCTATTACCCAGCAGATGTGACCGATGGCGAGAAAGTTAAAGCAATAGAAGCTAGCTACAAAAACAACCAGCTCGAAGGCAAGGCTTGTGAGTATGACCCTAGTGGAGCTCAGATCAGCTTCACAACATACAAAGCTGGAGTGAAAGAAGGACCCGCACAACTTTTCCATCGCAATGGAAAGCCGGCTCTTACTCTCACATTCAAAAAAGACAAGCGAGAAGGCCTTTCCCAGCAGTTTTATCCCAATGGGAAAGTGTATAAGGAAGTGAACTTTGTGAGTGATCTCAAAGAAGGTGAAGAGAAGTCTTTCTTTGAAGATGGACGTCTCAACAGTGTCTATCGTTATAAGAAAGGCGAACTAGAAGGCTTAGCTCAGCACTGGAACGAGTCGGGAACTTTGATCTTTGAAGCCAGTTATAAGAAAGGGCAACAACACGGAAAGTTTGCGAAATTCTACGATAACGGAAACCCTCGCTTAGAGCAAAACTATGTTGAGGGTAAGTTAGACGGTCTTAAGAAGAGCTGGGACAATGAAGGCAATCTGACAGAGACCTTATATAAGAATGGCGTGAAGTCTAAGTAGCCTGTAAGTTCTTTTCTGTAATATAAAATCAGCTGGCTTTTGGAAGATGATATAAAAAAACCAAAAGCCAGCTTAAAGCACAGCAAGTTACGTTTCCAAACTTCTATTTGAAATTTGCTAGCTCTATTTTTTCTTCTTGATCAATAACAAATGAGCATGAAAAAGCCCGGTGCTTAGAAACTTTTCCTTTGTTATTTTTTTCTAATACCCATAAATCTCCCCCGACTAAATTGGTATCGTATGAGCATTTGCGGTTGGCAAGTGGAATCAACATTCTACCGTTAGGAGCTAACTGCTTAATCAATTCTTCAGGGACTTCTTTACACATGTAATCAACACATATTATGTCATAAGGAGCTTGCTGCATATAACCTTGGCTTCCTGGGCCCGCTAAAAGGAGAAGTCTATCATTGAGATCCTCAGAGAGGTGATCTGTACATGTCTTTCGTGATTTTTCAACGAGTGTCTCATAATAATCAATTCCAACGACCTTTGCCTTTGGAGATAAATATGCTAGAGAAGCTGTTAAATACCCTGAACCTGACCCGACATCTAAGATTGCTTTAGCTCTTGGAAAAATATCTTTAAGCATTTCTAGATAAAATATGTGCATACTTGGAGAGCAAATACATTGGTCACATTCTATTTTAATCGAACTGTCTGAAAATGGATGAGTGGGGCAAAACCAAGAACGATCAATTGCCACAAAAGCATTTTCAATTGCTGGAGTTCGCAAAATACTCATTTTCTTTAAGCATTTAAAAAGAGCTTCTGATGACTGGGTATTTTTATGCAGGTGAGATTTGACAGAGCGGATGGGAACTTTTAATTTTTCCCAGTTTTTCACTGGAATAGTTGTATCTATGATTTTAACGATGAATGTGTCGTCTTGATCATTGATTTTTAAAATTTCACCAGAACAGTTTTTCCCTTGATAATCGACTAAACACCAGCCTTTAACTCGGTATAAGCCTTGCTGAACGAAAAGGCGCTTGTTTATCTCTTCATCCTCAGTATAGTTTGCATACAGTAATGGGTAAGCAAACAGTGCGAGGCTGAAGGTGATTGGGTGGTAATAGGGTTTGTTCATTAATCCTCCGGGCTTGATATGCAGCTACTCTCTTGTGAAACAGACTCAAAACTAAATAGAAGTTAAATTATATGAGGGAGCTCTGTTTTTGAAAAAAGTTATTTTTACGCATTCAGAGCAAAGCTAGTTATTTCGAAATAGCTCCTATACTGAAATAGACGTTGAAGTGTCAGCTGTCAACCAGCTTGACATACTAATAAACCTTTGTGTCTCTGATTCAAAAAGCGATAGTGTTTATAAAGAGGGAACTTTTTAAATTTGTCGGTGCATAACCATGGAAGGAGACTAGAAGCTTGCTTGTAAGCCGAAGTGCCCCATTGAATGCCTGTGAGAGTCATCCACTTTCCGCATAATTGAATCCAATTGCCAACCATAATCAAACCTTAAGGTTAAATAATCTCCAAATGCATAGCGTAAACCAGGCCCAATCGAACCGAGAACTTCTGTGCTGTCATTTAGAATTGATTGATCGGCATCATAGGTATATCCAAAGTCTAAGAAAATGAGAAATTGGATTTGATGGGAAATTTTTTTATTTTTGAAAAACGATAGTGGAGGAGTACGGAACTCATTTTGGCGTTGCTAACTAAAGATATTCTTCCCAATTAGCAGTGAAAAAAACGGTTAAAGTAGCATAGACCATATGCAATGCTTTTGAGTAACAAAATGTACGTCGATGGAAACGGGCTAGAT